>CAJIBY010000073.1_pt1 | contig 11194 bp, 8 predicted proteins | sample 9199461 | NCBI WGS metagenome assembly CAJIBY01 (sample SAMEA7708316, study PRJEB35096) | sediment metagenome | biome: marine neritic benthic zone biome [ENVO:01000025]; feature: sediment [ENVO:00002007]; material: shallow marine sediment [ENVO:03000034] sea grass bed [ENVO_01000059] ... | reverse complement strand
TCAAAGGTTATCAGAATGGTGTCGTGGGATATGGCATAGGTGGAAACTACATAAGGGGCCTGCAGGTCTGGATTGTCGGTGGAAATACTGTTGGCTCGTCCCGGTGTTCCCCCGCTATCATCTTCACTGACCGTCCAATTATCATCACCGCTACAGGGGAAGTTAAAGTCTATCATTTCCAGCGACCACCCACCGTGCTGCTTGAGTTCGCTGTCATACCACTCCAGGTTATAGTCCACAAAATGTATGGACTGCTCAGGAGTGCTCAAGGTAATTTGATCTGCATTGTTGTTGAGTGTGGGCCAAGTCTCTAATTCCACAACTCTGAGTGTTGGATCGAATGCCTGGCCACCTCCCGTGGGGCAAAGTATCAGATACTCCTGGGGTTCCAGCAACAAATTGGGGAGTAATACGGATTTGGTTAAGTCTGAGATGGTCAGGTTCTGTAAACCCAGCAGTTTATGGCTGCGGTTATACAACTCCAAATATTCTTTGTCAGGTTGGCCCACCGATGGGTTGGGATCTGCCATGACCTCGGTGATAATCAGGTCGTGAAGCTCAACAGGCTGGGGTACCAGTATTTCAAATTCCCGGTTAAAACTAATGGCATTTCCCCCCAGATCCTCCAATTGCGATCCCTCAAGAACATAAGTGCCTGATTTTAAGTTTTGGGCAAAATCCAGGTGCATCAACCCGGCATGGGGCTGTGATATATTCACAGGGTTACCAACTCCCAGGAGGAGAAACTGTTCTTTTCGAATATGGGTAGATAATGCTTCGCTAAATTCGACCTGCAGGGAGATGCTGTCCGAAGTTCGAATATCTACCAAAGCGGGAGGGATGGAATCCACATAGGGTGAACCCATGACGTTAACATCATCGAATTGAAATTTGTCCGCCCGGGTAGCCGTATAGGTGCAGCTCAAACCAAAGTAGTTACTGGCAGCAGTGGGTTCTTCTACAGCCGCTCCCATTAAACTGTAGATTGTGGAATCCACGGGCTTGGCCCAAAGTTGCCAGAGATGATCCTCATCGAGGGTTATTCTCAAATGGACATCGGTCTGGGTTTGATCCAAATAATGGTTAGGTCCGTCAATGATTTTGACTATTTCCTGCCCTCTCTGCTTGTATAGACTGATCTCGTCTTCGGTTCCTCCAAGCATTACATAATAACCGTTAAGGTACTCCAGGAGATTTGGCTGATCGCTAATAAGAAATATCTTGCAGAAGTTATTAGCAGATGGATTAAATTCCATTAAGACTCGCATGTCCCATTCTCGCGGAGTAACGAAGGCACTCAATGTACTTAAATAGGATGTTCCTGCACTTTGGGCCTGTAGTTGCAGTGTGGCCTGCGGACTTACAAAGAAGGAATCCACATGACCCAGCCAAAGGGGGTTAAGCAGTAAATCATTGTCTGAAAAATCATCTGCTATCTGGGCATTTGACAGCAGGGGGCACAACCCCATTAGTAAGATTGCTAAAAATTTCATAGCCAGTCATTAACTTTTTGGTGAATCCGAAAAAGTAGAGAAATGTAGTATCTTTGCAAAACGCACATATTAATAATGGTCATGAAATTAGCTATAGTAGGAGCAACCGGATTGGTGGGTCAGGAAGTGATGAAGGTGATAGCAGAAAGACATCTAGACTATGAGGAGTTACTCTTAGTGGCGTCCCAAAGATCGGTAGGAAAAGAAATCCAATTCAAGGGACAGACGCATCATGTGATTGGCATGGACGAGGCGGTTTCATTGAAACCCGATGTGGCCATATTTTCAGCAGGAGGAAGTACTTCCCTGGAGTGGGCTCCAAAATTTGCAGAGGCTGGCACTATCGTAATTGATAATTCTTCCGCCTGGCGCATGAGTCCCAAACACAAGTTGATCGTACCAGAAATCAATGCTAAGATCCTGCGCATTGATGACCGTATCATAGCCAATCCCAACTGCTCTACTATTCAAATGGTATTGGCATTGGCCCCCTTACAACAGCGCTATGGATTGAAAAGGGTAGTGGTATCTACTTATCAGTCGGTTACCGGAACCGGTAAAAACGCGCTTGATCAACTCATGGCAGAGCGAGCCGGACAGACGGGTAATGGCACGTATCCCTATCCCATTGACCTCAATGTGTTGCCTCATATCGACATTTTCATGGATAATGGCTATACCAAAGAAGAAATGAAAATGGTGAATGAAACTCGAAAGATCCTGCAAGAAGAAAACCTGGGTGTGACCGCCACTACGGTGCGCATTCCGGTAATTGGAGGCCACTCGGAATCCGTTAACGTCGAACTACAGGAGGATTTCGATATTGATGAAGTCAGAAGCTTGCTGTCTACCTCGGCCGGTTTGGAAGTTGAGGACGACATTGAGAACCTAAAATACCCCATGCCTCTGTATGCTCAAGGAAAGGACGAAGTATTCGTGGGTAGGCTGCGCCGAGATGAGTCGCAGGCTAACACCCTCAACATGTGGATCGTAGCGGATAACTTGCGCAAAGGAGCAGCAACCAACGCCGTGCAAATCGCCGAGTACATGGTTGAGCATTATCTGGTGTACTAGTAAATAACGCCGTGATGGACATCGACGGCTTACTTCGATCTGATTCCAGAAAATTTATTGAGGACAATCAATATTCAGATCCCGTACAATTACTTTTAAAAAAGTCGCCTATCGCAGATGTAACCATGGCGGCATTGGTCAGCCAGATTAAAGGACGAAGAATCATCACCAAGAAGATCCCGGAATGGGTCGGGTACCCAGAACTTGTATTTCCCGCTGCTATTTCCATGGAACAGAGCTCTTCCCAGGCCACTGCAGTTTATAAAAGTCTACAATATTCGGGATCTCATCTTGTGGACCTCACCGGTGGATTGGGGGTTGACAGCTACTTCATGGGTAAAAACTTCGAAAAGGTAACCTATGTGGAAAAATCCCCAGAGCTTTGCGAGTTGGCGCGTCATAATTTTAAGGTCCTGGGGGCGAATCACATACGGGTGGTATGCGGAGATGGCCAGGACATTTTAGCTAGCCAGCCGCAGCCTGTAGACCTTATCTATATGGATCCCGCCCGACGACAGCAGGGGCAAAAGGTATTTCGCTTGGAGCAATGCGACCCTCAAATCCTGGATCTAATGCCCTTGGTATGGGAGAAAACTCATAAGCTATGTCTTAAGCTCAGCCCATTGCTAGACCTTAAGTATTTACATGATGCCGTCCCGTTCACAACTTCTATGGAAGTGGTGGCTGTAAACAATGATTGCAAGGAGATCTTGCTGCATGCAATCAAGGATCATAGGGGCACGCCACAAATCAAATCCGTTGAACTTTCAGGTTCAGAGAGTCCGCAGGTTTTTCAATTTAGTTTACCAGAAGAATCCCAGGCATCAGCGATTTATGGCGACCCGCAAAATTTTTTATATGAACCCTACAGCTGTGTGCTAAAAGCAGGAGCGTTTAAGACCTTATGCCAGCGTTTTAAGGTTCGGAAATTTCATGCCAACAGTCATCTTTATACATCGACGGATCTGGTAGGTAATTTTCCAGGGCGGATTTTTGCAATTGAATGGTCGATGCCTTATCGACCTCAGGAGATAAGAGAGAAGATGGGCCCCCAAGCTAATATTTCGGTACGTAATTTTCCCTATTCCGTGAAGGAGATCCGCAAAAAAACCGGGTTGCAAGATGGCGGCTCCCATTACCTTTTTGCCACCACATTGCAGAACGGAAAACCCGTGGCGATCTGTGGTACAAAGGCTACCTGATCAGTAACCAGATCACCAATAGTATCAACATCGTGCTGCCATAATAGCGCAACACCTTACGGCGATTGGCCAGTGCCGACCACCACAAAACCCACCAGGGTCTTATCAATCCCAGAATAGTAAAAATGGCAAAGATCAGGATGGCTACAATAAACAGGGAGGCCATGAAGCCCGGGCTACAAAGTTCGCTTCACCTCTTTTTCTTCGAATCCTTCAATAACATCTCCAATTTTGATGTCTTTGAAATTCTTGATGCTGATACCGCATTCATACCCGGCTTTTACTTCGCTTACATCGTCCTTAAAGCGTTTCAGCTGGCTGATCTCCCCTGTATGTACTACAATACCATCACGAACAAGCCGAATTTGGTTGCTTCTTTTCACCACACCGTCGGTTACGTAACAGCCTGCAACCATGCCTACTTTAGAAATTTTAAATACCTCCCTAACTTCGATATTTCCGGTAATTACCTCTTCAACAGTAGGCGCCAACATACCTTCCATGGCATCTTTGACATCATTGATGGCGTTGTAAATAACGGACTAGAGTCGGATCTCAATTTCATCGTTGTCCGCAATTCTGCGGGTAGTATTGGAGGGTCTTACCTGAAAGCCCACGATAATAGCATCGGAAGCACTAGCCAAAAGCACATCGGACTCCGATATTTGGCCTACACCTTTATGAATGATATTAACCTGAACTTCGCTGGTAGACAGTTTTAAAAGTGAATCGGACAGGGCTTCCACAGAACCATCAACATCACCTTTTACAATAACATTAAGTTCACGGAAGGAACCTATAGCCAGTCTACGGCCGATCTCATCCAGCGTGATATGTTTCTTAGTACGAATGGATTGCTCTCTTTGTATTTGCTCCCGTTTTGTGGCGATCTCCCGGGCCTCTCGCTCCGAATCCACCACATTGAACTTATCCCCAGCTTGAGGGGCTCCATCCAGTCCCAGCACTGCCGCCGGAGTCGACGGGCCAACCTCTTCCAGTTTATGACCTCTATGATCGAACATAGCTTTCACTTTGCCGTAATAAGGACCTGCAAGCATCACGTCACCAACTTCTAAAGTACCCGCTTGAACCATTAAGGTAGTTACATAGCCGCGGCCTTTGTCCAGGGTGGCTTCGATCACCGTACCCACAGCATTCTTTTCAGGGTTGGCTTTTAACTCCAGAAGCTCAGACTCTAGCAATACCTTTTCCAGTAACTCCTCAATTCCGGCTCCAGTTTTGGCACTGATTTCTTGGCATTGATATTTACCACCCCAATCTTCTACCAGTATATTGATGCCAGACAGCTCTTCTTTGATCTTATCGGGGTTGGCATTGGGTTTATCTACTTTATTGATGGCAATTACAATAGGTACTCCTGCGACCTGCGCATGGTTTATAGCCTCTTTGGTCTGGGGCATAACGTTATCATCAGCCGCCACCACTACAATTACTACATCGGTGATCTTAGCTCCTCGCGCTCTCATGGCGGTAAAAGCTTCGTGACCCGGGGTGTCCAGGAAGGCGATCCTTTTCCCACCCTCGGTGATCACATCGTAAGCACCAATATGCTGGGTAATGCCCCCGGCTTCATCCGCCGTCACATTAGCACTCCTAATGTAGTCCAACAATGATGTTTTACCGTGGTCGACATGACCCATAATAGTAACTATGGGGGCTCGATTATCTAATTCTTCTTCGGAATCAACGTGTTCCTCTACGGTCACTTCTTCTTCGGAAGTGGAGAATTCTACATTATATCCAAATTCATCGGAGATAACCGTAATGGATTCTGCATCCAATCTTTGGTTAATGGAGACAAACATACCCAGGCTCATACAGGTGGATATTACGTCGTTAACTGAGACGTTCATCAGCGTGGCCAAGTCGTTGGCAGAAATAAATTCAGTTACCCGCAAAATTTTCGCCTGCTCCTGCTCTTGCAGTATCTTCTCTTCTTCCGCTTCCGCAATAGCAGAACGTTTTTCACGACGGTACTTGGATCGGCTTACATTACCTCCTTTGCTTCCGCTGAGTTTGGCCAGGGTTGCTTTAATTTGCTCTTGGATCTCCTTATCTGAAACATCCTCTTTCTCCACTTTGCCTTTTCTGCCTTTTCCTTTTTGATCGGATTTGCGAGCTTCGGCGGGAGATATTCTTTTTCGAGGTCGTTTTTTCTTTTTGCGTTCCGGCTTATCGTCGGAGGAAGCTACAGGTTTTTCTTTTGGCAATTCGATCTTACCCAGCACCGTTAATCCTTTAAGTGCATCGGCCTTGGCCTCTATCACCTCTCTGGGTTCTTCTATCTGGGGTTCTTCCTCAGTAGGCGCTGCAGGCTCAGCAGGGGCAGGGGCTTCAGCTGGTTCTTCTGCCGGGGCTTCTGCTTCTTCAGTTTTAGCTTCTTCAGTTTTAGCTTCTTCAGTTTTGGCTTCTTCTTCGGTGGCTTCGGGTTGTTCCAGTTCGATCTTGCCTACTACCTTTATGCCTTGCAGTTGAGGGGATGAACTGGGAGCCTTCTCTACATCCTCCGGTTCCTTGACTTCAGGCTCGGGAGTCGGTTCAGTTTCCACCACCTCTTCCTGGGGTGTTGAGATATTTTTTATAAAGATCTCTTCTTCGTCTTCTCTTTTCTTAGCTACACTTTCAGAGTCGGACTCAATGATCAGGTTATCGGTATGCTTCTGACCAATAGTGAGACCAGAGGCTTCCTCCTTGTCCATAGCAGATGAAGCAAATTCCTTGGCAACAATTTCAAATTGCTCCATGGTGATTTTAGCATTGGGTTTGCTGTCAACTTCATATCCTTTGGCTTCAAGATATTCTGCAATAGTCGCTAATCCGACATTGAGCTTCCTTGCCGCCTGGCTTAGTCTCATTACTTTATCATCAGCCATATCTCAAATATCCCCTTTTTTTGTACTTATTCAAATATTACTCCTGTTCAAATTCCTGATTCAAAATTTTGAAAACATCGTTTATGGTTTCTTCTTCCAAGTCGGTTCTACGCACTAAATCATCGTGGTTCAAGGCCAATACACTTTTAGCTGTATCCAACCCAATTCGCTTTAATTCCTTAATAATCCAGCTCTCAATCTCATCGGAGAATTCTTCCAAAGCCACATCTTCTTCTTCGAACGCCGACAATTCACGATACACATCTATTTCCAGCCCTACAAGTTTGCTGCCTAGTTTTATGTTTTGTCCGCCGCGGCCAATAGCCAGTGAAACCTGATCGGGTTTCAGGTAAACGGAAGCCCTTCCGTCAGCCTCGTCAATCTTTATACTGGAGATCTTAGCAGGGCTCAGAGCTCTGCTGATGTACAAGTCCATATTGTCTGTGAAGTTGATTACATCAATGTTCTCATTTTGCAATTCTCTCACAATGCTATGGATCCGTGAGCCCTTCATTCCTACACAGGCTCCAACCGGATCGATGCGATCGTCGTAGGACTCAACCGCTACCTTGGCTCTTTCACCAGGTTCACGGACTACCCTCTTAATAGTGATCAGACCATCATATACTTCCGGCACTTCACTTTCAAAAAGCCGTTCCAGGAAGGTAGGGGAAGTCCTGGATAAAACGATCCTGGGGTTTCCGTTGACCATTTCTACCCGGTGCACGATGGCCCGTACGCTTTCCCCTTTGCGATATCGATCTTTTGGGATCTGCTCCGACTTGGGAAGGTTCAGTTCATTGCCCTCAGCATCGATCATCAATACTTCCCGGGATAGGATCTGATATACTTCACCCAGGATGATCTCACCTACCAGCTCCTTGTATTTTTGAAACAAGATGTCTTTCTCCAGATCCTTGATCTTTTGTATCAAAGTCTGACGAGCAGTCATGACCGCCCGTCGTCCGAAGTCCTCTAACTTCACCTCTTCTGCCACTTCTTCCCCTATCTCAAAGTCAGGTTCGATGGTCCTGGCTTCGGTCAAGCTGATCTTGTCATGATCCCAAATGTCTTCGGAATTGTCGTCTACAATTTCTCGGAACCTCCATATTTCAAGGTCACCTTTATCGGCGTTAATGATAATGTCAAAGTTATCATCGGTTTCATAACGTCTACGGATCATCGTTCTGAAGACATCCTCCAAAATACGGATCATGGTGGGCCGGTCGATGTTCTTGTTACGGGTAAAATCCGCAAATACTTCAATTAAATTTAAATTATCCATCTCGATTACTTAAAAAGACACAAGTACATGAGTTTTAATAATGTCCTGAAAGGGTATCTGTCTCACGGTAACCTGACCCTTTTTGGATTTCTGTTTTACAGTAATAAATTCTTCGGAAACGCTGTCCAGCTCTCCTTCCACTTGTTCATCCGTCAAATGAATGCGGATGTTCCTGCCCAAGTTTCCGCGATATTGCCGGGGCGTCTTTAAAGGCTGGTCCAAACCTGGTGAGGACACCTCCAGAGTGTAGGGACCTGACATCAGTCCCCGAGCTTCCAGTTCCAGTCCAACCTTACGGTTCAACTGCGCACAAATCCCAATATCGATCCCCTGGTCCCCATCCACAAATATGGACACCTTGGTTTTAGCGCCACCTTTTTTTGCCCTGACCTCAGTAATGAAGAACTGCTCGCCCGGAAGGTGCTGCTCCACTATCTCTCTAATTTGCGCTTCCAATGCCATTTTGGTTGAACTATATGCAAAGAGGGGACTTTAGTCCCCTCTTAACAAATTATCCGATATTAATTGTAACAAAGATACTGTATATAGGGTATTAAAACAAGTGCAGTAAAAGGAGATTGGTAGCTACCATGGAATACCAAAATTGTTAACTTTGCCCCATGCTCAAAAATCTAAGGGTCTACAACAGCTTGTCCTCTAAGAAGGAGCCGTTTGAACCGATTAATCCTCCCTATGTGGGGATGTATGTTTGCGGACCTACGGTGTACAGTGATGTTCACTTGGGAAATGTACGGTCCTTTTTGAGCTTCGATGTAATCTTTCGCTATTTGACTCATTTGGGGTACAAGGTGCGCTACGTGCGCAACATTACCGATGTGGGTCATTTGGAAAACGATGCCGATACCGGGGAGGATAAAATAGCTAAGAAAGCAAAGTTAGAAAACCTGGAGCCTATGGAGGTGGTGGCAAAGTATACCAATGGATTTCATCGCATTGCTCAGCAATTCAATTTACGGGAACCCAGCATAGAGCCTTCAGCTAGTGGACACATCATCGAGCAGATCTCACTAATTCAAAGAATCATAGAGGCTGGGTTAGCTTACGAGGTCAATGGGTCGGTCTATTTCGATGTCATGAAATATCATGAATCCGTACAACCCTATGGGATCTTATCTGGCCGGGTGTTGGAAGATCTGCTATCGGGATCCAGGGAGCTTGATGGCCAAGAGGACAAAAAAGGACCCCTGGATTTTGCCTTATGGAAAAAAGCTTCATCCAACCACATTATGCGATGGCCTTCGCCGTGGAGTAATGGATTCCCTGGTTGGCATTTGGAATGTTCTTCAATGAGCACCAAATACCTTGGTGACCATTTCGATATACACGGAGGGGGTTTGGATCTGAAATTCCCCCATCATGAATGTGAAATCGCACAAAGCGTTGCCGGAAATGGTGTCTCGCCCGCAAAATACTGGCTTCATGGCAACATGCTGACTGTAAATAGCCAAAAGATGAGTAAATCCTTAGGCAACTCATTTCTACCAGAACAGTTGGTAGCGGGCGACCATCCCTTGTTGGACCGAGGATACAGCCCCATGACCGTGCGCTTCTTCATGTTGCAGACCCATTACCGCAGCACCCTGGACATCTCCAATGAGGCGCTGTTGGCTTCTGCCAAAGGGTACAAGAAATTGGTCAACGGACTAAGAATATCCAGGAAACTGGTGTACCAGGATGATGGAGCGGGCGTCCAGGATAAAACACAACTACAAGTGCAACAGTTGTGCGATAACTGCTATCATGCCATGAATGATGACTTCAATACCGCACAATGTATGGCTCATCTGTTCAATCTTTTAAAGAAAATAAACTCAATTTACACGCAAAACCTGGCCCCCTCCGCTTTAGGGGAGGAGACATTTGAGCGCATGGTTGGCACCTATAGAGTATTTGTAGAGGAGGTATTGGGTTTATTAGAGGAAACACCGGATGACCTCGAGGGAATGTTATCCATAATTCTAAAAAGCTACCGACAGGCTAAGGCTGCTAAGGAATACCAAAAAGTTGATGAAATAAGAGAGCAGTTAAAGTCGTCTGGAATTGTGTTAAAAGATATGAAGAATGGAGTGGACTGGGCTTATGAAGAGTAAAGATCTGGGTCTGATAGTGGTGGCACTGTTGTGGTTATCCAGCTGTGACAACGGTGAGAAGGGCGAACAGGTAATGTCGGATGATCCTCCGGTGACAAACATTCAGGTGCCGCCCTTTAACGCGGATTCAGCCTTCATCTTTATCCAAGACCAGGTTGAATTTGGTCCCCGGATTCCCAACAGCAGGGCTCGCGAGTTATGCGCCGACTATATGATTGACAAGCTTTCGGCCTTTACACCTCATGTAATTACCCAAGAATTTGACAGCCGCAGTACCACCACCGGCGAGCTATACAAATTTCAAAATATCATCGGGCGTTTTAATCCAGAAGCCTCTCGACGTATATTATTGGCAGCCCACTGGGACACTCGCTTAAAGGCCGACAAATTCCAGGACAACCCCAATGCGTCATTCGATGGAGCCAACGACGGTGGCAGTGGGGTAGGGGTGTTGCTGGAAATAGCCCGCAATTTGGTACAATTGCCGGACGCTCTAGGTGTGGATATCATATTTTTTGATGCTGAAGATCAGGGTGGCCTGGGACTGGATTGGTGTTTGGGCTCTAAACATTGGACTGCCAATAAACACCTGAACAATTACTCAGCATACTACGGCATTTTGCTGGATATGGTAGGAGCTAAGAATGCTACCTTCTGCCAGGAATACCATTCCATGCAGTTCGCTCCCAAAATACAGGAAAAAGTGTGGAACGAAGCCCACCAACTGGGATATAGCCGGTACTTCCTGTACCAGCCCACTGGTGCGGTGGAGGACGACCATTATTATGTCAATCTGAATGCTCGCATTCCCATGATCGATATCATTGATGCAAAACCGAATATTGATGCTCAAAGTGACTTGTTTAAAGACTATCACCATCGGCCTGGCGATAACATGGAAGTTATAGACAAGCAGACCCTGGAAGCGGTGGGAACTACAGTTTTGAGACTACTGTACAAGGAAGCTTCTCTATTAATGTAATAGGCTCAACAGATACTCGCCATAACCACTTTTTTTCAGGGTTTCCGCAATGTTTTTCAATTGACGGGCATCGATGTATCCCATGCGGTAAGCCTCTTCTTCGATGCATCCAATTTTTAAGCCTTGCCGCTCCTCGATAACCTGTACAAACTG
>CAJIBY010000069.1_pt1 | contig 11315 bp, 10 predicted proteins | sample 9199461 | NCBI WGS metagenome assembly CAJIBY01 (sample SAMEA7708316, study PRJEB35096) | sediment metagenome | biome: marine neritic benthic zone biome [ENVO:01000025]; feature: sediment [ENVO:00002007]; material: shallow marine sediment [ENVO:03000034] sea grass bed [ENVO_01000059] ... | reverse complement strand
TTTATTCTATAATGTTCTTTGTCTTGCTCATCTGTATATCTTTGGTCCAGTTCATCAAAACTATGGATTTCTTACAGCATGATGGCCCCATCGAGAATCACCGGTCCTATCTGGGTTTAACCTTGTTTAGATAACAGTGCGAAAAGTGAATCCAGGCCTTGGGTATCAGTACGAAAAGCGTGTTGTTCAGCCATTTTGCGGTGGGTTTTACAGAAAAAATATCCCCATTTGATGGTTGTAAAATAATGACAAAGCCCAACCGGCCAGGTGATTAATTTCATGGTAGAAGACTGTCACCTATTATAGATTCCAGCAGGTATTATCATGTTTAACTCCCAATAAATTGAATTCATACCACCTCCACATAAAAGGTCAGGTCCAGGGAGTAGGCTTTCGTCCTTATATCTACCATCAGGCCTTAAAACTAGGCCTGAAAGGATGGGTAAATAACGGACTAGACGGCGTACATGTGGTGTTCAATACCGAGCTTGATCCAGGGTATGTAAGCCGTGAATTCCTAGACAAGGTACCGGAACGGGCAGTGGTTGAAGATTATCATTTGGCCACCATGGACTATCACAACTACCTTGATTTTAGAATCATAGAAAGCGAGTCTACTGGCAGCAAAGAGGTACGGTTAAGCCCGGATTTCGGGCTATGCAAGTCTTGCAAAGAAGAAATGGATCAGCAGGGGGACCGTCGATTTCAATATGCATTTACCACCTGTACTCAATGCGGTCCCAGATATTCCATTATCAACAAGCTTCCCTACGACCGACAAAACACCTCGATGGAGTGTTTTACCATGTGTCCTGAGTGTTATCAGGAATATGATGATGTCGGCGATCGACGATTCTATTCTCAATCCAATTCTTGCCCTAATTGCTCCATTATACTGCAGCTTTATTTCAAAGGAGAGATCACACACTGTAAGGAACAAGAGTGCTTGGATAGGGTGGTGACGGGGCTCAGTGCTGGAAAGACGGTTGCCGTCAAGGGTATTGGCGGATATCTTCTGCTATGCGATGCTGGTAATGAAACAGCGATCCATCGCTTGCGGCAACGCAAGCGCAGGCCGGAAAAGCCGCTGGCCATGTTATATCCCAGTATTAACCTGGTAGCGGAGGACTATCAAATCACTTTGCGTGAAAAAGAATTATTAGAAGGGGTAAAGTCACCCGTGGTATTGCTTCATAAAAAGGAAAGACCTGCTTCGAAAGTACATTGGGAGGGCATAGCCCCCGGGCTTGATCGCTATGGGGTTATGCTTCCCTACGCACCGCTTCTATACCTTATATCGAAGAGGTTCAAAAAACCGTTGGTCGCAACCAGTGGCAATTTGAGTGGGTCACCCATTGTTTATGAAGATCAGGTGGCCCAGGATTCCCTTTCTCATTTTGCCGATTATATTCTCACCCATAATCGTTCCATTCTCATACCGCAGGATGATTCGGTATTATATGTTCCTAGTGTAGGGCCGTCAGTGGCCATATTGCGACGATCCAGAGGCTTTGCACCATCCTATTTTGGGAGATTTCCGAAAGAGATACCCGAAGGTTGGCTGGGATTGGGGGCACAGATGAAAGGGGCCTTTGCACTAAGCCATAATCGCCAAATATTTGTGAGCCAATATCTGGGTCACTTGGATAGCTTTGATGCCCAGTTGGAATATGAGCAGGTTCTGAAACATTTAGAAGGATTGCTGGGATTTACCCCCCGAACCATCTTTACCGATGCGCATCCACAATACTTCGTTCATAGGTTGGCACAACGATTCAAACACCAGGAATTACCTGTGCATCACATCCAGCATCATAAAGCACATTTTGGTGCCGTACTCATGGAAAATGAACTAATGTATACCGATGAGCCTGTTTTAGGGATCATATGGGATGGTACGGGGTATGGTGATGACGGCAATATTTGGGGAGGAGAGTTTTTTCGCTACCAGAAAAATGAAATCGATCGCATTTGTCATCTGGAAGAATACCCTCATATCATGGGAAACAAAATGTCCAAGGAGCCCAGGCTTTCGGCACTCTCTTTAGCGCGTCATGTTGGCGTATTTGATTCGATAGTAGAACGGGCCTTCAGCAGTGACGAATTGCAGGTGCTGGCGTCAAGAATTTATCAGCAAAACGGTTTGAAAACCTCCAGTATGGGTAGGCTATTTGACGCGGTTGCTTCCATGCTGGGCCTGATCGATAAGTCTACTTTTGCAGGTCAAGCAGCTATGTATCTTGAAGCAAAGGCCCGAAGTTTTAAAGGACATGTGGAACCATATCCTATTGAAGTGACGAATGGCAAAATCGGTTTGAACGATTTGGTAGGAGGTATTCTGTATGATCTGGAACGCGGCGTGCAGTCGAACAAAATAGCGTTCAAATTCCATTGGACGCTGGTACACATGATCCGAACAGTGGCTGAAAAATACAATATCTGGCATTTGGCATTCAGTGGTGGTGTTTTTCAAAACAGCCTACTAGTTCGACTTATCGTCAGCGAGTTGGGCAAAGATCATAAAGTCTATTTTCAGCAAGAACTGTCTTGCAACGATGAAAACATAGCCTTCGGCCAACTGGCCTGTGGTTACTTGGGGAAAAGAAAAGAAATGATGGCCCTGGAATTAACAGATACAATATGAAGCATTTGAACGAATATAGGGACCCAGGACTGATCCGCAAGTATCTGCAAAAGCTACATGAAGGCGTGACACAGCAGTGGACTATTATGGAGATCTGTGGTGGCCAGACCCACAGTCTGGTAAAGAATGGCCTTCTGGAGCTTTTACCTGAGAAGATAAAAATGATCCATGGTCCGGGTTGCCCGGTATGCGTAACACCCATAGAAACAATAGACAAGGCTATTTCATTATCGGCTCAGGAGAATGTTATTATTTGTTCTTTTGGAGATATGCTTAGAGTTCCCGGGACTAACAAAAGTATGTTAGAGGCCAAAGCTAAAGGAGCCGATATCAGGGTGTATTACTCTCCTCTGGATGCCGTAAACCTGGCCCGTGCAAATCCTGAAAAAGAAGTGGTTTTTCTGGCGGTAGGTTTCGAGACCACCACCCCCGCAAACGCTCTTTCAGTTTTGCATGCACATAAGCTTGGAATTCCAAATTATTCCATACTCCCCTCCCAGGTACGTGTACCTCCCGCGATGGAGGTTATATTAAATGATGAACACTGCTCCATTCAAGGCTTTCTAGGAGCGGGCCATGTATGTGTCATAAGCGGTATGGAGGAATATGTTCCCATAAGCAATAAGTATCGAGTGCCCATTGTAATGACTGGCTTTGAGCCCGTTGATCTTTTACAGGGCATTTTTATGGTGGTGGACCAATTAGAAAACGGCACACACCAGGTAATGAATCAATATGATAGGGTGGTGAAATCAGAAGGGAACCAAGCAGCTCTGCAAGTTATTGATGAGGTTTTTGAAGTCTGTGACCGAGATTGGAGAGGAATAGGCACCATACCCTCAAGTGGCTATGCTTTAAGAAAGGAATATGGTCATTTTGATGCTGAAAGGAAATTTTCTGTAGCAATCCCATTAAAAGATCGTGATGAACAGTGTATGGCCGGCGAGGTACTCAGAGGCATTATAAAGCCACTAGAATGTCCCTTTTTCGGTACACTCTGTACCCCAGACAAGCCCATGGGAGCACCGATGGTTTCTTCTGAGGGCGCTTGCTCGGCCTATTATCAATTTGCTAATCAATTAACCCATGAATCTTGAATGCCCTTTACCCCAAACTGAGTTTGATGTCATTACCATGGGCCATGGTAGCGGAGGCTTGCTCACTCATAAGCTATTGAAAGCAGGGGTTTTCAATCTTTTTGATAATGAAATTTTGAGACAGCATCACGACGGAGCTACTCTTGACCTAAATGGTAAGACCGTTTTCACCACCGACAGTTTTGTGGTCTCGCCCCTTTTTTTCCCAGGAGGTAATATAGGTGATCTCGCCATCAACGGTACGATAAATGATCTTGCCATGTGTGGGGGGCTGCCTAACTACATATCGGTAGCTTTTATTTTAGAAGAAGGGCTGGAAATGACTACATTTTGGGAAGTGCTGGTATCTATGAAAAGAGCCGCAGAACTTGCTGGAGTGAAAATAGTGACAGGTGATACAAAAGTGGTTGAAAGGGGCAAGGGCGATCAGATATTTATAAACACCACCGGTATTGGCGCTCTACACCCCAAGGCTAAAATTGGCATGGACCGCATCAATAGAGGTGATAAAATAATTCTCAGTGGTGAAATGGCCCATCACGGCACCACCATAATGTCGTTGCGGGAGGGCCTGAAATTCGATGCTGAAATACTAACCGATACCTGCTCACTTCACGAACCGGTGGTTAAGGTACTGGATCAATTTGGTAGTGGGATTCGCTTATTCAGAGATCCCACTCGTGGAGGTGTGGCCACCACTCTGGCAGAAATAGCTGGAGAGAGTCAATTGGGTGTTGATGTCTATGAGGACCAACTACCACAAAACGAACTGGTGAACAGTGCGTGCGAACTGCTGGGCCTTGATCCCCTGTATGTAGCTAACGAAGGCCTGTTTTTAAGTGTGGTTGACAGCCAAGTGGCAGATCGTTTTCTCCAAACAGTTAAAAGCCACCAACTATGCAGAAAAGCTGCGCTGATCGGCGAGATAACCGACCAGCATGGTGGAAAGGTGGTGTTGCACAATGCCATTGGTGGTAAACGTGTTTTGGGTATGCTGCCGGGAGAGCAGTTGCCGCGTATTTGCTAGGTCATATAACGTAGTGACAATAATCATATGAGGACAAGACCGCTATTGCGATATTTTTACCACAATAAAAGAATCTCAATTATGAAGTATATGAGGGCATTTTGTGCAGTGTGGTTGTATGTTATGTTCCTTCCAACATCAGTATTTGGACATGGGGGTCATACCTTTACTTGGAAAGATCTGGAACACTATCTTCTTTCAGGTGATCATTTTCTCCCATATATCCCCATAGCTTTACTGCTGGTGTTTCTTGTTCTAAGGCGCGTTAAACGTACCGAAAATGCATGAACTAACCATAGTGCAGCAAATCGTGAAAATCGCCGATGAGACGGTACTGAGGGAACAGGCTAGGAAAGTGTTGAATATCACCCTGGAAATCGGGGAATGCTCAGGTATTGAGATGAGTGCTTTTGACTTTGCCTGGCCTATAGCGGTCAGAGATTCTGTGTTGGAATTTGCGGATCTTAAAATTATTCACCGAAAGGCAAGAGCTAAGTGCGGACAGTGCTCAACTAGTTTTACCAAGCGCCGGCCTTACGATCCTTGCCCTCAATGTGGTTCATTCATTCATCACCTTTACGAAGGTAATGAGTTGAAAATTAAATCGATGAACATAACTTAAAACTAAATACTATGTGTGCAACATGCGGTTGTTCCGATCATACACATCAGGACCTATTGACTAATCCCCATGACCTCTCAAAACAGCGGGAAATCAATTTAGAAAAGGATATCCTACAAGAAAATAACCTGCGGGCTGAGCGCAATCGAGGTTATTTTGAGGCCAAAAAAATATTCTCCATTAACCTGGTGAGCTCGCCGGGATCGGGTAAAACTTCGCTACTTGAAAGGACTATAGACTTATCGGACGACATACCCATATACGTGATCGAGGGGGACCAACAAAGTACAAATGATGCTGATAGAATCAGGCGTAGAGGCGCTCCGGTGGTACAGATAAACACCGGTAATGGCTGTCATCTCGATGCTGAAATGATTCATCGAGCGCTTCACGAACTAGAGCCAGTGGAGCATAGTTTGGTTATAATCGAAAATGTAGGTAATCTGGTATGTCCTGCGTTATTTGATCTGGGTGAAACACACCGAGTAGTGATCATGAGTGTGACTGAAGGAGAAGATAAACCACTCAAGTATCCCAATATGTTCGCGACCAGTCAGCTTTGTTTGATCAATAAAACTGATCTACTGCCTTATGTAGACTTTGATGTGGAGCGTGCAAAGGCTTACGCCCTGCGGGTAAACCCTAGCCTGAAATTCATTGAGATGTCAGCCACCAAAGCCACCAACCTGGAGGAGTGGTACGATTGGCTAAGCCACCATGTAAGAGTACCTCATTAAAATTGCAAAAATGTGTTTGGCCATACCTGGTAGACTAATTGAGATACAGCATAACCAAGAGCCCTGCTTGCGTAGTGCCACGGTTTCGTTTGGTGGCATTATCAAGCAAATAAACATCAGTATGGTGCCCGAAGCAAGGGTGCATGACTATGTATTGGTGCACGTAGGAGTGGCCATAAGTATTATTGATGAGGAAGCGGCGGAAAAAACCTTGCGGTACCTCGAGGAATTGGAGAAACCTGATCATTCCAAAGACTGAGGAAAATCCCAGCCGTCACCATGGATAACTCCTCCCTGGAATGAGGTACCGGGAAAGCCCATGGAATGAAAGCGACATCGATTGGTTTTGATGCCAGGCCAGACAAAGCGATCGCTTACTTATACGGTGATGATTTGGCAACTGAATTTGAGATATCAACCAGGTCCCTTCAACAATAATTAGAAGGTCAGTTCAATGGTTGTCTCCAGAAGATCTGCAGAATTGCCTCCTACCATAATCTTGAATTCCCCGTCTTCGGCAAAGAAGCGATAATCTGAGTGGTAGAATCCCAGATCATCTTCATCCAGGGTGAAAGTAGTAGTGATGGTTTCTCCGGCTGCAATGGTCACTTTTTTAAAATCCACTAATTCTTTTGCCGGACGAGTTTCCGAGGCATAGATATCACGTATATAAACTTGCACAGTTTCAGTGCCTTTTGTATCTGAGGTGTTGGTTACGCTTACACTGACATTTACCCCCTTATCAACAACGTTTAACTCCAAATCAGCATATTCAAACGTGGAATAGCTGAGGCCATATCCAAAGGGGAATAGGGCCTCTTTAGGTGAATCCGTGTAATGCTCCCAAAATACCATTCCCGCATCAAATTCGTTGGGAACCGGCCTTCCGGTATTTTTCTTATAGTATACTAACGGTTCCTGTCCTACGTGATAGGGAAAAGAGACGGGTAGCTTCCCGGAGGGGTTGTAGTCTCCAAAAAGAACATCCGCCACCGCATGGCCCATTTCGGAGCCCAGGTACCACGATTCCACCACAGCGGGTACGTTTTTTGCCACATAGGGGATAGCCACAGGGCGACCGTTCATCAACACTGCCACCACATTCTTATTTACTTTTAAGATCTCCCGTAACAGATCTTCCTGATTTCCTTTTAAGGCAATATCTACCTGACTTCTGCCCTCTCCTGATTGGAAGCAGTCTTCCCCTAGTACCAGGACAACAACATGGGACCTTTCAGCCAATTTCACAGCTTCAGGGAAATTGGATTTGTCTCCTTCCACTATGTCCAATTCAAATCTAAAGGTGCGCTCTCCCCGGGTCAATGTATATCCTTTTGCGTAATCCACCTGGTTGGTAGAACCTAACTTAGCTTGTATACCCTCTAATATGGAAATGCCGGAATTTGCTTCAGCTTGTGCCCTCCAGCTACCCAATACCACATCTTTACTGTTTGCCAGTTGCCCGATTACCGCAATTCGTTGTGCGGTTTTCTTTAAGGGCAATGTATTGGATTCATTCTTAAGCAGCACTATAGATTCTCTGGCGGTTTCACGGGCTATTTTCAAGTGCTCTTCAGTGAGTAAAGTCGATTTTTCACGATCGGGATCCGAATAGCGGTAGGGATCGTCGAATAATCCCAACTGAAATTTCAACTTAAGAATGCGCTTTACTGCGTCGTCCAATAATGATTCCTCCAGTTCTCCGGAAGTTATTAGACCTTCCAGCTCTTTTTCATAGATTTTAGATTCCATATCCATGTCACAACCTGCATGTAGCGCCGACTTAGCAGCAGCCGAAGCATCCCGGGCATAGCCATGGATAATCAGTTCGTTGATGGACGCCCAATCTGAAAGCACTAGTCCATCAAATTCCCAGGCGCCCTTTAGAATGTCCCGCTGCAAATGCTGGTGAGCCGTGGCCGGTATACCGCCTATTTCATTAAAAGCATTCATCACGGTAGCTACTCCTGCATCAACGGCGGCTTTAAAAGGAGGCAAAGCCACATTATACAGTGTTTGATTGCTGATATCCACGGTACTATAGTCTAAGCCGGCCTCGGCGAATCCATAGGCAGCAAAGTGTTTGGCACAAGCCGCTACAGTCTCCACGCTGGAGAGGTCATCACCCTGAAACCCCTGCACCCAAGCTCTGGCGAAAATACTGGTCAAGTATGGGTCCTCGCCTGCTCCTTCCATAATTCTTCCCCAACGTCCGTCCGGGGCTACATCCATTACCGGCCCAAACGCCCAGTGAAGACCGGAAGCAGCCATTTCGCGAGCGGCTATGGCAGATGATACTCTTCCAACTTCCGGGTTCCAACTGGCAGCCTGCGCCAAGGGGATAGGCAACATGGTTTTGTACCCATGGATGACGTCGTAACCGAAAATCAACGGAATACCTAAACGACTGCCTTCCACTGCCAATTTCTGGGCTTCACGGGTTGCTTCTGCTGTCAGCACATTTAACATTCCCCCTACTAATCCCATTTTTATATTTTCCGCTTTTTCCAGACTGTTGTCATCAGCAGGTATGGGACCAGTGAACTCCCAAGTGCCATTATACATGTTCAACTGTCCAATTTTCTCCTGTAAGGTCATCATTGACAACAGACTGTCGACCTTGTACTCTATATCATTTTGTGTAAGCTCCATAGATTGCGGGTTACAAGCACCAATAATCAGAACCGTAGCCAAATAACAGATTTGCTTCATAGTCCATTTTTAATTGAAGTTTGGCAATATAGCAAATATCTGCGATCGGTTTTAGCCACGGCGTGAACACAATTAATGGCTCGGGGCTGCCTTCCGGCCCACCCTTCTGGATTCAAGTTCTTCCAGCGTCAAATCGCAGCTCTTTGGTCGGTGGTGCAGAAGAATTGGAATACGCCCACGACATGTTGGCGCTTTCTGTGCCTAGAAAATAACTTAAGTAAATACTATTAAAAGCGACCCTAGATCTTGGATCCCTGAATGATGACTTTGTGATTACCTAGTCTCAAGAATTGACACTTCAAACCCTTAACTTAAGACTGGGGCGGGGGGACTCCCCCAAGGTGTAGTCTCAAAAAAAAATCAAGGTCACGCCTTTAAAAAACCTAATTGCTCAATCGTCAATCTTAATCTTCCAGCCTTTTCCCCGCCAATTGCTGCCCGTTTTGGAATAAGGTCAAACTCTCCACTTTGTCCCCGTCAAATTGAAAAGTGATTTCAGCCGGGACCACTGTCAGGTAGAATTTTCGAGGTGTTTCGGCAAACAGCTCAAATTTACCTTGCCCGGTAGCTTGACCAAAAAGTTGACCCCCTACCCGGGTAACTACAATGTTGAAATCTGGGGTTAACTGGTAGGTGCCTACATAGCTTTGTAAAACATCTTCGGGAACGGATATGGCGTTACCCGGGTTTCTCACGGGGTTAAGTTTGGAAGAAGGATCCAACAGATGGAAGCCGATGTCATCTACACTGATGGTGGAATTTGTCAATACCACTACTGCTTTTCCGGTTTCCTTAACGAACCCTGCAAAGGCCCGGTATCCGCCAGTACCTCCGTTATGCCAAACTACATCGCCTTCAGCCCCTTTTTTAATATGCCAGCCTAATCCTACTCTCATTTCACCCGCTTGGTCATGTCTTACCTTGTGGCTTAGCTCCATGGCCTCCTTTAAAGGCGTATTGGTAAAACCTAAATTGGCAGAGAGAAACTTCAGCATATCGGAAGTGGAACTGCGAATGGCTCCCGCACCTGATAGGGTGGGAATATCCCAGTTTTGGGCTTCCGAACCCGCGTTATGGCCAGTAGCCAGATGCTCCTGCATTACTTTATCCAAGGTGATCCTGGTTTCGACCAGTTCCAAAGGCCCAGCAATATTTTGAACTACCAGTTCTTCGTAAGTAGTACCAGTTGTTGAAGCCAAGATATGTCCTAGTAGTCCTTGAGCCAGGTTGGAATATTCGTATTGGGCACCCACCTCTCGGACAGGTACGTAGTTATGTATAAAGGAATACAGCTGTTCCACCGTATAATCAGCGAAAGGATTAAAGGGATTAGCCGGGGTAAAATTTGCGGGCATGCGCGGCAGACCGGAAGTATGGTCCGACAAACTGCCTAATGTTAACTCTTGGGATCCTTTATTGGGGACCTGGGCCTCAGGAGGCAGATACCGGTTGATGGGGTCATTTAATGACATCTGGCCCTCAAGTACCTGTTGTGCCAGTAATATTCCAGTAAAAACCTTGGAGATAGAACCAATCTCATATACGGTGTGCTCGTCTACCTCCGGTCCTTGTTTGTGGGTAGTCCCAAAATTGTAATATTGGACACCCAACTCATCGAGAATACCAATAGCAATGCTGGGGTTAATACCGTTTTCTACCCGTTTCTGAATATTTTCAGTTACGTATTGCGGTAACCTATCGGTGGATTGACTGCCGATTAATAATAACCAAAAGAGTATCATTATGCCATATCTTCAATTTAATAATTAACCGTACATTAAAGTGCAGTGAACGATAGTACTTATACTATTAGAGTGCCAAAAGCGTCAAATGTTGAGATAGCCCTGAAAATATAACCGAAAATATAGCCGGGAATATGGCCGGAGCGAACTCGGTTTTATTTGACCATACCACGAATAGAAGCATTAAATTTACCTCAATCTCAACCATTGACACTCCAAAACCATAATTTAAAACAGGGGCGGGGGGACCCCCCAAGGTGAATTAATATTGAAACGCCATCTTCTAGCTGTCATATGGAGCCTCTCTGGTATCTAATCCTCCCTCAATGTGCATTTTTGAACAGAATTGCCCCATACTGGACAGTTGGGTTATCATCAATTAGCTCCTGGGACGAACTATTAGTATTTTTTTAATTGGTACATTTATTGGGAAGCCAAACAAGAAATGAAAACCATGAACTATCAAAAAACCGGGAGAATTTTAGGAATGCTTTTTCTGCTGATCTTAATCGTTGGTGCTGGTGGATTAAGCCAGCGAGGATTGTCTACTTCGCTGGTGGCAGATCCGGACTTCCTTGATTTAGTATATGAACAAGCCTTCGCCATGAGAATATCCATCTTTGCAGATGTACTAGCTAGTGGTATTGGTATCACCATTGCTGACTTTCTATAAAAAAAAATAAAAAAGCACTATGATGGTATCGCCATAGCCTACCTGGCGCTGTGGGTATTGC
>CAJIBY010000626.1_pt1 | contig 11318 bp, 9 predicted proteins | sample 9199461 | NCBI WGS metagenome assembly CAJIBY01 (sample SAMEA7708316, study PRJEB35096) | sediment metagenome | biome: marine neritic benthic zone biome [ENVO:01000025]; feature: sediment [ENVO:00002007]; material: shallow marine sediment [ENVO:03000034] sea grass bed [ENVO_01000059] ... | reverse complement strand
TTAAAGCCCTCAAGAAGGTACCTACGTCCTCTGCTGAAGCTAACATTCCATGCTCGTCAGTTTTTAAATCGTGGGGATGTCCAACATGATAGCCACTCATCACATCGTCTATATTCACTTCACTAAGTGAACTGAAAGTATGGTTCAGCTTTAATGGGATTAATATTTCTTCCCGAATGAAACGGAAGTTCTCATAACCCAGGGTATTATCCATGATTTTATGGAGGAACAAGTAATTCGTGTTACAATATTCATAGTCTTCACCGGGTTCAAAGTTAGCCGGCATATCAAGAATCAATTCAAGATTTTCTTCATAGGACTCAGGTGGTGCTGCCCAATAATTAGGAGAGTTGGTAAAATTGGGAATGCCACTGCGATGTTGCACCATCAACCTCAAAGTGATTTTCTCCGCATTTTCAATTCTTCCCACAAGCTCCGGTAAATAATCCGCGAGCGTTTTATCCAAAGACAAACGCTTGTCATTGACTAATTTGGTGATAGCAACCGCAACATATAACTTACTGATACTGGCAATCTTGAATAAGGCATGGGGGTCGGCAGGTATTTTGTTTTTTCGGTCATGCCAACCAGCTGCATAAAATGCTGGAGGTTTGCCGGACTCGTCCACATAAACAATTATTCCGTCAAGTCCATGATCAATGGCTTCATTTACTTGTTCTTGAACCGTATCGGGTAGTGGTAATATCCATGCCCATACCAAAAGCCATGGAACGAAGAACATGGAGGTTATGGTTCCAATAAGCAATACTACTCTGAGTATTCGTTTTGTTTGTTTCTTCTTCATATTCTTTCAGGGCGGTTCATTTTTTTGAATTGCTCATAACTTGTTTAGTTGCGGAACAAATGTCCACATAGCATTTCTAAAATGGAAATAAAGTGGCACAATTGGAAATTTGCTGAACGTCCCTTTGGGTGGGAAGCGGATCTTAATCATTCGTTTTACCTACCAATTTAAAAATTCAAAACGCACTATCCATCCCCATCAGTGTCACCTGTAAAAGGGCGTTGATGATCGCAAAGCCTCCGTGTCCGCTGCCAGTGACACTGAGGGGGTTTAGAAGTGACAGGACGCTGATGACATGGCCTTAGTGTCCTTTACAAGTGCCACCGAGCGGGTTTGAAAGTGACGGGAGACTAATGTAATGGGATGTCTGCTGCTAAAAAAAGTTGCAGTGGAAATGCCTGCTGGTACACCCTGGAAGTATTTTACCTTTTTAAATACAGCTTACTCCCTAAAAAGTGTGTGAATTTCCATTTTGTGGCTATATTCATAATTAAGTTAATGCTAAAATAGTTATGTCCAAGACCCCCCCACCAGTCGAACTTGAAAAGGTTGTGATCCGCTTTGCCGGCGATTCCGGAGACGGTATGCAACTTACCGGTTCGCAGTTTACTTTTACTTCCGCTATGCTGGGCAATGACCTGGCCACTTTTCCGGATTTTCCCGCGGAGATCAGGGCACCCCAGGGAACCGTTGAAGGAGTTTCCGGATTCCAGGTACAGATTGGCAAGGTTGATATATATACTCCCGGTGACTATGCCGATATCTTAGTGGCTATGAACCCTGCCGCCCTTAAATCCAATCTCAACTGGGTGCGTAAGGGTGGAAATATCATTGTAGACCTTGACTATTTCGCAGATCGCAATTTAAAGAAGGCGGGCTACGAGACCAACCCTCTTGAAGATGGCAGCCTGGATGACTACAAGATCATTGAAGCACCCATAACCTCGCTCACCAAGACAGCACTGGAAGGCATCGAACTGGACAATAAAAGTATTATCCGCTGCAAAAACATGTTCGCACTGGGCATGATGTACTGGCTATTCGACCGGTCAAAGGAAGAAACCGAAAAATTCCTGGAGAAGAAATTCCGCAAGAAACCGGTATTGATCGAGGCCAACAAGAAGGCCCTGGATGCCGGCTACAACTACGCTATCACCATTCGGGCTATAGCTTCCAATTATGTGGTCCCGGCTGCTTCTATTGAGAAAGGGACCTACCGGCATATATCCGGAAATCAAGCCACTGCTTGGGGGCTGCTGGCGGCCGCGGAAAAAGTGGGTAAGAAACTCTTCTACGGTTCATACCCCATCACACCAGCCTCAGACATTTTACACGAGCTGACCAAATACAAAAATTTAGGGGTGATTACCCTGCAGGCCGAGGACGAAATTGCCGCGGTTTGTTCGGCCATAGGCGCCAGCTACGCCGGCCAACTGGGAGTAACCGCTTCCGCCGGCCCCGGTATTGCCTTAAAAGGAGAAGCCATCGGACTGGCGGTCATGGCGGAAATCCCCCTTATTGTAATCGACGTGCAACGGGGAGGTCCTTCTACCGGTCTCCCTACCAAAACGGAACAGGCCGATTTGAACCTGGCCTTGTATGGCCGCAACAGCGATAGCCCCTGTATTGTTATCGCGCCCAGTACACCTGCCAACTGCTTTGAATTCATTTATGAAGCAGCCCGTTTGAGTATTGAACATATGACTCCGGTAATGTTCTTGTCCGATGGTTACTTGGCCAATGGATCCGAACCCTGGAGGTTCCCTAAAACCGCCGATTTGCAGGAAATAACGGTACCCTTGTTTAAAGAAAACGGCCAAGAATTCCAGCCATACCTGAGGGACCCAGAAAAGTTATCCAGGTATTGGGTAATCCCCGGTATGCCGGGTCTGGAACATCGCATTGGGGGGCTGGAGAAGGAAGAAGTAACAGGTAACGTTTCTTATGACCCCCAGAATCATCAAAAAATGGTGGATGTCAGGCAGCAAAAGGTTGAGGCTGTGGCCAATTTTATCCCCGAACAACAAATCATTGGTGATGAAACTGGAGAGGTGCTGGCCATAGGCTGGGGAAGCACTTATGGCTCTATGCTTTCCGCGGTCAAGGAATTGAGATCGGATGGAAAAAAAGTGGGTATGGCTCACATTAACTACATCAATCCATTGCCCCGGAACCTTAAAGACATTTTGGGATCCTACCAGGAGATTTTGGTGTGTGAGTTAAACTCCGGGCAAATGGCCAACTACCTGCGCACCCAATTCCCACAATTCAACTACCACCAGTTGAATAAGGTACAAGGACTGCCCTTTACCATTACCGAAATCAAAGAGAAATTATCGTCATTAGCTTAAATACTGAAAAAGTATGTCCGATCAAACTGTAGACTCGCCACGTCCTAAACTGACCAAAAAGGATTTCACCAGCGACCAAATGGTGCGTTGGTGTCCTGGATGCGGCGACTATGCCATATTATCCGCCATCCAAAATGCCCTGCCGCAGATACCGGAAAACAAGGAAGATTTTGTTTTTATCTCCGGAATCGGCTGCGCCGCCCGTTTTCCTTATTACATGAATACTTATGGTTTTCATACTATTCACGGCAGGGCTCCGGCAGTGGCTACCGGCGTAAAACTGAGTAACCCCAAATTGAGCGTATGGGAGATCACCGGCGATGGCGATGCCCTGGCCATAGGTGGCAATCATTTTATTCATGCCATTCGCAGAAACATTGACATCAACATCTTGCTGTTCAACAACGAGATATACGGACTTACCAAGGGCCAGTACAGCCCTACCAGTCGTATTGGACAAGTTACGAAATCCACTCCTATGGGTGGAATCGAACGGCCCTTTAGCGCCGGAGAGCTGGCTTTATCAGCCGGAGGCACTTTCTTTGCCCGTACTATCGACACCAATCCCAAGCTGATGACCCAAATTTTTGTGGAATCATCCAAGCACAAGGGGACATCATTAATTGAAATATTGCAAAACTGCGTGATCTTCAACGATAAAGCTCACGGAGCTGTAACCAACAAAGAGAACAAAGATGATTCTCAGTTGCATTTGGAACATGGTGAACGCATGTTGTTCGGTAAAGAAAAACAGAAAGGATTAATACTAAGTGGTTTTAAACTTGAGGTGGTAACAATAGGAGAAAATGGCATTACGGAAGACGATGTTTTGGTGCATGATGCCCATGAACAGGACACCATTATACATCACATGCTCATCCACATGGCGCCGCCCCTTTTTCCCATGGCCTTAGGTATCATTAGGTCCGTGGAAGATAATACTTACGATCAATTGGTGGAAGAGCAATACCAGCAAAGTCTGGCCAATGCTTCCTACCAGAACGTGGACGAACTTTTACAAAGCGGCAATATCTGGGAAGTGAAGTAATTTTCTAAGTATCCAACTAACCCCTGTAATATGGAAAAAACCGGCCATCATTTTATAGCAATATTTGGTGGGGCAGTAGCAGGTTCGGAGGCTGCCTTTCAATTGGCAAACCGAGGATTTCGTGTGGTGGTATTTGATCAAAATGTTTTGCCTTATGGTAAGATAGAGGACGGGTTGCCTAAATGGCATGACAAGCTGAGGGATAAGGAAGAACAACGGATCAATGAAAAATTATCTCACCCCAACGTCAGGTTCGTCCCTTTAGCTACCTTAGGTGAAAAAATTGATTTCTTGGATGTGGTAAATAACTGGGGTTTTTCAGCGGTGTTGTTAGCCACCGGCGCTTGGAAAGATCGCCCTTTACCGGTAGAAGGTATTGATGACTATATCAATAAAGGACTCTACTATCAAAACCCTCTGGTATACTGGTTCAATCATTACCACGAACCGACTTATCAAGGCGACCATTTCGAGCTGCAGGATAATGCCATGGTGATTGGTGGTGGCCTGGCTTCATTAGATGTAGTAAAAATCCTCCAGATCGAAAATGTACAAAAAGCGCTTCGTGAAAGGGGTCATGAGGTAGACATGTTTACCCTGGACCGAGGAATTAATAAAGTACTGGACAGTTTGGGATACACCATGGACGACCTGGGGCTAAAAGGGTGTACTCTATATTACCGGCGGCGAGACATCGATATGCCACTTTCCCCATTGCCTACGGACACCCAGGAACAGCTTGAAAAAGCGCAAGGGGTACGCAAAAAGATCATGGACAATTTCTTGAAGAAATACCTTTTCCGTTTCGAACCCTGCTGGGCGCCCGTTGATAAAATTGTAGAGGGAGAACAGGTAACGGGAATACTATTTCAAAAAACCAAGATCGAAGATGGTCGGGTGGTGCCGGTAGAAGGGGAGTTTAAAGAGTTCAGGTCGCCATTGATCATCAGTTCCATAGGGAGCCTGCCGGAGAAAATCATTGGCATTCCCAGCAAAGGTTCAACCTTTGAGATTGATGAGGAAAACTGTTGTCGCCTGGTAGGATTTGACAATGTTTTTGCCTTGGGTAATGCGGTAACCGGAAGAGGCAACATTAAAGAATCCATGGAGCACGGAAAGAAAATTGCCCTGAAAGTTATGGAGCACCATCTGGACTGGCAGGAAGAGGACTACGAAGAATGGCTCCGCAAATCCGAGGGTAGTGTACAGGAGCAGGTTGAAAACATTGCCCGGCAGGTGGAGCATAAAGGCTACCTGCCTGAAGAGACCATCCGCAGTATACTGGATCGCACTGCCGCCATGCAGGCCGAAGTCGGCTATCCCGGTAAATTTATGGATTGGGTAGCACAGAAACTTCCAGTCCGCCTGGAAGATATGCTGGAAAAAGATCACTAATTTATGGTTCCCGGTGCTGATCAGATCCTGTTTGTGATCAACCCTAAAGCAGGCACCAGATACAAGCGCAATATCCAAGATCAATTGCTTGCGTCGCTGGACCCCAATCGATTTCAGGTGCACATAGCCTACACTGAATACGAAGGCCATGCCTTTGAAATCAGTCGGAAGGCCGTTCAAGACCGGGTGCCCTACCTGGTGGCTGTGGGCGGCGATGGCACAGTCAATGAGTGTGCCAGCAGCCTGGTAGCCACCCAGAGTACCCTGGGCATTATACCCCTAGGTTCAGGTAACGGCCTGGCTCGCGATCTGGGGGTCCCCCTGGAAATTGAAAAAGCCCTGCAGATCATGAATCACCATGCTATTAAGACTATTGACTGTGGAGCTACCGACCACGGTTACTTTTTCTGTACTGCTGGCGTGGGTTTCGACGCCTATATCAGCGAGAGGTTCACACAAAGCAAACACCGAGGCTTGATGGGCTATTTACGTAAGGTCGTGGAGGAATTTCTGATTTATGAAAACCAGGAATATCGCTTGGAGCTGACAGACCAAGCACGCAGTTGTAAGGCGTTTTCCATAACCTTTGCCAACGCTGCACAATTTGGTAATAATGCTTTTATTTCTCCCCACGCAGACATTACCGATGGAAAGCTGGATATGTGTATCGTCAAGGACTACCCCAAACATTTGGGATTATCGCTGGGATTGAGGTTATTTAATCGCTCCATTCATAAAAGCCGCTATGTGGAGATCATTAGATTGGAGGAGGCGGTGATCAAATGCCCCCGTGACTGCGTATATCACATGGACGGGGAGGTCAAACAGCTGGTCGGCTCCGAATTGAAAGTAAAGGTGGTGCCTCAAGCTTTACGAGTGATGGTTCCTAAGGTCTGAAAGACTGTAATTAAATGGAAGATCTTAATCAAACAAAAATATTACCCAGGATCCTACAATCCATCGGTGGAGAAGAGGCCTTGAAATCACTAATTGCCCTGAATAATTCGGATTTTCAAAGCCTGATGCTGGAGGTGTACCGTGGACGGGCGGCACCTCAGACACCGCCTCAATTGCTTAAGGCTTATCAAGACAATCCCTTTGTACGGCCTACAGACTTAGGCTATGATAAGATATTGGAATTTGACCAATGGTTGTTGAACCATTTACCGGAAAGTTTCGAGGTCCTGGAATTATCACCAATCAGTCCACTGGGCAGTTGCTCAACCCTGGCCACAGTACACCAGAACAAAGTTATCGGAGCCGGTAAGAATGCGGAAGTAGTAGCGGATGCTACCAATGTTATGGCTTTGGAATGTGCCATGCGACGGCAAAAGTTATTAATGCGGGACCCTAAGGATTCTCAGACGGTGCATTTAGCAAGCTCACATCGGCATATTCGAAATCAACCTTCGGCAGAGAGCAGGCACACCCCTCATTTCAGGATCATGGGATTGTGTTCCGCGGGCCGCGATCAGGGCAATTACAAATTCGAAGTGGAAATGCTTTCGTTGCACATTGAATATTATCAAACACTATTTAAACAATTACAAACACAGCACGATTTTGAAGTTGCCCTGAGAATTACTTTTTGGCCGGAGGTTTCCTCCCATACGGTGGATGTAGTGATGCAGAAATTACAGCAGCGGTTGCCGGACCAGGAAATCGAAATGTTCCCACAACGGTCCGGAGGTCAAAGCTACTATCCCAGAATGTGCTTCCGCATGGATGTCAAATTAGCCGACCAGGAAATAAATCTGGTGGATGGCGGATTCACCCCATGGACCCGTCATATGCTAAGCAATGGCAAGGAACGATTGCTAATCAGTGGATTGGGCAGTGAATTGTTGATGAGAGTCCTAAAGCTATAGGGCCTTTTTGGGATAATCGAAAAATAACAACCTACCACTATGTTCGGTGATCTCACCCCACTTGAGACAGGCAAACTCTATGCCTACCACACCACATGTAGGCACGTTGTCAATATAATAATCATGTTCCTTCAGCTGGTTGGCTATATCTGTGAATCCCGGATTGTGACCCACCAGGATCACCGAATTCAACTTGTTGCTAAGGCCCTTGACCACATCCATTAGGGAACTCATACCCGAGTGGTAGATATCCTCAGATTGGACGATATCAGCAACCGGAAAATCCAGCGCTACCGCTATTTCCCGGGCAGTAGTAATGGCGCGATTAGCTGGGCTGGAAATGATAGCATCAATGCCTAAACCCTTAGAGGCCAACCTCAAACCCATTCTGGGGGCATCCCGCTTTCCCCTCTTATTCAAGGGCCGGTCGAAATCAGAAAGTTCCGGAAAATCCCAGCTTGATTTGGCGTGTCGTACCAGGTATAAGTACTTCATATATAATAGGTAATGGAATACAAAGTTAGCCTTTTTTTGATACCTTTGATTTAATTGCAATTATAATAATCTTATTATGAATAATGGTAAAGTAAAGTTCTTTAATGAAGGCAAAGGCTATGGTTTTATTATCGATGACGAAACTCAAAAGGAGATTTTCGTTCATGTTTCCGGCCTGACGGAGCAAATCCAGGAAGACGATCGCGTTAGTTTTGAATTGATCGAGGGGGATAAAGGCATGAATGCAGTAAATGTTAAGAAAATCGACTAAGCGTAAAATCCTTATTTTGCAATTTCTTATAGCGAACCTAGGTTCGCTTTTTTTATGCTCTAGCCTGCCTGTTACTGAACTATGTAAAATTTTGTCATGAAATTAAATTCCTGTATACCAGCGATATAGGTCTTACAGGTTATAATTTTTACCTCATTTCAAACCCCTCTCACCCAATTTCTGGCACGATATTTCCACTGATGCAGTTGAGCGAATTGCTCATCAACCAAAACGACTAGTGTTATGAAAAAGATATATATGACGATGCTACTGGCGCTGGGAATAAGCACCATGGCAGTGGCCCAAAATATAAGTTACGGAGTAAAAGCTGGAGTGAACGTCAGTGACTGGCGGGGAGAAGCCAGCGCCAGTATTCAGGACCTTATTGACCTGGCTGGTTTCGTGGATACTAAACCCAATTTGGGTTTTCATGTGGGAGGTTTTATGGTAATTCCCCTTAATGATCATGTAAGCCTGGAGCCAGGTTTGATCTACACCCAACGAGGTATGCAGGTGACGGAAACTCTGGATGATATGATCTTCCTGCCCATTCAAGCCAAAGCGGTAGTGAAATCACATTATGTGGATCTGCCCTTAATGGCCAAAGTGGAAGTAGCTCCGGGATTCCAGGTTTTTGCCGGCCCCCAGGTCTCGTATCTGGTTGCCAATCGCTTAAAAACAAAAGCCGGAATATTTGGATTCAACGTTCAGGAAAACTTCAATATCGATGCGGGGTTCCGTAAAATAGATGTAGCTGCAGCCGGTGGCTTAGGCTACGAGTTTGCCAACGGTACCAACATCAGTGCCAGCTATGAACACGGATTCAATCCCGTAGATGAGGGTGGATTCTTCAAGGCTTACAATCGCACCTTTAAAGCCTCGGTAGGGTTCGTACTTAAATAAAAGAAATTATTCTAGGTTGATTAGTTGAGGTTGATTAGCCGGGGCATTTATGCCCCGGTTTTTCATTGGTTTAGAAACTTGACATATTCCTAAAAAAAAGGGGCGAAATAGGCCCAGGTTTTAACAATTGCTTTTATTTGTTGCAACATTCATATTTTTACCCCTAAAATTTTATGGTTAAAACTTGCATTTATGGAATAAAATGTGTGTAACTTTGCTGCTCGAATATTTTTTAATTTAGTGCAATGAGTATCAAAAAACAGTATTTGAAAAGCAAGCCGGTGTGCAAGGTTACACTAAGCTTGAAAAATGAAGAATTGGATACTGCCGATAAGGTAGCAGTACTAGGTGAGTTCAACGACTGGGATTCTAAAAAAGGGATTCCCATGAAGAAACTAAAAAACGGAACGTTCAAAACCACTATTGATTTACAGGTGGGTCATGAATATCAATTCAGGTATTTAATTGACGACCAGACTTGGGTCAATGACTCGAATGCAGACAAGTATGTGCCTGCAGGGCTAGGTTACGACGACAATTCCGTGGTTGTGGTTTAAGCCGTTGGATTAAAGAACTGAAAAGCCCATGCATGCATGGGCTTTTTTTATGGTCTTGACTTGACAGTACTATCGGTGGTGAGCTCCAGGTTTACATCTTCGGCTAATTTTAGAAATAACTCCATCATAGAAGTGTCAGGGGCTTCCTCAGATTTAGCCCAGACCGGGAGCAGCTCCTGACCCAAGTGAAACATTTGATCCTGTAACTTATTCAAACCAAAAGGGATCTCTATTTCCCTCAACAACGCCAGTAGTAAAGTAAGGTCAACCAGTGGCTTAGTTACTGTGGGGTCTTCCGCAAATTCTAGGAATATATGGTTGAGTTTGTTGGTAGCCTCAAAAGCCAGGGTGCTTTTTTCCAGGGGAATCTCCCACTTTTTGATTTCTTCCACCACGTGCCGCACCTTTTTTAAGTCCGTTTTACCATCGGCCAATACCTCGTGAAGTTCAAAGTTCAACACCATTTCCATATTGCGTCTCAGCATAGGATGAGCCTGTAGGTTGGCGGATTTCATGACATTAAGCAGATTATAGCTGCGGTTGTAGATATTTCTATAAGCTCGCGCTGCATCCTCCATATTGGACTTTAGTATTTTATTAAGTACCTCGGTTCGAGTATCCTTAAAAAGCTCAAAAAAGGAGAAGTTGGTCCCGCTAAAATACTGATTCATGATATCCATTACCTGATAGATCCGGCTGGAGCGAAATGCCTGCACAATATCCATTCTCATATCTTCATAGCCTTCTTGGGATATATTAGAGGCGCTGCCTATTATATGGTGCTGACCCAAGTAAAGCACGGCAAAACTCAATCGCTTCTCAGAATAGGTCACATTTGAACTGATATGAGTTCGGCCTATGGCCATTATCTGCGTACCGGCATGATGCCTTTCAAATTGGTCGCTACGGCAGGCGTAATTGAGAATGTTTAAATGCTCCGGGTTTTGGTCAAAAAGAGATGCTACCGCATAGTGCATCCCTACACTGGTTAAGCTTATACGCTTGGGGCATATCTCTTCACGGTAAATATGAGCGGCGTCTTTTCGTTCAGGTAAATTGCTTACCGCTTTAGATAATTTCTTTTCGAACTTTTTACTTAACCGTACGTCGCTTTCCCGCTCAGCCAGTTGAATGGCGCGATTGGCATATTGCAGGATCTGTACGGTCTCAATACGGGATACTTCATCAAAGAACCAGCCGCAGCTGGTAAACATCAACATGGAATGTCGCTGCATTTCCAATAATCTGATGATTTCAGTACGATCTTGCTGAGACAATGAGGGACTGCAATGGGTATCCAAGAATTTGTTGACAAACTCGCGATTGCGGTTCAGGATCACCTGAATGTACTCGTTGCGCAGCTTCCAGGGATCCGGGTGGTACGGTTTCATTTCCGATATAAATACCTCTTCCAATTGATCCCTCAGCCAATTTAAACTCTTTCTCAAAGGCGCCCTCCACTTCTGGTGGTATCCGGATTCATTACCACATCCACAATCGCTTTGCCATCGCTCCACACCGTGATAGCAGCTCCATGAGGTATCTTCCAGGATCTCAACCTCATACTCCACATCTACCAGTTCCAAGTACTGGCTATAGTTGGTCAATTGTGCCAGGGCATTACT
>CAJIBY010000050.1_pt1 | contig 11378 bp, 10 predicted proteins | sample 9199461 | NCBI WGS metagenome assembly CAJIBY01 (sample SAMEA7708316, study PRJEB35096) | sediment metagenome | biome: marine neritic benthic zone biome [ENVO:01000025]; feature: sediment [ENVO:00002007]; material: shallow marine sediment [ENVO:03000034] sea grass bed [ENVO_01000059] ... | reverse complement strand
CTCTTTGTTGGTGATGGGTTGTATTGCCGGGATGGAAGCGTACATCTTATCCTTACTTTTTGCCAGGGCCACAATCTCGTCATAGGATTTGGTTTGGATGTACATTTGTTTCTTAAGCCGTTCTATCTTTTGTAAACTGGTAAGAATCAAATCTTCCCGTTCCAAGCCCTGCTCTAACAGCTCTCTATAGCGGTCTGTTCCTCCGATACCTCCGTCACGGATGGTGTTGGGAATGGGCTCGGCTTCATTGATCACCCGGTAAATGTCGTCGTCCCTTTTTTGGAGTGCCGCCATCATTTCCTGGAGATTATCCGTCTCCTTGTTCATGATTTCGTAATACAACAGCAGCTCTTGGATTTCCTTTGATTGAGCAGCTTCCTTGGGGGTTTCGAAGTAGGTGTTATGTACCAGAACCATGATTATGGCAATCACTACCGATACTGATAGAAAACCCAGGAGGCTAAGCACTACATCCCACGTTCCTACTTTGACCCGCTCATATTTGCAGGTTTCAGTATCGTAGTAATATTTTATTCTGGCCATAGTGCTTAGTTTGGTATTTTCTTATAATTTTGCCTGACTTAACGAAAATCAAGCTTATTTGTTAAGGAAATACCTGTTTTTCGAACGCCGCAATATAAATATTATTTTGCTGTATAGTAAGAATTAGCCCGCTTATTTTGGCACCCAAGTAAGGTTTAAATGGTTTCTAACGATATTAGAAAAAAGTTTCTAGAATTCTTCCAAAAGAAGCAGCACGAGATCGTTCCTTCCGCTCCTTTGGTGATCAAGGATGACCCCACTTTAATGTTTACCAACGCGGGTATGAACCAGTTCAAGGACTACTTTTTAGGCCACAAAAAAGCGGAATCAAAACGCATAGCAGATACTCAAAAATGCTTACGAGTCTCAGGCAAGCATAATGATTTGGAGGAGGTAGGTTTAGACACTTATCATCACACCATGTTTGAGATGCTGGGTAACTGGTCATTTGGGGACTATTTTAAGGATGAAGCTATCGCCTGGGCCTGGGAATTGCTTACTGAGGAATATGGGCTGGACCCCCAGAGGTTATACGCCACGTATTTCGGGGGAGATGAACAGGATGGTTTAGAACCGGATCATGAAGCCTTGGAGTTCTGGAAGGCTTTATTACCTGAGGACCGGATCCTGCCTTTTGGAAAAGCCGACAATTTTTGGGAAATGGGCGATACTGGTCCTTGCGGTCCTTGTTCGGAGATCCACTATGATTTACGGTCGCCAGAGGAGAGAGAGGAAGTATCGGCCGGCACCCTGGTCAATCAGGATCATCCCCAGGTGATCGAGATATGGAACCTGGTGTTTATTCAGTTCAACCGCCTGGCCTCAGGGTCACTGGAAAGTCTGCCGGAAAATCACGTGGATACCGGCATGGGATTCGAACGCCTGGTAAGGGCCATTCAGGAAAAGAGCTCCAACTATGATACTGACTTATTTCAACCTATCATTGAAGAAATCAGCAGCAATTCAGGCACCCCTTACGGAAAGGACCAGGCCGCCGACGTAGCCATGCGCGTGATTGCCGATCATTTACGAGCTCTGGTATTTGCTATTGCCGATGGGGAGATTCCATCCAACAACAAGGCGGGCTATGTGATCCGCCGGATCTTGCGGAGGGCCGTACGCTATGGGTATACCTTCCTGGATCTGAAGAACCCTTTTATGTACCAACTAGTCCCCCTGTTGGCAACTAAGATGGGAGACATATTTCCTGAGGTAGAACAGCAAAAAGAATTTATTGGTAAGGTGATCCAGGAGGAGGAGTCGGCATTTTTACGAACCTTGTCCAATGGGCTTAACCGTTTTAATAAACATTTAGAGACCCTGGGTAAGCAAGAACCTGTTTCGGGCTCTTTTGCTTTTGAGCTTTATGATACTTATGGTTTCCCACTGGACTTAACTCAACTGATGGCCAGGGAGCAAAATCGACAGGTGGATACAGACGAGTTTGCCAAGGAAATGAAAGCTCAAAAGGATCGATCGCGCAGTGCCCAAAGTAAGGAGGCTGGTGATTGGATCCAGGTAAGGGATGAGGATGAATCTGTGTTCCTGGGTTACGAACAGACCAATGCCTCCACCAAGATTGTTAAATATCGCCAGGTGACTATCAAAGATAAATCCCACTATCAATTGGTATTGGATCAAACGCCCTTCTATGCGGAAAGCGGCGGACAAGTGGGGGACACCGGTTACTTGCTCTGGGAGAAGAACAAGATCAAGGTTTGGGATACCAAGCGGGAGAATGATCTTATTGTTCACATGGCTGATAAACTACCCGATCCTGTGGATGCTACTTTTCAAGCTGAGGTGGATCAATTACGTAGACAAGCTATTGAATATAACCACAGTGCTACCCACTTGTTACATGCGGCTTTGCGACAAATCTTAGGCAGTCATGTGCAACAGCGGGGCTCACTGGTGAGTCCAAAAATATTGCGTTTTGACTTCTCGCATTTCAGTAAAGTAACCGACGACCAGATCCAGGAAATCGAGCAACTGGTCAACTCAAAGATCCGTGAGAACATCACCAGGGAAGTGCACGACCAGGTGCCTCTTGAAGAGGCTAAGTCTATGGGAGCCATGGCCTTGTTTGGGGAGAAATACGGAGATAAGGTAAGGGTAATAAGCTTCGATCCCGGATATTCCATCGAGTTATGCGGAGGCACTCATGTACCGGCCACCGGTCATATCGGGCTCTTTAAAATTATTTCGGAGTCGTCGGTGGCTTCAGGCATACGCCGGATTGAAGCGCTAACCGGTGAGGGAGCGGAGGCCTTTGTTAGTGACAAGATCACAACGTTGGAGGGCATAAGCGATCTGCTTAAGCATCCGAAGGACACCCGTAAGGCAGTGGAAAACCTGCTTAAAGAACGGGGCGAATTCCAAAAGCAACTGGAAAGGATGCAGCATCAACAAACCCAGGACGTAAAAGCCCGGTTGCTGCAAGAGATTAAGCCAATAGGGGAGATCAACAGTTTAGTGACCAGCATTTCACTCCCCAATAGCGATGCATTGAAGGGCCTTAGTTTTGAATTACGCAATCAAGTGGAGAACTTAATAGCGGTGTTGGCAGCCGATATACAAGGCAAGCCTCAAATCGCTGTGGTCATTGGAGATAATTTGGTAAAAGAGCGGAAATGGGACGCCGGAGCGGTGGTACGTGAATTGGCGGCCCTGATCAAAGGAGGCGGTGGCGGGCAAGCATTTTACGCGACTGCCGGGGGCAAAGACCTTACTGGACTTCCCAACGTAGTAAATAAGGGCCAGGAGATCCTGGCAGATATGCTGGGTGTTAATAACCTTGACTCTTAGGTCATGGACCAAGAAATCCGAGATAAGTATCAAGCTGTGATTGGCTTAGAGGTCCATATCCAATTGCTGACCCGTAGCAAACTTTTTGCCGGTGACAGTAATCGATTTGGAGACGAGCCCAATACCAATGTGAGCATCATCACACTGGCCCATCCCGGGACCTTGCCCAAACTCAATAAACGAGCACTGGAGCTGGCGATCAAAATGGGATTGGCCTGCCACAGCACCATTTCTCAGCACATGATTTTCGATCGTAAAAATTACTTCTATCCGGATCTTCCCAAGGGATATCAACTAACTCAGGATAGTACCCCCATTTGTGTAGGTGGAAAGATCGGTATTACCACTCACATAGGCGAGCGGGAAGTTGAGCTGAATCGCATTCACCTGGAAGAGGACGCCGGTAAGTCTTTTCATCCGCATGAGGCCTCTGAAAGTCTGGTGGATTTTAACCGAGCCGGCACCCCATTGATCGAGTTGGTCACGGAACCCACTTTACATCAACCCGAAGAAGCTTATCAGTTATTGGCGGAAATACGCAAAATGGTGCGCTTCTTGGAAATATGTGATGGAAATATGGAGCAGGGATCTTTAAGATGTGATGCTAATGTTTCCGTAAGACCGATGGGTTCAATGGAACTGGGGCCTAAAGTAGAAATTAAGAACATGAATTCCCTGCGCAACGTTCGCCGGGCTATCAGCCGGGAGATAGAGCGTCAAATATCCTTAGTGGAATCCGGCCATGCCATTGCTTCAGAAACCCGCAGTTTTCAGGAGAAAACCGGAGGCTCCGTGGCCATGCGAACTAAAGAGGAGCTCAACGACTATCGCTATTTTCCAGATCCCGATCTTAGCCCGGTGGAAATTTCGGACCACTGGTTGCAGCAGATAAAAGAATCTATGCCTAAGCTTCCTCACCAGCTAAAAAAGGAATTGCAAAAGGACTATGGACTCAGTGCAGACGATGCGGAGTTTTTGACAGAGTCTCCGGAAATGTACGAATATTACACCCAGACTCTGGAGTTCGTAAAGGATCCAGTTACTGCATTGAACTGGCTAAAAGGGCCTATCCGGTCCTACACCCAAGACGCTAATCTGACTATTGCGGATCTTTCGCTATCGCCCGTGAAGTTGGGAGAGTTGATAGCCCTGGTAGAAGCTGGTGCCATTAGCTTTTCTCAAGCCGCTCAAAAATTACTGCCTAACCTTTTGCAGCAGCCCCATTCCAAGCCCAGGGATATTGCCTCATCATTAGGCCTGCTACAGATAAGGGACGAAAATATATTGGAAGATACCGTCGTTGAGATATTGGAAGCCTTTCCCGACAAGGTGGAATCCTTTAAAAACGGCAAAAAGGGTTTACTGGGTTTTTTTATGGGTCAACTGATGCAGCGGACCGATGGCAATGTGGACCCAAAATTGGCAAATGAACTATTCTCAAAATATTTGAATTAACCTATAAGATAATCCGGATATCATGTACAAAGCACTTTTTTGTTTATCGGTAACGCTTTTTTTGTGGGGGTGTCAGCAAAAACAGTCCCCCGAACCTAGTTTGTATATAAGTGGAACTATTAAGTACCCGGAGACCGGCTTGGTGCTGTTGGAGGAGTACGACGATAAACAAGTGCTGGTGATTGACACCCTGGAGGTTTCGTTTGATACCCTGTCCCAGGCAGATTCACCCAATGGGGTCTGGATACAAGGCGTGTTCAATCACCCTGTTAACATTGATGAACCGGGCTATTACCGGCTCAACTTCTATGAGAAGCAGATGGTAAATCTAATACTATCCGATTCAGATCTCAAAGTTGAGGTCGATGGTAACGCACCCAGGGGACAGGCTCTTATTACAGGTTCGTTGGAGATGGATCAACTAAACGGTGTGAATAACCTGGTCCAGGAATTTCAACAAAAGGTAGGTCAACTGAATGTTCAATTTACCCAGGCCAATGCCCAGGGTGAACAAGAGAAAATGACCCAACTCCGGGAGGAATTTGAGGAGCTGGATAAACAGCACAAGACTTTATTGAAAAACGAAATCCGCAAGATGGGGAGTTCATTGGCGGTTCTTCAGGTAATTGGTAATCTGGATACCGAGCAGGATTTCGAATTATTGGACAGCTTGGGTAATGTTTTTGCCGCCAACCCTCCAGATACCAAGCACACCCAGAACTTTTTGGCTTATATCGATCAGGTGCGTGCTCAAAATAAAAGCCGGGCACATGTGCAGGTCGGAAAAATTGCTCCTGAAATCAACCTGCCCAATCCACAAGGAGAGTATGTGGCGTTATCTTCGCTGCGAGGAAAAGTCGTTTTGATAGATTTCTGGGCACAATGGTGTAGACCCTGTCGCATGGAAAATCCCAATATTGTGGCGGCCTATAAAAAATATAAGGGTCAGGGATTCGAAGTTTTCGGAGTATCACTGGACCGCACTAAAGATAAGTGGTTGCAGGGAATTGAAGAGGATGGATTGGATTGGGTTCAGGTGTCGGATCTGAAATACTGGCAGTCAGCCGCTGCTAAGACCTATGGGATAAATGCTATCCCTGCCTCCTTTCTGCTGGATCGAGACGGTACCATAATTGCCAAGAACCTGAGAGGGCCGGCACTGCATGCCAAGCTCAGGGAGATTATGGGTTAGGGAATAGTTGCTGTAAAATACCCCAAAGGTTTCTTTTTTTCTCTTGATCTGTAGCCAATTCAGACAGCTGATGGCAATAGACCAACACCTGATCATCGGCTTGGTGAATCTGGTAGAACTCTTTGCTTTCCGGGGCACAGCCAAAGAAAAATATTTGTCTGGCGTTTGGATTAATATTCTGAGAACGGTTTTGAATGGTTAAATCAGCTGCTGTCAGACCCACAGAAGCAAATATTTTATACAGGAACTGCTGTTCGCTTTCTTTTGGCTCCCCTTCAATAATAATGACCGGGCCTCCGGATGCTGACTTCTTCTTTTCAGGGACTAGGTAAATATCTTCAGTGATGAAACGGGCCAGAAAATCTTGCTGGGTCATGTGCTTACAAATTAAAGATGGATCTCAGTTCCTTGGCATCTTCGGGCTTCATACGGCCAGCCAGCACTAAGCGCAGCTGTCGTCGTCGCAAGGCCCCTTCGTACAATTCCCTCTCTTCAGGCGTTTCCGGTGATAACTCCGGGACATCAATCGGTTTACCCAATTGATCTACCGCAACGAAAGTGAAAAAAGCCTTGTTGCTGGCGACTTTTTCACCGGAGGGAATATCCTCGGCCCAAACTTCAATGGCCACCTCCATAGAGGAGTTAAAAGCCCTGGAAACTTGGGCCTTCAAGGTCACAACATTGCCTAGACGTATGGGTTTACCGAATGAAACATTATCAACTGAAGCAGTAACCACTATGCGATTGGAGTGCTTTTGGGCCGCAATAGCCGATACAATGTCCATCCAATGCATTAGCCTTCCTCCCATAAGATTATTGAGGGTGTTGGTATCGTTGGGCAATACCAATTCAGTCATGGTTACACAGGAGTCTTTTGCGAATTTCTTTTTTCTAGCCATATAGTTATTTTTTCCAACCCTCTTCTCCCAATAAGGGCACAAAACTAAAATAATTATGCTCCTTTTTTATCAGCTTCCCGTCGGGCTTCTTTTGTATGGTTATCATTTTTTGACGAGATGAACCTCCCACGGGTATCACTAAAATCCCGTTATCACTCAGTTGCTCGATGAGTGCCTGGGGTACACTTGGCGCCCCGGCGGTTACAATGATCTTATCGTAGGGAGCATAAGCAGGGAGTCCTTTTGAACCATCACCGTGAATAAAATGGGCATTGTAACCCATCAAGGGCAACATCTGCCGGGCCTTTAAGTGGAGGGACTTGAGATATTCAATAGTATAGACCTTAGCTCCCAGTTCCAGTAAAACACAGCACTGATAACCGGAGCCAGTACCGATCTCCAAAACCTTGTCCCCAGGTTCAATCTGCATTAACTGAGTTTGAATAGCCACCGTATAGGGCTGACTAATAGTTTGACCTTCACCGATCGGGAAAGCCTTGTCCTGATAAGCGTGCTCCAAAAACGCCTGATCGAAAAACACGTGCCGGGGTACCTGATTTATGGCCGCCAAAACTTTGGGATCATCGATCCCTTTTTTCTCTAAAGTTCGGATGAGGGCTTTTCGCAGGCCCCGGTGACGATAACTGTCTTCAAACATCTATTTTGCCTTCCAGCTACGAATATAGTTGAATCTTACAGGAGTTCTTTAATCAAATTTAAATTTTACCGGGGTCCCGGAAAATTAAAAGAAGAAGAAAGGATTACTGGAACACATTGACTAAATTCCGCACATGTTCACGGGGATAATAGAAGCTTTGGGGAGTGTAAAGTCCAAGCAGATGGAAGGGTCAAATTGCCTATTTACCATTGAAGCACCCCTGGCCTCGGAACTACAGGTGGATCAAAGCGTTTCTCATAACGGGGTATGCCTGACCGTAACTGCTTTACTTCCAAATAACCAGTATCAGGTAGTAGCTGTAGAAGAAACTTTGGAGAAATCGAATTTGGGGGACATACAAGAGGGATCTTTAATCAACCTGGAGCGATCCATGAAATGGGGCGGGCGAGTCGATGGTCACCTAGTACAGGGGCATGTGGATCTTACCGGTACCTGCACAAATATCCAGGAGAAAGATGGCAGCTGGATATTCACCTTCGAATTTCAATCCAAGAACCGTCATCATCTGGTGGTGGAGAAAGGCAGTATCTGTATAAATGGGGTGAGCCTTACCTGCTTCAATACTTCCGAACACAGTTTTGAGGTCACCATAATCCCCTATACTTTTGAACACACCAACTTCCATCGCCTTAACCCGGGCCACAGTGTCAATCTTGAGTTCGATATCATCGGCAAATATGTTGAGCGTCTGATGGAAAAGCGGGACTGACTTGATTCTTTGTGGGATAAAGTGTTACTTAGTTTCTTTGGCTATTATTATGGATACCGTTAAATGCATAGTTGTAGACGATGATCCCATGTCTTTACAGGTCATCAAGCATTTTGTAGAAAAGACTAATTTTTTAGAGCTGAAACACGAGTGTCAAAGTGCTATTGAAGCCTCAAATATCCTGAGGGAAGAGAATGTAGATTTGATTTTTTTGGATATTCGAATGCCGGAAATGTCGGGTATGGATCTGGTTAAGAGCCTGGAAGACGATTATGAGATTGTATTGGTTACGTCCGAAACAGATCATGCTATTGAAGCCATCGAGTATAATGTTACGGATTATTTGGTCAAGCCTATTGAATACCGACGCTTTTTGAAGGCTGCGGAAAAATCTCGCAAAAACATCGAACGTCTGATCGATCTTAATGATACTCAGAAAGACATCTATGTAAAATCCGAAGCTAAGATAGTAAAGATAGATCTTGATGATATTTTGTATATAGAGGCTCTGGCCGACTATGTGATCATCAATACCTCGGAGAAGCGACATATCGTGCACTCTACCATGAAAGGGATTGAAAAGAAAATGCCCTCTAAGAACTTCATCCGGGTCCACCGGTCCTATATTGTGAATACTGACAAGATCATGTCTATGGAGGACCTAAATATTAGGATTGGAGAAAAATTCATCCCCATTGGAGCCAGCTTCAAAGCAGCATTTCTCGATAAGCTCAACTTCTTGTAATCTGAAATTTAAAGGGCACCTTACCGGACAGCCAAAGGGTAAGTCTATATAGCAAATAACCCAGGAATATACCTACTAAAGCTCCGCCGATAATATCCAGAGGATAATGAACACCCAGGTAGATGCGGCTATAACTGACCACCAACGGCCAAATGAAGAGCAACCAGATCCCACGGTTGTGGTGATGGAATAATAACCAGAAGAAGGTGCTCACCGCAAAGCTGTTAGCCGCATGAGATGATACGAATCCATAATAACCCCCACACTTGGTAATAATTCTTACCAGATGGCCAATTTCCGGATCATGGCAAGGACGATAGCGTTGGAAGAAAGGTTTCATAAAGGAAGAGGTGAGCTGGTCGCTGATCACCACCAGTAATACCACTGCTACCGTACTGTAAACGGCTTGCCAGCCAAACTGCCGGATCAGCAAATAGAGCAGAATTATATAAAGCGGGATCCAATTGTATTTTTCCGTAATACTGGCCATGAGCATATCCAAAAACGGGCTGCTCAGGCGGTGAATGTGCAGCATCAACTCTTGGTCCCAGCCGGTAAGGAAATCAATAATCTGCTCCATCCACCCAATTTATGCCTTTTTTAAGACCTCGCAAGGTTTGCTGTTCTTCGGTACCTTCTGCGGGACGGTGGTCGTAGTCCCACTGAGCTTGCGGCGGAAGACTCATTAAAATAGACTCCGTGCGACCACCGGTATCCAATCCGAATTTAGTTCCTTTGTCCCAAACCAAATTAAATTCCACATAGCGACCCCGTCGTATCATTTGCCACTCCTTTTCTGCTTCACCATAGGGCAACTGGTGGTTCTTTAACATCAGCTCACGATAAATAGGTACAAAGGCCGATCCTACTGCTTGTACGAACTCCCAGCGTTGTTCTTTGCTAAATCCTTGCTGATCGGTAAGACGATCGAAAAATATACCGCCCACGCCACGGGTTTCTTCCCGATGCTTTAGGTAAAAATAATCGTCCGCCCATTGCTTGAATTCCAAATAATAGGAAGCATGGAACTGATCGCACACTTGTTTTAACTGGCTGTGAAACGCTTGTGCATCCTGCTTATCGATATAATGCGGAGTAAGATCAATGCCTCCGCCAAACCACCAGGCACCGCTGGTCATTTCGAAGTAACGCACATTCATATGGATTATGGGTACTTTAGGACTATGCGGATGCAACACGATGGAAACTCCGGTAGCAAAGAAATCGGCTGGCTGGAGTTGCAAAGCGTTTAATATGTTGTCAGGGGTAGGACCATGCACTGCCGAAAAATTCACCCCGCCTTTTTCCAATATCCTGCCATTTTTGATGGTCCGAGTACGGCCTCCGCCTCCTTGGGGACGCTCCCAGAGGTCCTGTTCAAATTTGCCTGCACCATCGGCCTTTTCCAAGCCCTGACAAATATTGTCCTGCAGCTTTTTGAACCATTGGGCGATTTGATCTTTCGTAGGCTCCATTGGGCTGTAAAGCTATTTAATATCTAAATAAGAAATCAAAAAAGGCTCACGATAATTGAAGCACCTAGGCTATATTTTGTAATTTTAAGCCCCGGAGCGCCGCTTTGGGGCAATATCAAACAAACAACAACCGTATATGGGAACCGCCTCACAGCAGGTCTCAAGATCCAAGATAAAACAGAAAACCCTCCTTGAAGCCTACCGGCTGATGTGCACCGCTCAGAGTATGGCACAGCTATACGAAGATGAGCGTGCAGTATGCAGTAAATATGTACACAGCACTTCACGCGGTCATGAGGCTATCCAATTGGCAGCGGCATTACAGATAATGCCCCAGGATTATCTCTCGTTGTATTACCGGGACGATTCATTCCTCCTAGGTCTCGGAATGTCCCCCTTCGAGTTAATGCTGCAACTGTTGGCGAAGGCAGATGATCCATTTTCCGGAGGGAGAAGTTACTATTGCCATCCTTCCCTGAAACGTGAAGGGTTTCCCACCGTACCCCATCAAAGCTCAGCTACCGGTATGCAAGCAATCCCTGCTACCGGCATGGCTCACGGACTTCAGTATCTGGCGGATGAGGGACTGCTTAAGGGCCGCAATAAGCCATTGGTGCTATGCTCTTTAGGAGACGGGTCTGTCACTGAGGGTGAAGTTTCAGAAGCCTTTCAAATGGCGGCTTTGAAACAACTTCCGATCCTGTATTTGATCCAGGACAATGACTGGGGCATCTCCGCCACCGGGGATGAAATGCGCAGTATGGATGCCTACGAGTTTATAGCCGGCTTTAAAGGCATAGAGCGCATGCGGGTTGACGGATCGGATTTTGTGGACTCTTACATAGCCTTAAAGGAGGGAATGGATTTTGTTAG
>CAJIBY010000220.1_pt1 | contig 11421 bp, 9 predicted proteins | sample 9199461 | NCBI WGS metagenome assembly CAJIBY01 (sample SAMEA7708316, study PRJEB35096) | sediment metagenome | biome: marine neritic benthic zone biome [ENVO:01000025]; feature: sediment [ENVO:00002007]; material: shallow marine sediment [ENVO:03000034] sea grass bed [ENVO_01000059] ... | reverse complement strand
TTTTGGTTGATCAGCTGCTCCTGGGCTAATAATTGAGCATTCTTGCGATTCCTAAGTCTTTGAAATTTGTAAATGAAAAACCCTAACAACAAGATGCCCAGCAAACTTGTCAACAAGATGTTACGCCAGATGCGATCAATTTGATTGTCCCGGTTTAGGAGTTGGATAGTTTGCTCCTGGATCTTAAGTTCTTGCTCCTTTTGTTGTATGGCATATCGACTTTCTAAGGAACTTAGTTCTTTAAGTTTGGAAGCATTATACAGGCTGTCTCTATATTGGGTGTGCAACTGATAATATTCTAAAGCCTTTTGATGGTCACCAGCTAGCTGGTAATTCTCACTTAAAATAAGACTGGCTGCCGCTGCCTCGATTTTTAGCTTATGGTAGGAGGCTACCTTTAAACTGGATTGCGCATACTCCTGAGATTTTTTCAGGTCATTCGTTTGTTGGTACACCTTGGCCAGGTGACGGGAAATGGAGGCGATTCCTTGTTGGTCTTGAATACTTCGACTAAGGTCCAGAGATTCTTCTAATAGGGGTAAGGCCTCCTGGAATTTCTGCTGACTGGCATAGAGTTCTCCCATATTCTCGAGATTAATGGAGACTCTTAACGGAGGTGCTGATTTTCGATTTATAGCCAGGGCTTGAGCATAGTGTTCCAAAGCTTTTTCGGGTTCACCTATGTTTTTCAGGACATTACCAATGTTGACCAATTGGTTGGCCTGACCTTGTTCATCTTCCAGGACTTCCCATATATCTAAGGATTGTTGATAATATTCCTGTGATTTGGAATAATCTTCTAACCTGAAATAAATACTGCCCAGACTATTTAGGGATCTGGCAATATAGGCCGGATTTTCTGCGCTTTGATAGAGCTGCAAGGCTAGCAATCCACTTTCTAGCGCTTGAGGATAGTTACCCAATAGTCGGTATATAATGGATAAGTGGTGGTGGGACTTGGCAATGCCTGGTTGAAAATCAATTTCAACAGCCAGGTCCAAAGCCTCCAGAACGTACATCAAGGCGCTATCCGTAGCGGAGTAGCTGTAGGCCAAACCTAGTTTATTTAGCACTTTTACTCTGGAAGAATCTTCTGTTGGTACCAATAATAGAGCCTTCAAACTATCAGCCTGGGCATAGGGAAACACCGGTGCCGATAACAGGTAAAGGCTGCTAATTAAAATAAGCTTGAGTAACGAGGTCTTTAGTACCATATGTCCTTCTTTTTGAACTCCTTCAATACTCGAGTGCAAAAAGGATCAACATTAATTTACAATATTCAGCGGCTATCTTTTAATGAAAAAGTGAATAAGAGTAACCTTTCGCTGTTTACAAATTCTGATGTGACATATGTGTTAAGAGTTGGGCAATGTGTGTTAGACCCGTGGAGAAGGGGTGATTACCTTTAGATCATCAACCAATTTACCGAAAACCATCATGAGACCACACCTCAATCACTGGCTCAAGAAGCACCAGAATTTACTAATGGGCCTTGTTATATTTATTTTCATGCTTTCTACGGCCTTCAAGATATACGAATGGGATATCCCCAAGACCTGGGACGTAAAAGGGATCGAAGACTCCCACTTGCCACCACCGGATAGTTCATTTCGACTGTCATACGCTCCAGAATCCTATTATGAATCGCTTCCAGAACATGTCATTTACAAAACCTATCCGGTATATGCTAAGGGGCAGGAACCTCCAGGTTATTTAGATTCACTCAAAACCTTGGAACCTGAAATAGTCTTTGACTTGAATAAGATACGCAACCAGGAGGATTGGATAAGGGCAGGGGAACACGTCTTCTTTTGGCCGGCTGCTATTTCTGGCCCAGACAGTCCCTTTGGCAGTCATTTGGATTCGGCTTACCTGGCAGATTCAGGTGACCCTATTACTAAAGAAGGCATTTATCCTTTCGCCAAATATATCATCACGGAAAAAGGTATCGTTCAATACGGAGACTTATCGTGTGCTACCTGTCATACACGGGTTACCAAAGAGGGAGAACTAATTATAGGAGCTCAGGGTAATCATGCCTTTGATGCCGGCTTTGCCCACATCGTGGACAAGTTCAAAATTCCAGCCCAGGCCTTAAATCCAGGAACCTACGGATTGCTATTTACCCCCTGGGCTCCGGAATATGGAGATTCCATATTAAATCGTTCCACTGCGCAATTCATAGAAGATCTAAAGGCTCGTCCCAAGGGAGTCATGTCCCGTCAAGGTGCGGCATTTAACTTACCACTGGCAGTACCAAGCCTTATTGGTATAGAGGATATAAAATATCTTGACAATACCGGACTTGTGCGACACGAATCACCGGTAGACCTCATGCGATATGCCGCTTTGAATCAAGGAATGGACATGCTGATCTCTTATAATGATTTTATCCCCATGGATCTTAAGCAGACCGGGGAGTTGCCTTTGACCGAGAACTGGGAACACGCTTTTGGTTATGATGCCAAGCGCTATAGCGACGTACAGTTATATGCCTTAACCCAATACATTTATTCCTTGGTGCCACCGGTGAATCCCCATAAATATCCGGAATCCCTTTTACAGAGGGGCCAACAGATCTTCAATGAACAAGGATGCGTAACCTGTCATACTCCGCCGTTGTATACTAATAATATGCTGACGCCGGCTGAAGGTTTTGAGCCGCCTGCAGATCATTTTAATAAGTATGATATCTTCAACGTTTCTGTGGAAACGGATCCCGCCACTACCATGATCAGTCGACGGGGGACAGGTTACTACAAGATACCTTCGTTAAGGGGTTTGTGGTATCGAGGACCATTCTTCCACAATGGTCAGTTAGCTACCTTAGAAGACATTTTTGATCCCGGTCGTTTGCAGGATGATTATGTGCCCACCGGGTACAGACCAGCCAGAGTGACTACTCAGGCAGTCGCTGGCCACGACTTTGGGATGGACCTGTCCCCTGAAGACAAACAGGCTTTGATTGCATTTTTAAAAACTTTGTGAGATGTGGGGACAGCTATGTTTCATATTGCTTTGGATTCCCGGAGGTCTTTTCTGCCAGCAGTGGATGGTGGATTCCTCCCGGATCATGTTTAATGTCAAGAACGCGGGCATAAAAATAGAGGGTACCTTTTCTGGGCTACAGATAAAATTTGACTTTAACCCTGACAAATTAAACAGTAGTTGTATTAGGGCCTCGGTGGATGCAAGCACTGTGAACACAGGGATTCGAATCAGGGATAATCACTTACGTCGATCCGATTATTTTAATGTGAAGCACTATCCCCATATCAGCTTAGACGCGGTAAACTTCCAAAAACTGGATGAGAGACAATATTTAGGGACTTTTACGGTCCATCTAAAGGGCAAACAAGCACAAGTATCCATACCGTTTAATTTTATTAAAGATGGCAACCAAGTTATACTTCAGGGCGGTTTCGAAATTGAAAGGAGTAAATTTGATATCGGAGACCGAAGCCTATTGTTATCCGATAAAGTTCGTGTTGACATTTGGGTCAAAGCCCGTAAGGAATAATACACTAGTGCCCTCCAACCATCATTTTTTCTGTCCCATACAGCGCAATTATCATGATATGATATAGCCTTTGTCATTGGTTAGTACCAGCTTAATACTCTCCTTGATGAACTAATGTTCCTAAATCCGTTGCTATGAAAGCTGTATTCCTGGTAAAGACCGGGACCCCGCAGAATGCTTTTGAAATAAGGGAGGTTGAAGCGCCGCTCCCTGCACCGGGACAAGTCTCAATCAAGGTAGAGGGATTCGGACTCAATTTTGCGGATGTTATGGCTCGTTTAGGACTATACCGCGATGCTCCCCAACTACCGTCTATTTTAGGCTATGATGTGGTTGGGGAAGTGCACAGTGTGGGAGCAGGGGTAGAGGAGTCATGGATCGGTGAAAGAGTAACGGCCTTTACCAGATTCGGGGGTTATGCCCAATATGCCGCTACGGATGCCCAGGCCATGGCAAGGATTCCAGAGGAAATGGATCCTGGAGTGGCAGTTGCCCTATCCACTCAGTATTGCACCGCTTATTTTCTGGCGGAAGAGATGGCTACCATATACCCTGGTGATCATGTACTTATTCATGCGGCAGCGGGCGGTGTGGGTACCGCATTGGTGCAACTTTGCAAAAACCGCGGGGCCACCATCTTTGGCACTGCCGGCTCAGATGCAAAACTTGCTCTTCTTAAGGAGCAGGGGGTACAATATCCCATCAACTATCGCCAGACCGATTTTGCTCAAGAAATAAAAAACCTGTTGGGATCAAGAGGACTGGATGTAATTTTTGATCCAATTGGAGGGAACTCCGTCAAGAAAGGCTACCGGTTGCTGAGTGCTGGCGGCAGGTTGCTGGCATTTGGCGCCTCTTCAATGACCAATGCCCGCAATATTTTTGCCAAGATCAAGGTGGCCTGGAATTTTGGATTCTACCACCCGGTAGGGTTGTTGACAAATTCCCGAGGGATCATTGGAGTGAACATGTTGCGGGTTGCGGATCAGAGACAGGAAAAGATCCAGCGCGTTCTGAAAGAGGTAGTAAAGATGAATCAACAAGGGATCTTGAAACCGCAGGTAGGGGGTACTTTTAAGGTTGATAATATCGCGAAGGCCCACGCATTTCTGGAGTCCCGGCGGTCTACAGGTAAAATAGTGGTTCTTTGGTAGTATGAACTAAAATGTAATGGGCGAGCAAAGCGTTAAGGGCAAAGTGGCAATTATTACTGGATCCAGTATGGGCATAGGTAAAGCTATTGCTTTTGAATTGGGGAGAAAGGGTGCTAAGATCGTGCTTAATGGCCGCGAAGTGCCTAAGTTAAATAAAGCTAAACAAGAACTGGAGGCTAACGGGGCTGATGTAATAGCTATAGCTGCTGATGTGCGCTACCTTGAGGACTGTCAAAGACTTATCGATAGTGCTATTTCCTCTTTTGGCAGGATCGACATTTTGATAAACAATACGGCTATCACCACTCGCGGATCCGTGGAGGAGATGCATCCCGCCATATTCAGTGCGGTAATGGATACCAATTTTCGAGGGTCTGTATTCCCCACTAAAACCGCTTTGCCCTATCTAAAAGAAAGTAAGGGGAATCTGATCTTCATCAACAGCGTGGCAGGCTTTCGGGGAATCCCCTACAATTCGGTGTATTGTTGTTCAAAAATGGCGCAGGTGGGGCTGGCCGAGGCTTTAAGAACTGAATTGTTCGAATACGGAATTCATGTGGGCTTAGCTTGGGTGAATTTTACCCAAAACGATCCCCGAAAAAAGATCCTGGATATTGATGGTAAATGGATCTACTTACCGGCGAGAACCAACGTAGCCCTAGCCACTCCGCAGTTTGTGGCCCGCAAGATTCGCAAGATGATTGAAAATAGACAGTTTAAGCTTACTTTTTCAATGTCTGGAATACTGTTAAGGGTCTTTCAAAGATATTTTCCATGGCTGATGGACCTCATCTTTTTGGTCAATCGTCATAGAATTAGGGAAAAATTCACATTTATCGGTGGTAAGCCTGTTAAGGGTCAGGTCAGTCCCTTATTATCTATAGATCACATGGCTACGGCGGCAATTATAAGCCACCAGCACCTATTGGCACCGCTGCCTGACAACCTGACCTCACTAAATCTTCCTCTCATGCGAATAGTGTAAGGGATAAACAGCCAAGGTTTAGGTAATAGTGGAAGAAAGCGATTTAGAAAGGCTGGTTTTATATCCTAAATAGTATTTTCCTTCGTGCACCGCGCGGATTGCCTCTACCACCGTCGTTTTATTGACTGGCTTTGTTAAGTAACCCGATGCTCCTGCTTGGAGAACATTTGAGAGCAGGCCGATCTCATCATGCATGGTCAACGCCAGTATTTTGACATGGGGGCAGCTTCGCGTAATTACCTGGGTGGCTTTAATACCATCCATAAAAGGCATGCTTATATCCATAAGGATCACATCTACTGGGACTATTTTGGCTAGTTCCACTGCCTGCATCCCGTTTTCTGCCATACCGGTGACCGTAATGCCTCCTTCGGAATTTAAAAAGGCCTTCAAGGTGCTGCGCATTATGGCGAAGTCATCTACAATAAGAATTTTAATATTTCCCATTCTTCAGGTTTAAAACAAGTGGCCTACGAATTTCCGGGATATGCATCCATAGGTAATTAGTGCCTGTAATTAAAGAACAATCACGGAGTTTTCATCACCGGAATAATGGTTGGGTGTCCATTTGTCAGGCTGATCATCATTTTGCCATTGGTGGTCGTCAAGAATGTACCTGAATTGATATTCAAGTCCACTTTCCAAATCCAGGGTGACCTTAAAATCACCATTTTTGAGTTTCCTCATGGGGGTTGCTTGCGTGTTCCATTGATTGAATTCTCCGGCAACATATACTTTTTCTACGTTTAGAGCCAGCCGTTTAGGTAAAGTCAGGGTTACGATACATTGAGGTTGATCCTTCAGATAGCGTTTCTTAATACTCATGATTTCTAAGGTCATAATAGTCTTCGGAAAGCCAGTCCAATAGTACTGTCCTTTTTTGTAATATAAAATCGTTAAGCTCCTCCATATGGTTTTCATATTGCTCCACGAGATCTTGCTTCTTTTGCAAACAACGTGTGATTGCCTGTGAAAGATCTTCGCATCTAAAAGGTTTGGTAAGGTAGTCGTCTGCTCCCAACTCCAATCCTAGTTTTTGATCACTTTTCTCCGCTTTGGCGGTTAGAAAAATAAATGGAATGGTATTGGTTTCGGGGTGGTGATTGAGTTTTTCCAGAAGTTCATAACCGTCCATTTCCGGCATCAGTATATCAGAAACGATCAAGTTCGGCCTGATGCGACAGATCTTCTGGTAGCCTTCCTTTCCGTTGGTGGCAGTGTCTACTTGGTAGCCTTCCAGTTCTAGAAATTCTGCGGTATTCTCAAGTATCCCCGGGTGATCTTCAATCAAAAGAATATTGATCATAGTTTATAACTGGTTAGTAAAAACATTTTAACAAAAATGAGAAGCTGTATCTAAAGATAGAAGAGCTTAAAGACCTATATTGAAAAATAAGTCTTTGTACCTAGAGGTGGGATTAAAATTTTCGTGTAAAGCTAGACTTTAGACCTTTGTATGACCATGCTCTATGGCATACCGAACCAGATTAGCGGTGTTTTTGGCGTTGAGCTTGTCTAGCAGATTACGTCGATGGGCATCCACGGTTCGTTTGCTTATGAAGAGCTTCTCGGCAATTTCTATATTCGTAAGGCCTTCAGCAATCCAATACAATACCTCCTTTTCTCTGTTGGTAAGTACCACCGTGCTTTGACGGGTACTTGTTCTTTTCAACTTGAGATGATGTTCTAATAAGGCCTGGGCTACTTCAGGTGGAAAATATGTTTTATTTGCTGAAACTTGCTCAATGGCTTTCTCCAAAGTGGCCCGATCTGAGGTTTTCAGAATGTATCCATTAGTACCTGCTTCCAGCATGGAAATGATATGGGCATCGTCGTTGTGCATGGTTAGAGCCAATACCTTGACTTTTGGATGTGTTTTCCTGATAATCTTAGTGGTTTCAATACCATTTAATTCCGGCATATTGATGTCCATTAACACCAGGTCTGCTGTTTGTTGCTGTAATAGATCCAATACTTGCTGCCCGCTTCCTGCTTCTCCCACGATTTGGATGTGGTTAGTTTTACTAAGTAAAGCCTTGATGCCCTCTCGGATCATTTTGTGGTCGTCAGCAAGAATTATCTTTACCATTACTTTATGGGTATTTCTATCCTGACCGTAGTGCCTTTTTGCTGGTGGCTGTCCAGTGTAAGCATCCCATGGAGTGTTTTCACTCGACTGGAAATGTTTCTCAATCCGATTCCATTACTATGCATTTCTTGAATTGTTCCTTCAAATCCGATTCCGTTGTCCCTAACCGTCAATATAAGGTTAGGTCCGGAGGTTAACAAAGAAATATAGATTTCGCTGGCTTGGGCATGTTTAAGAATATTGGTTACCAGCTCCTGTGTAATGCGAAATAGGCCTATTTCAATTTTGGGATCAAATCTTGTATCTGAAGGGTCGAAATGCGAAAAGTGGGTATTGACCGAGCTATTCTCCAGTTTCTTGCAAATTTCCAATATGGCAGGAACTAAGCCCTGGTGCTGCAGGGCGGCGGGCATTAAGGCATGACTAATATTCCTGGCCTCGGCAATGGCTTGATCCAATACCAGCTGGGCTTTTTGGAAATATTGAGACCCTTCGGGATCCAAAGAAGCCGCTTCCAACTCGATGGAATTGAGCATCATTTTGCTTACCGCCAAATGTTGCCCTAAACTATCATGCAGTTCTTTGGCAATTCTTTTTCTTTCCTTTATTTCTCCTTCATGTAAAGCCGCCAGTTGATTGATCTCGGCCCTTTTGCTCTCCGTGATGTCTACAAACGATACTAAAACCCTATCTAGTTTCTTCAAAAATTTTGAGGGCACCGATAATTTCATCAGCAAATCCATGCGTTTCCCACTAGGTGTAACGATGGGAATTTCACTTTCAAATTCAGATTTACCATTCGCTAACGCAATGAGCTCTTCTGTAAAAACGCTCCAGGATTCATCAATAAACCAATTATCCAATGATTTTAGTAGTTCTTCTTTATTTTTAGCACCATAGAACTCTAAACTCTTCTCATTTACTCTGTTGTATTTTACCAATGAGGCCAATGACCTCACTTCTCCGGGAGTGCTCCTGAAATGTTCTCTAAAATCGGTGACACCAGATTCTTTTAACCGATCAAAATGAGTTTTAACTTCGGAGAAATCTTCTTCCCAAATGGGTATTGCGGAGTTTTCAAATAGCATTTGGGTACTGGCCTCACTATTTTTTAATTCCTGTTCTATCCTTTTGCGTTCAGTTACGTCTACCAATGAAGCCATAAGGCAAACCGGTGTGCCATTTGCGTCCCTTACCATGTTGGCAGACAGTTGAATCTGAAATTTTGTGCCATTCTGCTTGCGAGCTACGTCCTCACCTTGCCAACTACCGTTTTCCAAAAGACATTTGGTGATTTCCTTCACCTTTTCCGGAGAACTGCTTAATTCTGAGTTAGACATTCCTAAAACCTCATCCTGGTGTTTAAAGCCCCAAAGATCTAAAAAGGCGTTGTTCGCATAAGTGATATTTCCCTCTAAATCAGATAGTACAATAGGGGTCATAGAAGATGCAATAGCATAATTCTTAATGTTTAATTCGTGGTAGGCCTGCTGTTTTTCACTGCCTTCACGTTGGCTTTCACTCCGATAGTAAAACACCTCCCTCACGATCAGGCCTGACAAAATTAGCAGTAACATAAACCAGGCATAACCCAAGTAGGTGAGCGACTCGCTTTTTTGGTAGGATAATTTATGGGCGGTGGCCAGGGTAAGGTTCAGGCCCAGAATAGTAAAACTGGAACTAATGAAGGACTGGGGATCCAAATTAAAATTTTCATAGTATTGAGGATCAAGCTTATCATTGTAAACGGTGGAACCATCATATACCCTTTCCCGGTCAAAATCGAAGCCTCGGGTGGTGGCGAATTTAAAAGCAAAGAATTCGCTGTCCTCCGAGCGGTAGATCCTGTCTAAAATAACCTTTAAACTTATGATGGGGGCCATATAACCTAAGACTTTACCCTCCTTTTTCACCACGAAATTTAAGGGGGCTCCCACCCAGCCTTCTTTCAGGTTAACCGGGTCAGTCATATACAGGTGGTCCTCCTTTAGTATGCTGTCAATACGTTGAATGTAATTATCGTCTCTAATGGATTCTAAAGATGTGCCAACCATACCAGCGGGATCCATTTGATTTCGGCTAAAGCAATAGACAAAGGTATGCGTGGTGTCTATGTAAGAAACTATAATAGAATCCTCATAGTTCAAGTTGCTTAATTGATAGTCGATAAAATCCTGCAACTCCAGTGCGGTAGGCAATCTATCCGTTTGCCTAATGTATGTGCGGAATCCGGAAACTAAGGTGGCAAAATTACTAACTGCATCGATCAACTCTACTTTAGCTCTTTCATGGGTGGATTGTAAACGCAACGCCCGCTCATCAATTTCTTGTTGGTTGATGGCACGATCGATAAAATACAGGGCGAATGCACCTACAACTAGGAGCAACAAAAGTACCAACTGCACAACAAGAAATACCTTGGATTTTTTCAATGTATTTTACGATTGTATTTGTAAGAAACTTTATTATAACCACCGATAATCAATAATAGAATGTCTGGTAATTAGTAGCCGCCCTCTTTTCTCCAGCATAAGGTACAACAAGTACCCTGAAAATTACCGGTAAATATAATGTTTAATGTGTATTGATTTCCTTATTCAAGATTTGACCTAGAATTAGTACTATTTGAAAGCGGGTTAATGATGCGGTCCATACCAATATTCCCATCATTTGCCACTATTATGTTACTTTTGGGAACCATGGTGTTAGTGTGCCTATGCCCATGTCCTAACTTCATGTTTAGAAATAAATCCCTATTTTATTAACTTATATTGGCGGAGCCCTCACCGTCGTTAACCAAGTTTCACTTATGAAAAGGTGGGCCTGCATATGCCTGTTGCTGATCCTTCTTCCTTTGGAGGCATGGTCTCAGCAACATCCCGTAGATCCTTTACCTGGGCATCTGAACGAGACTGGTTTTCCTATTATTCAAAATTACCAGCCTGATGTTTATCAGGCTTTCGATCAAAACTGGGATTTTGCCCAAGACAGCTCAGGTATTTTATATGTGGCCAATGGCGATGGAGTACTTACCTACGATGGTGTCGATTGGGATCTGTTGCCCTTGCCCAATAACGGTACGGTTTTTTCATTAGCCACCGATACACAAGGAACGGTGTATGTGGGGGGGCACAACGAATTGGGATTCTTGTGGGCAGATTCCATGGGACGATTACAATATCAGTCTTTGATGCCCCATCTGGACAGCTTGCACTTTGATTTCAATATCATCTGGAACACCTTTTCCACGGACCAGGGTGTTTTTTTCTCCGCCCGCACCAAGCTGCTGCACTGGGATGGAGATCAATTTAAGGTATGGCATTTTGAGGGGACAGAAACCCAGTTCGCCCACAATATAGGGCAAAAGGTGCTCCTTCACCGCAAAGAGGTAGGATTAATGGAATTAGTCAATGAGGAGTTTCATCTGATTCCCGGAGGCGAATATTTTTCTGATAATGAAATCTCCGAATTGATCCCAGTTGACCAAAAAAGCTACCTAATAGTAGCCAGTCACAACTTGTACCTGTATAATGGCCTGAATTTCAAAAAGTTCCCAATGGACAGGGAAGACTTTTTTGAAGAGAACCGGGTGTACTGTGGAACGCTTTTGCGCGATTCTACCATCGCCCTGGGATCCTTGAACAAAGGTATTTTGATCGTAGATAGGCTAGGG
>CAJIBY010000153.1_pt1 | contig 11466 bp, 8 predicted proteins | sample 9199461 | NCBI WGS metagenome assembly CAJIBY01 (sample SAMEA7708316, study PRJEB35096) | sediment metagenome | biome: marine neritic benthic zone biome [ENVO:01000025]; feature: sediment [ENVO:00002007]; material: shallow marine sediment [ENVO:03000034] sea grass bed [ENVO_01000059] ... | reverse complement strand
CCATCATCAATGCCGAATCTGGGCCAGTTTATTTAGGAGAGAACTCTGAGGTCCAGGAAGGCACTATCATACAAGGACCTTTTGCCATGTGTGAGGAGTCCCAGTTGCGACTGGGTGGAAAGATGAGACCCAACACTACCATTGGACCCTGGTGTAAAGTGGGGGGTGAAGTAGGTAACGTAATTTTTCAAAGTCATAGTAACAAGGCCCATGAAGGGTTCTTTGGGAACAGCGTGGTTGGTGCATGGTGTAATCTGGGTGCCGATACCAATAACTCCAATCTAAAAAATAACTACTCGGAGGTAAAAGTATGGGATTATTACAGTGAGACCAGCGTTGAAACCGGTCAGCAATTCTGCGGTACCATTATAGGTGATCACAGTAAGTGCAGTATCAACACCATGCTCAATACGGGGACCGTGATAGGAGTTTGCGCAAATATTTTCGGAGGGGGATTCCCCCCAAAGTTCGTACCCTCTTGGTCTTGGGGAGCTACAGTTGATAATAGGATCCATGATTTTGAGAAATCATGCGATACCATTTCCAAGGTAATGGGACGAAGGTCTTTAATTCTTGATGATGTCGAAAGAGATATTTTACGAGAAGTATTCCGGCAAACTGAAAAATACCGGCAAAGCGCCCTACACTATTAAATATGCGATTTGAAGACATACCAGGACTGCAGGAAGTAAAGCAAGGACTGATCGATGCTGTACAAAAAGGTCATGTAGCACATGCCCAGTTGTTTTCCGGTCAGGAGGGGAGTGCAAACTTGGCCTTGGCCTTGGCTTTCATCAGTTACCTGAACTGCGAAAATCCCGGAACCACTGACAGCTGCGGGACTTGTGCCAGTTGCCAAAAGAATCAAAAGTTCATTCACCCCGATGTTCATTTCGTCTTTCCCGTGAGCAGCACTGCTAAAGTATCTGGAAAAGAAGTAGTCAGCAATAGTTTCTTAAAGGAGTGGAGGACTTTTATAGAGAGAGATCCTTATGGGAACGTATCCGACTGGAGCCTAGTATTCGGGGGTGAGAACAAGCAACTAAATATTTCCAAAGGGGAAAGCCGCAGTATTATACAGAAGCTATCATTAAAGGCTTTTGAGGGCGGTTATAAAATAATTCTTATTTGGATGCCGGAATATATGAATCCATCGGCAGCTAATGGAATCCTCAAAGTACTGGAGGAACCCTCAGACCGCACCTTGTTCCTACTGGTGACCCAGGATCAGGAAAGACTGTTGGGAACCATTCTTTCCCGCAGTCAAAAAGTGTTTATAAGAGCTTTCAGTCCAGAGGAGATCACCTCTGAACTACAAAAGGAAGGGGTGGAGGAGGTCAGGGCCAGCCATTCGGCTCGGTTATCCGAAGGAAATCTAAAATTAGCCCGGCGCCTGGCTGGTGAAGGGGAGGAAGACGGAGCGGCTTTATTCAAAGACTGGATGCGGCTGTGTTACAGTGAAGACTATGGACAAATGGTGCAATGGGCAGATGAATTTCACAAAATGCCCAAAATATCCCAGCAGAGTTTTTTTAGATTTGGGTTGACCTTGTTGCGAGAGACCTTGATCTCACACTATGGGGATTCACATCTGATCAAAATGCCAGAGGAGGAAAAGGAATTTGTAAGAAACTTCTCCCAGGTGGTGACACCTGAGAAGATAGAACCGCTAACCTCATTGGTGGAGGAGGCCTCTTATCATATGACGCGTAACGCCAGTACTAAAATGGTCTTTCTTGATCTCTCTATTACCGTATCACGATTACTAAAAGGTAAGTTAAATGGCATCCCACATTAGGATTGGCACCCGGCGAAGCCCTTTAGCTCAATGGCAGGCCAATTGGGTTTCGCAAGTACTATCGGAAAAAGGGGTTTCCTCGGAACTGGTACTTATTGAGACTAGAGGCGACCGCATGCAGCATGTGGGAATTCCGGAGATTGGCAGTAAGGGGGTATTTACGGTAGATTTGGAACATCAATTGAAAGCCGGAACAATTGATATTGCGGTACATAGCGCCAAAGACATGCCCTCAGAATTACCTGTGGGATTTGAGATTGTGGCATTTACAGAACGAGAACAGGCGCACGATGTAGTGGTCAGCTTTCGGCAGGATCTCAGTCTGGAAGAGCCACTTACTATTGGAACTTCCAGCACCAGACGCAGAGCGTTTTTGGCGCATTATCATCCACAAGTAACCACTTGCGATGTAAGAGGAAACCTTCAAACCCGGATTGGCAAAGTTGAAAGCGGGAAAATGGATGCCGTGGTCCTGGCTTTTGCGGGAGTACACCGAATGGGTATGGACCATTTGATTAAGGTCGACCTCCCATTGAAGCAATTTGTGCCAGCAGTGGGGCAGGGAAGCCTGGCGGTAGAGGCAAGCAAGGAATTGCCTGAGGACAAAAGGTCCTTACTAACCGCTATATTAGATCATAAGGATACCCATCTGATTATTAGCGGGGAGCGATCCTTTTTAAGAAGACTCCAAGGTGGTTGCAGTATCCCCGCTTTTGCCCATGGTACGCTGAATCGCGAAACACTTCGTATACAAGGTGGCCTGATCAGTCTCAACGGGAAAGAGAAATCCGAGTTTATAGTGGAAGGCCACAGCCGGGATGCCGCAGCATTGGGTCATGAGTTGGCTGGAAAAGTATTGGCAGAGGGGGGTAAAAAAATTCTGGATGAAATTAGAAAGCAACTGAACCAGTAAATATGTTCAACAATAAAGCCATTTTACCAGTAGTTATGCTGTTTACGCTGTCCATGTCGGCTTGTGGTCCTAAGAAGGACTATTTGGTGACTATTAAAACCTCATATGGTGATATCAAGCTAATTCTGTTTGACGACACCCCGCAACACAAGAAGAATTTTATTGGTCTTGCCCAAAAGGGTAGATACGATAGTACAACCTTTCACCGTGTGATCAATGAATTTATGATCCAGGGTGGTGATGTAAATACTAAGGAAGGCACTCAGCCTACCCCGGATGCTATGATACCAGCGGAGATCCATCCGCACCACTTTCATCGCAAAGGCGCGCTGGCAGCGGCCCGCAACAACAATCCACTTAGGAAATCCAGTGAATGTCAATTTTATATAATACATGGTAGCACCTATACCAAGGAACAGTTGACCTTGGATCATTTAGAATTGAATAAATATTTCGGACGCCTTTTAGGCATGCCGGAGTACCAAGAATTAAGGGAAGAAGTCATTGCATTGCAGGAGGCCCAAGACGTCCAGGGAATGGAGGCCAAGATGGCTGAATTGAAGCCTCTAATCGAAAAGGAGTTTGAAGTCAGCTTGGACAAAGAAATATCGGCTCCTCAGCTGGAGGCCTACACCACCATTGGCGGAGCCCCTCACTTGGATGGGGAGTATACGGTGTTTGGCCAGGTGGTGGAGGGGCTGGAGGTGGTAGATGCTATCGCATCTCAAGCTACCGGAGCCGCGGACAAACCTCTGAAAGAGGTTTATATATCAGTGGAGGTAGAGGAGGTAAAAAGAAAAAAGATCACAAAAATATATGGCTATCAGTACCCTGAAGAAAAGTAGCTTACGGGTATTGATAACCGGAGCAAACGGACTATTGGGCGGTAAATTGGTTGACCTGCTTTCCAAGGAAAAGGTTTCGTTTTTAGCCACTTCCAAAGGCCCCAGCCGATTACCCGATGATAACATTCCTTACCAGTCACTGGATGTTACAGATAGTGAAAGTATAGAGCATTGCATCCGGGACTATGGTCCTACTACTATCATTAATACCGCTGCCCTTACGCAAGTGGATCAATGCGAAACGGACCGAGTACCTTGTTGGGAGCTCAATGTGGAGTCGGTGGGACACCTCATTGAATCCAGCAGGAGGTCCAATGCCCATTTGATCCATCTTTCTACGGACTTCATTTTTGATGGAAACTCCGGACCTTACTGTGAGGAAGATGAGGCTAATCCTGTGAATTACTATGGTGAATCGAAACTGGCCGCAGAAAATCGCATACTGGATAGCGATATTACCTGGAGCATAATTAGAACGGTATTGGTTTACGGAGCCACACCAGGACTGTCAAGATCAAACATCATGCTATGGGTCAAGCAAAGCCTGGAAGAAGGTAAGGAGATCCATGTGGTTGATGATCAATTCCGGACTCCTACATTGGCAGAAGACCTGGCCATGGGTTGTTGGCTGGTGGCCCGTAACCGAGCTACTGGCATCTTCCATATTTCCGGCAAGGACCTGCTCACGCCTTATGATATTGCTCAAATCACCGCCAGGCACTTTTCACTGGATAAATCTTTAATCAAGCGTACTAACAGTAAGAAGTTCAAACAGCAGGCTATACGACCGCTTAAAACTGGATTTGTGATTGACAAAGCCCGCAACGAAATAGGTTATCGACCCCACAGCTTTGAAGAAGGACTGGCAATTACAGCGGCTCAATGGCTTGGATAGGCCCTAGTCAGATTTGGTATTAGTAATTGAAAAATTTGTTAAGAACACCATATATTTTCTATTTTACGTCGTTAAAAACCACATAGCCCTATGAAGAAGGTAACTTATTCCCTTTTGTTCACGCTTATTTCAATGTCCGCTTTGGCCCAGGATGCTGAAGAAGTTGCGGTAGCTCCAGAACCGGATATTTGGACAAAAATTGGGAATTTTATTTTTACTCCGGTGAATTTCACTGATGAGATTTCCATGCCTTTTGTGATTATCTGGCTATTAGTGGGAGCTATTATATTCACCGTTTACATGGGGTTTATCAATATCCGGGGGTTTAAGCATGCCATAGACGTAGTGAGGGGCCGGTATGATGACCCTAATGATCCCGGTGAGGTATCACACTTCCAGGCCTTAACTGCAGCCCTTTCGGGTACAGTAGGACTGGGCAACATTGCCGGTGTGGCCATTGCGGTATCTTTAGGTGGCCCTGGCGCCACTTTTTGGATGATACTAGCAGGGATAATTGGCATGTCCTCGAAGTTTGTGGAATGTACCTTAGGGGTAAAGTATCGAAATGTGCACGCAGACGGTTCGATTTCCGGTGGACCCATGTATTATCTAAGTAAAGGACTAGGCAAACGAGGGTGGGGTCGCTTAGGAAAAGTATGTGCAGGAATTTTTGCGGTATTTTGTATTGGCGGTTCTTTTGGAGGAGGGAATATGTCACAGATCAATCAAGCTACCGAGCAATTGGTTAGTGTGACCGGTGGGGAGAATAGTATCCTGTTTGGCAATGAGTGGATGTTTGGCGCTTTAATGGGATTAGTGGTGGCTTTGATCATTATTGGAGGTATAAAAAGTATCGCCAAGGTGACGGAGAAGATCGTTCCTTTCATGGTAGTAATTTATATATCATCAGCACTTTTCATTCTATTCTCTAATTTTTCCCTAATACCTGAAGCTTTTGGCTCCATAATCTCCGGTGCCCTAGCGCCTAAAAGTATGGCTGGAGGACTTGTGGGGGTTTTAATAGTAGGTTTTCAAAGAGCAGCCTTTTCTAATGAAGCCGGAGTGGGATCTGCTTCTATTGCACACTCTGCAGCCCGTACCGATGAGCCCATTAGCGAAGGTATCGTAGCTTTGCTAGAGCCATTTATTGATACTGTGGTGGTTTGTACCATGACCGCCTTAGTGATTATTATTACCGGATCCATTGATCCCACGGCTTCTTCAGCAGAAGGAGTTTCACTTACATCCCGTGCTTTCGCTTCCGCCATTTCGTGGTTTCCATATGTTCTTTTGGTGGCAGTTATCTTATTTGCCTTGTCTACTATGATTTCCTGGTCGTACTACGGTTTGAAGAGTTGGACCTACTTATTCGGAGAAAGTCACTTCAACAGCATTCTCTACAAAACCATCTTCTGCATATTTGTAGTAATTGGATCGGTCCTGCCATTAACCAGTGTGTTTTACTTTAGTGATGCCATGATCTTTGCCATGGCCATTCCCAATGTATTTGGCTTGTACATTATGGCGCCGGAAATCAGGAGAGATCTGAACAGTTACCTGAGCCGGGTGAAAAGCGGAGAGATTAAGCGTTTTAAGTAGGTATTAGAAACACCAAAATTTTTCGTGCTCTTCAGCACTTAACGTTTGTTCCCGTATGACCGCATAATGGTGATTGAGATACTTGATTTGGTAGGTATCGGCTCCGGGTGGGTGTTGTTCCGCAAGGTAAAGAGGTTTATCGTCGGTCCCCAAATTCAGGATATCATTATGATTAGGTTCAAGTACGATCCCTTGCTGATTATCAATCAGGCCATAACCTCCATTCATCCTAAAAATGGCGGATTTACGGATATCATCAGTAACCGAATTCCACTGGGTAGCGCCTTCCAACACAAATGTTCGGGTAATATAATTATATAGCGACCAGGTACGATCTTTTTGTACCAAAACTACACTGTCGGACCAGGGTTTGATATCCTGATACTGGAAAGGCACTTTAGTACGATTGCGCAAATCGATAAGACCCTTGCTACCTCGTTTACTGGCAAGAAGCAGGTTATGGGAAAAGTAGGATATCCTACTTTCATATTGAGGGCTGATTAGCCGCTTGCTGGGGACATGATAGAAACCGAAACGGCCTCGTAGTAACAAAGTCAGGTGATCATCACTATCTGCAACCACGGTTTCATAGCGGGCTTTTAACAACACCTGACCGGCTAGATTAACTACTCCTTTCTGGCCATTTTTTTCTATAGTCAACAATGAAGCGGTAAGCGGCTGCATATCGTAGTACCAGGTTTTATAGATCCGTTGGCCCTCCTGATTGTAGACTTCGCGAAGTCCACCGGGAGTGGATACCTGAAGAAATCCTCTGGTTTGAGCCGGACTGCGCAGGTGCCTTAGTAGTTGTTTGGGGCCGGTGGCCACCATAGATCCATTAGGAAACAGCACTGAACGCAGATCACCTTCGCCCAATAGCAAAAGATCATTACCCAGTCTGGCAACGGTGTCGTAGTGGATCTCATTCACCATAGTCAGATGCTGTCGATCCCATAGTTCCCACTTGGAGCTTCTGCCCAGACATACGAAGGCCTCGGTAGCGATGAATTCCTCAAAGCGATCAGGAGGTATAGCCTTTAGTTGTGCCCCATAAAAACGCACCGTACCATGTGAGGTCTTGGTGTACCAGTTGGCGCTATCAACCTCATAGATTTGATGTTTGGACATAGGGACTACTGTTTGCAGCTGTTCGTTCAATATGCCTTCTTTGTCCTTTTCCGATACCAGAACAAAGCCAGGGCTGGTCAACTCCCAGTCATCGTAACGAAAATCCAAGGGTATGGATTGGGTCCTGTACCATTCCAACATAATTTCCTTATTGAGTAGCGCCCATCGATCATTTTTTCTGAGAGCCACGAACGAGCCCTCAGCGGTGACCTCCTGCAATTCAGCGGGATAAATTTCGCGACCACTGGTGCTGAACAATCCCCATCGAGTTCCTTGTTTGACGGCAAAAAATCCAGTTGGCAATAGGTTGATATCATCAAATTCCACAGGTAAGATCTTCCACCCTCCTTTATGAACGATACCATATTTATCGGCCTGCCGCATTTTGAGGAAACCCTGACCCAAGGGGGTAAATTGGTCGTATGGCTGGTCAAATACCACCTTTGAATTTCTTCCGGTCAGTTTCCATCGCTCCTCCTCAAAAATGGGAAACACATCGGCGATTAATTGATCACACAACAGATTATCAGGGATAGAATCGTATCTCACGGGGATGCGAATATTTCCTTGAACATCTATAAATCCGTATTGATTATTCTCATAAACAGCAGCCAGGGGGTATCGACCTAAATGTTCAACCTCTGTTAGCGAGTCGGTCTGCCAAAGAGTACCCATAATGAGTGATTTGTCCATATGATAAATGAAATCCCGGGCCCTGGAAGCCATAGAGCTTTGAGGATAATCTTTTAGAAAAGCAGCATAACTCTGCGGGTGGTGATCCAAGGTTTGCAGTTCAAATATTTGTTTTTCGGCCCGCAGGCGATAGGGGCTTTGGGGGTTCTTTTTCAGGAAATGAACAAAGTCCTGTAGTTTTCCGTCTTTGGTCATCGATTGAAAGAGCAGCAGGTGATAGCGTTTTTCAGCTTCCGGTACCTGCGGAGCTTCTGGATATCGCTCCATAAACTCCTTATAGCTTTGGTAGGTGTGCAATTCACTGGCTCCTATAAACGCCAATTGATCTCGATTGGAGACAGCTCCTTTCAGCTGGCGGGCGTGCGGGTAGTTGTCTATGAAATGCTGATAAGAAGCCACTGTATGCTGTGAAGAGGCCCAATGAAAAGCCGTACTGTCTATAGTATGCTTTTGCAGCAATAGTTCTTTACGAGACAGGCGTGATTTATCCAGGGGCCATCCATCCAGGCTATCGGTGCTTTGATCTTGCCGTAAAGCCAGTTCTATGAAATAGTGAGCAGAGTCCAGATGATGACGGTGATAGGTACTATCGAAATAAAGCAGGGCTAAAACATAATGCGCACCGGCGTTTACCGGATGTTTTTCCAATGATTTTGAGATTAAGATTTCGACTTTTTCATGCTTTCCCTGTTGAAGTTTTTTCAACGCTTTGGAAACGCGATCCGCGTATATATGGGGACCCAGAAGAAACGCTAGAAAAAACAGCAGCCCGCGGCGCCAATTACTGTGCATTTTTCGACATCTTTTGACGTAAAATTAACCAAGTCTTTGGAATTAACTGTTAAACTTTTAGCAGTAGTCTTACATAGGGCTAAAATGTGAAAAAGATTAAGACTTAAAAAAAATTAATCGTAATTTCGGGCCTGTTTCCATATTTATGGACAGGTTCGGGATGTGGCGCAGCCCGGTTAGCGCACTTCGTTAGGGACGAAGGGGCCGCTGGTTCGAATCCAGTCATCCCGACAATCAATGAGCCAGGTCGAAGACCTGGTTTTTTATTTGCCTTTGTGAAGAGCTTGCTCTGAAACAAAGGCTGTAAAACCTTTACGAACGGAGTGAGTGGCTCATTGGGTTGTAAACCCCCAAAAAAGGATCACCGAAGGTAATCCAGTCATCCCCACTTTTAAGAGTTCAAAAGTCGCCAAAACCCTCTGAATTTAATGTATAGTAGGTTTTTGCTTTTTGCACCCCCCTACGTAAGCCGGTCAACGCAGAAGTCTGAGGAACGCTTATTTGGGTATAGAAGAAGAAAGCTGACCTTGTTGAAGTTGGTTGAATACCACAATTCCGAGTTAGAAGATGAGTTGTCCGTTGGTATCCTCAAAAATTATTGAACCACGGAAAGATATAAATTAATTAGCAATCACATCTTGAGATGCGTTCATGTTTGTCGGCCCTGCCCTTTCTCTTTAAGAAAGTCGATGTGTAGGTAATATTTGGTGGCGGACTTCCGGTTCTTGTTGGTGGCATAAATGTCATAGGTGCCCGCCATCTTAGTTCTTGCCCTGGTGAGCAGTTGCGCCTTGAATATGGTGTCCCCGAAACGGTTGCCTTCGTGCAAGTCGTCGAAGGAAATGATTGCGGAAATGCCTCCGGAAGAATAGTTGGATAATTTATACCAGATCTGTTTCTGTGTTAGTAACCAAGTAAAATATAGCCTGGAAGCTACTTCGAACCAACAATTAATGTACACCCCGACAATTGTTTTCCAAGGTAACCTTAATTCTATCTATCTCGATAGCACCGGAAGGTAATTCGTCTTGCTGTAAACCCACATAATCATTAGCTGCTTTCCATTTTGCAATGGTCTCGCTAAAAAAATGCGAAGCTGATGTATCGGTTTCGTAAACGAACAAATGATACGATTCGCCTTGGTCGCCTCCAAATCTGGTGACCACTTGCCACCTGCCATCTTCTTTGTATGAGGTATTGGTGTAGTCTGACTGTGGATAGTATTTGTTGTCCGAGGGTTTTAGCAACACCCAAATGTCTTTACCGTGTGATTCAGGATAAACGCCCTGGGTCAGAATACGACATTTAACCGTGTCACCATCAATGGGAGATATTACTTGAACCTTTTTCACAGGGTATTCCACTAGTAGTTTATTCCCGGTATGGAAAACTTCTAAATGGGCCTTGGGCTGCAGAGCCCCATAACCAAAACCTCCATAAAGTAACAGTGCTGCTCCAATGATAGCCAAAGCTATCTTAATACGGGAATCCTTGTTATAAAATATTGCGGCCAGTACACAAATAATACCTACAATTACGGAAATTAAAACACTTGTTAGCATCTCTAAATTGTTTAAATTTTATATACTCTGCTTTTACTAAACTAAGAAAACTGAAGTATTGACGCTTCTTCTTCTGTCCTCCGAAGACCAGCTAGATCTGGTCCAAGCGAATAACTAAAGACCTCACTCAAATCAGTATTCCTAATAATTGTATCATCATAAGAATGCATCTAGCAAATGACAATGATCAAAAATAGATCTAACCAAAGTTTTAATGAAATGGCTAAATCCATTTTTAAGCAAGAAATCCTTTTATAGAAAAGGCAACTCAAAATTTAAGGTTTTCGTTTTTATCCCATATTCCCCAATAAGCACCTACGTCGCCTTCATTCCCTACTTTCCATGACTCATCAAATGAGGAAAAATAGAACATTTCAATATTATCTTTGGCTGACCACAATTGTGCATTGATAAAGTACTTCATGGCATTTTCTTCAGATGAGACCGCACCTTTTAAGCTACTACCTTCACTGGGCCAACCGGTTTCAGTAATAATTACTTTTTTACCCTTTCCAGCATCGGTGGCCTGGCCGAACATTTGTTGCATGTGGTTCAAGGAATGTTCCATACTACAGCCCTCCCAATAAGGGTAACAATTTGATAATATGACATCACAAGCCTGGGTAATGCGCGGTCGATGCGAAAATTCATAGTATGCATCTACGTATCCAACGGCAATATCTGGCAGTGCTTCTTTTACCAGATAAATGTAGTCCAGCAATTGGTCTTCGGTCAAATCATTTCGATACAAGACCTCATTACCTACAGCGGCAATGTCAACACAGCCCTCTTTTGCCAATGAAATCAGACTTTCTATTTCAGCTTCGTTCATGGCCAAATCATTGCCTAACCAAGCACCGACCATAGTTTTCAAGCCATTTTGATGAGCAATACGCGGAATATGTTCATTCCCCTCTACACAAGAAAATGAGCGTACCCATTTTGTGTAGGGTTTTATGATTTGAATTCTACGTCTCACCTGTTCTTCGGTGATAATATCTCCTGGCTTTTGTCCATCTTCGTACATACTAAAGCATAGACCATGCATTCCGTTTTCTAAAGTAGCCTTCCATAATTTTTTTAATTCTTCTATGGAATACTTACTAAAATCGACACCCTGGTAGTCTGTGAAATTTGCAGAATGGATCAAATAATCGTGTTCTCCTCGATATGACATGGTTTGTTCTTTAATATTATGGTTTATAATGCTCCTCTACGTGCTTCTAATTCTTCCTTAATTT
>CAJIBY010000241.1_pt1 | contig 11602 bp, 7 predicted proteins | sample 9199461 | NCBI WGS metagenome assembly CAJIBY01 (sample SAMEA7708316, study PRJEB35096) | sediment metagenome | biome: marine neritic benthic zone biome [ENVO:01000025]; feature: sediment [ENVO:00002007]; material: shallow marine sediment [ENVO:03000034] sea grass bed [ENVO_01000059] ... | reverse complement strand
TGGGACCAACTCTAGCGATGCACCTTGCCTATTGCTACCTGCCGCCTGGGTTGTATAGCAGCAGCTTGTGATCGACCCTATGCTATCTGAAAGTTATGAGCTCTTGGATGGTGTCCTATGCAACAGCCCAAGGAAGCCAATCCAGCTTAAGGCACCCAAAAGTTGGTAAGAGGGGGCTGGGGGAGTGGGAACGATAGTAGGGCAAGTGGCCGTCTGGGTGTAATTTTCAATTCCCGACTTGAAAGTCAGACAGAATAAGGGGGAAGGGTAGGTCGCAGCGATTGGCCTGGTGTGCGGCCATGGGAGGATGAAGCGCCAGCTTTGCATCCCGACCTTTTACGTCTTCCCACTTTTTCCCCCCAGTATGAATTGTTTTTCGACTGATTTAATACCTATATTCCATTAATTTCTATACAAATAAATCGGTATGGTAGTTAAACCAGAATCAAGGTATCCGCTCTTTTGCCTTCTTCTATTATCAATGAATCAAACCATGATTAGTTTTAGGAATCTTATGCATGGCGTCTTGCTAATTCAGATCTTGCTGTTGGTAGGTAGTTGCAATAATAGTAAGCAGGAGACTGGAGAGACCAGAGGAACCATCGGTATCACCACCATGAGTTCGGAAAATCCGTTTTTTAATGTGCTAGCCAAGGCTGCCGAAGAGGAAGCAGTTAAATACGGTTATGAAGTGGAGATCCTGAGTGGTGATAATGATCCCGACAAACAAGATCGGCAGGTTAAGGATTTCATTGCCAAAAATGTAGCGGCATTGATCATTGCTCCATGTAACGCACACGCTATTGGGGCTTCTATCAAATCCGCCAATCAGGCCGGAATCCCGGTGTTTATGGCAGATACTGGATGTACCGATTCTACGGCTCAAGTGGTTTCAACTATTACCACGGCCAACTACGAAGGTGGAGTGCAAGCAGGGAATGCTATGGTGGAGCTGATTGGTGACAACGGGGGTGAGGTTTTAATACTTGACTTGAAAGCGGCAGAGTCCTGCCTTAAAAGGGTGGCAGGATTTAAACAAGTTATTAATGAGCACAATAAGCAAAATCCCCAGTCGGAAATTACCATAGTAAAGGAATTAGCCAGTGGAGGCCGGCGTGACTTGGCCAATCAATCTACCAGCGATGCCCTGCAGGCTCATCCGGATCTGGATGCCATTTTTGCCATCAACGACCCTGCGGCCTTAGGCGCTTATGCTGCTTTAGAAAAAGTAGGCAAGCAAAATTCTGTTAAGATCATTGGTTTTGATGGCATGCCCGAAGGAAAACAAGCTATTAAAGAAGGAAAAATTTATGCTGACCCCATCCAGTTTCCGGATAAAATAGGCCAAATTACTGTTCAGACCATGATTAAGTATTTCGAAGGCCAAGAGGTTGATCCCTATATCTCAATTGACACTTATCTTTATAAGAAAGAAGATGCCGATAAAGATCCAACTTTAAGCCCATAAGGTTTATGGATGGTATTCCCAATTTTTCCTTAAGAAACAATCTGCTTATATGACTAGTACAGGCACCAAAGTGCTGACCATGCGGAACATACACAAGTATTTTCCGGGAGTCCATGCGCTTAAGGGTGTCGACCTGGAACTTCATGAGGGTGAAGTGTTAGCGCTGGTGGGGGAAAATGGTGCCGGCAAAAGCACTCTAATTAAAACCTTGGGGGGCGCTCATAGACCGAGCTCTGGAACCATTGAATTATATGGGGAGCAGGTTGATATTTCCAATCCTTATGAGGCCCAGAAATTAGGCATAGGCATCATTTATCAGGAGTTTAATTTGGTTCCTTACCTGACCGCCCGTGAGAACATTTTTCTGGGAAATGAAATCACCCGGGGTATTTTGATCGATAAACAAGGTGAAAGGGTCAAAGCAGCTCAGTTATTGGCAAAAATCGGAATTAAAATTGATCCTGAGACGGTCTGTCAATCGTTGAGTGTGGCGCAACAACAAATTGTGGAGATTGCCAAAGCCTTAGCCCAAAATGTCAGGATTCTGGTGATGGATGAACCTAGCGCTACCCTTACCCCCCAAGAGGTTGGAGGTTTATTCGATATTATCAAGGACCTGAAAAAACAGGGTATTGGCGTGATCTACATCAGCCATCGCCTTAGCGAGATATTCGAAATCTGCGATCGTGTAATCGTGCTTAGGGATGGAGAGAGTGTGGGTGACCACGACATTGTGGATATTTCCCGTCAGGAGATGATAGAATTGATGGTGGGGCGCAAGATAGAAAACGAATTCCCTAAGCATCACCACCCAATAGGCAAGGTTCGGTTGCAGGTAGATCAACTTTGCCGGAGTGAAGCCATCAAGAATGTTTCCTTCCAACTCAAAGCAGGGGAGGTGCTGGGGATAACAGGTCTAATCGGTGCGGGCAGAACGGAGCTGATGCGCCTGATCTTTGGTGCTGATCCTCTGGACAGCGGGACCATGACTAAGGATGGATGCCGCATCAGCTTTGGATCACCAATTGATGCTATTAAAAATGGTATTGGTTTGCTCACTGAGGACAGGAAATTAGAAGGTCTGATCTTAAAGCATTCAGCAAGAAGTAATTTTGGATTGCCTAACCTGGATCAATTTTCCTGGCACCAGATCCTGCGGCCTAAACAGGAGCATCTCTCTTTTCAAAAATTGGCTACACAGGTAAAATTAAAATTGCCTAGTGCCACCCAACAAGCGGGTAATTTAAGCGGTGGCAATCAACAAAAATTGGTTTTGATAAAATGGTTACAACGCAATTGTGACATTATCATATTTGATGAGCCCACCAGGGGAATTGATGTAGGTGCAAAATATGAAATTTATCTGCTTATCAATCAGCTGGCCTCTCAGGGTAAGGGCATCATCATGGTTAGCTCGGAATTGCCAGAAATATTAGGAATGTCTGATCGCATTCTGGTAATGCGCAACGGGGAAATCACCGGAGAGGTTAGGGATGTGGCAAATGCCACTCAGGAACAATTGATTCAATACGCTATTCATGAGTAAATGAGCATGGGAAGTAATGCGGTTCGGATTTTAAAGGAAGCCTTATCAGACTACGGCATGGTGCTGGTATTACTTTTTTTGATTGCGCTATTCAGCCTCTTAACGATTTCTAAGGAGGAGTCCTCGGGAAAGGAAGCCGCGCTTGAAGTGGCATCTAAAATTGACCAGAAGGGCCCGAGACAGAACATTATGATCATTACCTCCACTTCCTCTGATGATATGGAGATGTCGGCGGGGCTTCAAGAACTCTTGATAGAATCCGGGCATCATATATTGAAAGTTATAAACGGAAACCCGCCTATGGCAGCCAAAGCCTTGGCCGAGCTGGAAGAAACAGGTACGAGAGTAAATATAATCGCCACCACCGGGAGTATTGCCAGATGGTCTTTGCTGGAAACTGTTAACAGCCGGTTTAAAGTTTGTGAATACACTTTGGTTATCAACCCCCTGAGTAAGAACCGCTCCAGATTCTTGCGGGCCGATAACATACGTAATATCGCAGATAGGATATCAGTAATTGCCATTTTGGCCATAGGCATGACTATGGTCATTATTACCGCAGGTATTGACCTATCGGTGGGAAGCCTTATCGCTTTGTCCGCAGTGCTAGCGGCATTATTCATTCATCAATTTGGTGGAGGGCCTGACGCTGGATTTTGGTCGTTGCTTTTTTGTAGCCTGGTCGCTATTGGAGTTTGTGGGTTATTGGGCGGATTTTCCGGGGTGTTATCTACCACCTTTAAAATTACTCCTTTTATAACCACTTTGGCCATGATGATGATTGCCCGTGGTTTGGCCTATAAATTTTCCGACGTTACCACTATACCGATCACCAATGAAGGATTTGCCTGGTTAGGTAAGGGTAGGATGGTGGGTATACCTGTATCTGTAATGGTGATGGCCTCTCTATATTTACTGGCCTACTTTATTATGCACTGGACTACTTTTGGCCGACGTATCTATGCCATTGGCGGTAACAAAGAAGCAGCTCGGCTATCTGGTGTACCGGTAAAGAAAGTATTGATTTGGGTATATATCATTTGTGGTTTGTTGGCAGGGCTAGGAGGGGTGATTACCGCTTCAAATCTAGCCGGTGGCGCCGCTACCTACGGGGACTATTACGAATTATATACCATTGCGGCGGTGGTAGTAGGAGGTACCAGTTTGATGGGGGGACAAGGAAAAATAATGGGCACGTTGATTGGAGCGTTTATAATCGCTGTCATACAAAGTGGTATGAATCAGGTGGGAATCGAATCCAATACCCAAAGAGTAGTATTCGGTGTGGTTATCATAGCTGCTATCGTTATAGATAAGTATAAGCGCGGAGAAATTTCCTCCCGGCAACTGATGCTGTTGACCGCGGCTCTATTACTATCTGGTACAGCTATTTACTTTTTCCTCAGGGAGATTCATCCGGAAAGTTACCATTAACCTTTGCAACCACGGACCGGTTTCCCACCCCTGAATGATCAAATTTTCTACCCGGTGGCACAAATGGATTCATTATCATTATAAATGGGCATTAAAATCACTGTATCATGAGTAGATGGTTATTTTCATTATTGGTGCTGGGAATGGGTATTATAGTACTCTGTTGCAAGCCACAGCGAGCAGATAAAGTTGCTGCTCCATCGATAAACATGGGTGACAAAATCAATGTGGCCCGGGAGCTTCGTGAATTAATTCAATCAGACCCCCATCGACCAATTTATCACTTTGTGGCCCCAGAAGGTCGCGCTTATCCTTTTGATCCTAATGGAGCCATCTTCTGGAAAGGGAAATATCATCTGGGTTTTATCTATCAAAATCTTGAAAGAGGTAAGCGTGAACACTTTTGGGGACATGCTGTGAGCACTGATCTCCTCCACTGGACCCTGTATCCGGATATGTTGGACGTTCAGGAAGGCGATATCGAAAAAGGCATTTTCAGTGGCGGTGCTTTTCTTTCCAAGGACGGGGTTCCTCATATAATGTATCATGGTCAAGGATCATCTACAAACTTAGTCGCTTATTCTACCGATGATGATTTGCGTACCTGGAAAAAGTTTGAGGGTAACCCGGTGTTAAGAACTCCGGAAGAGGGGGATCCCAGATTTGGCGAATATGAGGCTTGGGACCCAGAAGGATGGTACGATGCGGAAACCGATTATTACTATCAGATTTCCGGAGGCGATGTAGCGGCATTCTTTCGTTCCAGGGACATGAGGGAGTGGGAATATTTGGGAGACCTTATTGATCAGGACAATCGCTTGAGACATGATTTTGAAGACCTATCATGCCCTGATTTTTTCACCCTGGGTGAAAAACACATGCTGCTGTTTATAAGTCATAATTTAGGCACCCAATATTATCTCGGAGAATTCAGACAGGGTAGATTCACCATAGAAAAGCACGGTCGCATGAATTGGCCGGGAGGCACTTTTTTTGCCCCCGAGCAATTGGTAGATGATCAGGACCGTAATATAATCTGGGGCTGGGTATTGGAGCGCAAGCCGGAGCATGTGGAATGGCCCAAAAGATGGTCGCAAGAGGGTGATAACCCCACAAATTTTCCCAGTGACGGCTGGTCCGGTATTATGAGTCTGCCCCGGGTAATATCCCTTTCAGCCAGTGGAGAGGTATTGATCAATCCGCCACAGGAGGTGCAGCAGTTAAGATTGGAGGAACTGGAAGTAGACAACTTGACTTTAAATGCTAACAGTGAACAAATCCTGGACATCAGAGGAAAAGCACTGGAAATCAAGGTTGATATGCAGCCTGAGGAAGCAGCCCCCTATGGGGTAAAGGTTTTTTGTGATCCAACTGGCCAGGAAGAGACCATTATAAAATACGATCCCATTGCTGAGGAATTGGTAATTGATTTTATTAATTCCTCTAAGAACAGCCCTGTGAAAATGTTACCCAATTGCATGTTTGAGCCCCAACTCACCGGTTTTACAGAGAATATTTCAGAGCAGAGGGCTCCATTAAAATTGGGACCGGATGAAATCTTGCAACTGGACATTTTTATTGATAAATCCATCATTGAAGTATTCGCCAACGGCCGGCAGTGTGTAACTCAAGTAGTATATCCCGAACTTCAAGAAAGCAACGGAGTAAAAATATTTACTGAGGGAACTACCCTGAAAGTCAATCGGGTCCAAGCCTGGAAAATGGCAGAAACTAATTCCTATTAGCTCTCTTTGGCTACTGGCGAAGGGACGGCCTCCATACTAAACTCCTCACTAATATCCTCCAATGTTTTGCCTTTGGTTTCAGGCATTATGCGCCAAACAAACAGCAGTTGTAACACCATCATAAAAGCAAAGAACATAAATACCGTTCCTGGCCCAATTGATGCAAATAAAGCGGGGACAAAGGACGGCACCACCGCAGCTAATATCCAATGTACAGAACTTCCGAATGCCTGCCCGTATCCTCTCAAGTGATTTGGGAAGATTTCGGAGATAAACACCCAAATTACCGTCCCTTGACCAATAGCATGGGAGGCAATAAAGATAAACAGGAAGAAGGCTACAGCCAGACCCTCCCAGTTAAAGAAAAAGGCTGAGGCCACTAAGGAAAGTGACAGAATGTAGCCTACCGAACCCATGTACATGAGTTGCTTTCGACCCATACGATCAATCAAATTGATGCCGATCAGGGTAAATATCATGTTAGTTACACCCACTCCAATGCTGCTAAGTAATGCAGTACTGGCGCCCAGACCAGCCTCTTCAAGTATACGGGGTGCGTAATAAAGAAATGCATTGATTCCCGATAGTTGGTTGAAAAAGGCAATGCAGAAGGCCAATATTAAGGGGAAGCGATATTTCTTCATGAAGATATTCTCCCCATGGTCAGTATTGGCGTGCTCCGCTTGGATCCGTAAGAACAGTTGATCCACGTCGGTATCGGGATTAATGACAGCTAAAACCTCTTTGGCTTCATCAACCCTGGACTTCGACAATAGCCAGCGAGGGCTCCTGGGAATATTAAAAGCAAACAACGTATAAATAGCTGCGGGAATGGCCTCTACACCAATCATCCAGCGCCAGGCATTTTCCCCAATTCCACTGAGTAAATAGTTGGAGAAAAATGCAATTAGAATACCAAATACAATGTTGAATTGGTACAATCCTACCAGTTTCCCCCGATCTTTGGCGGGAGCTATTTCCGAAATGTATGCAGGAGCGGCAATGGTAGAGGCACCCACTCCCAGTCCACCAATAAAACGAAAGATGGCAAAGGCAATAGGGTCGTTGGCCAATGCAGATCCTAAAGCAGAAACCGTGTAAAATACCCCGATCCAAATCAAAGTTTTTTTACGTCCCAGTTTGTTGGCGGGAATTCCACCAAAAAGCGCACCCACTACCGTGCCCCACAAGGCCATTCCTACTACCACTACTCCATGGAACATCTCGGAAGAGTTCCATAAAGCTTGTAAAGTCTTGTCAGCACCAGAAATAACTACGGTATCAAATCCGAACAGAAAACCTGCTAGCGCGGCAGTAATGGACCATAACCATAATTTTTTCATTTTTCTAATCTTAGGTTCAAATAGGAATGATGGCTACCAAATGGATTTTAAGCCGGTTATTTTTCCATTTTTCAACTGAGTAGATCCACCGGAACTAACCAGTTTAATTTGGCTATATTGGCTATCAGGAAATACTAACTCAGTCATCACCACTTCCCCATTATCTGAAAATACTTCCAACGAAGAACCGTCCAGATATATTTTTAAGTTTACCTCTTGGTTCCGTGAGATTCGGGGAGCACTATGTATACCGCTAAAATCCTCGGAGAATCCTGTTTTGCCGGAATTCCTACGGTCAACATAGAATTTGTTTTGCACACTATTGAATCCCACTTGTACTTTTTGACCCTGTTCATTGCTGATTTCCATTACGAACTCAGCCCCTGTTTCAGGCACCAGTGCTAGCTCAATAAGGCTTTGGCCGGGATCTAAAGGGATTTCCAAATCCACAGACTGTTCAGCCCCCAGTAGTTGCTCTTCAACAGGTTGACTTTGTAAATGTAGGCTTTCCAATTCCTGTACAGGGATACTTGCCAATCGCAAACCGGCCTCTGTATCTCGTAGTTGCAGTTCCCGGGGTATGGTCATAGCGCTACGCCATACTTCCGTAGGCACCACTTGTGCGTACTTCCAATTACTCATCCAGCCCAGGAATATACGGCGGCCGTCCTCCGTGGATATATCCGACCAGGTGACGCCGGCATAGTTATCTCTTCCATAGTCAATCCATAAAACTTCCTCCTTGGGATTGTCATTAGAAAAGATCTTTCCATCAAAATCGCCGATAAAATATTGCGTGCCCGATCCGCCGTTGGGAGCACCATCGCCCAGACTAACGATCATAACCCATTTCTCTTCACCTGTTTCAGTGGTCAAAGGAAATAAATCCGGACATTCCCAGACACCTCCATGACTACCTTGATCCTGCCCAAATTCACTTAGCAGTTGCCAATCTATAAGATTAGGGGAACTATAAAGTTTGACATGATCATAGGCTGCAAAAATCATCACCCAATTTTTGGAGGGCTGATGCCAAATTACTTTGGGGTCCCTAAAATCCCGTATTCCCGGATTTGGGATCACTGGATTTCCTTCATACTTGGTCCAGTTTCGACCTTTATCAGTACTGTAGGCGATGCCCTGAGTTTGGAAATCATTGGTCTCCGCTTCTGCACCTTTAGGATCGTGGTAGGTATAGATGGCTATTAGAGGAGGTGCATCCGCAGATCCAAAACCTGAAGTGTTGTTCCAATCCACCACTGCGCTTCCTGAAAAAATGTAGCCTAAGGTATCTGGATATAAAGCTATAGGCAAGTGCTCCCAATGCACCATATCCGGGCTGACCGCATGTCCCCAATGCATGGGCCCCCATACATTACTATCAGGATAATGCTGGTAGAACAGATGGTATTCACCTTCATAGTACACCATACCATTGGGATCGTTCATCCACATACGCTCAGGGGAAAAATGAAATTGGGGGCGGTGCTGTTCTTTGTAGTAAGCGGACACTCCAGGAGTTTCTGTGGGAGCGGCTACCTCTGAGTTTTTGACATTACAGCTTATTACTGCTAGTAGAGAAATTGCCAATAGCAGAGTGTTTTTTATTTGCTTCATAGAAATCGATTATTTATGGTACACTATCCAGCAAAAAGCAGGAGTTTGCAATTCCCTACCCATAGTGTTTGCAGGAACATATTTTACTCCTCAAGGGTAGATGCTTTTCATCTGCCAGGCTTCCAGTGATATAAGTTTACTATCTTGTCCTTGTGAACGTAAGGAAACTCCAGTACTTTCTTCCAGCCCCGGATATACCCGCATGGCTACGCATTGTTTGCCGTTAGCGAACACTTCAACTACACTCTTGTCAATGAAAATGCGCAGCTGTAGGGTTTCACCAGGGACTAGCCTGAAAGGTGCCGACTCAGGTGGTCGGGACAACACATCGGGCAAGATAGAAGAAAAGGAAGACTCAATAGAAAGTACACTGTTAAATCGAGGTTCCCAAGCTTGGGACCGAGGCCGGGTATAATTCCTTCCTTGGTACATGCCACGTTCTTTATAAAAGGCAATCCGGGTAAATTCTTCCTTATTGGGTGATCGCAATACGTTTAGTTCCACCATAGGCGCATCTCCGGGGTCTATTTCCACCTTGAGCTCCATGGCGTTTCCTCGTATGTTGTCCAATACCACCTCTTGATTTGCTTTTAACACTATGTCGGTTATGGATTTTTTATCATACCTCAGCGATTCGAAATTACCAAAGGGCTCTTGACCCAAAGTGTCTTTGCCAATTAAGGTCAATCGCCGAGGCATACTCATGATCTGATTCCAGCCTTTGGTGGGTTTAGCTTCATTCATATTAAAAATAATGATCACGCCACCATTACCATCGGGAGTGGCAGAGGGTGCATGAACGCCTCCGGGCCGGGAAGCTCCGAAATTAAACTTTCCGTGATTGGAAACTTTGAACTTATCGCGTTCCTTGTCATAATCACCTATATAATATTGTCCGCCGCTCATATGGCTGTAAAATGGCAGTATGTAGCGGTCACCGATAGGCCAGAAGTACGGACAAGCGCCGTCATCACCTACCCGGGTGAATTGGTCGCCCTCAATGAATTCGTGCAGGTATTCCCAATGTTCCAAGTCTTCAGATCTGAACAGATAATTGGAAACTACTTGCTTTCCACCAGGTCCTTCCGCTACACCGCCAGACATGGAATAGTACGTATCATCTTTCTTCCAGATGTTAGGATCGTACACCACATAAGGCAGATCATCGCTATCCTCGGTCATGGGGACTACCGCGCCCTCGCCTATTTTTTCCCAGTTTAATAGCAGGGGATCGTTGGAAACTGCAACCATATTTCCCAATCTGGTGCCATGATACATAACGATCACCCGGTTCTCTTCCACCAATGCAGATCCGGAATAACATTGATATTCTGGACGGGGATAGATGGCATAGGGTAGATCCCGCCAATGGATCAGATCGTCGCTAACAGCATGGCCCCAATGCTGGCGGTCATCTTCTGGCGGATAGGCCTGATAAAACAAATGCCAGCGACCTTGCCAGTAGCATAATCCGTTAGGATCGTTTAGTCGGTTTTCAGGACTTACGAAATGATATAGGGGAAAATGAGGGTCTTTGGCCAGAAGCTTGCGTGATTCTTTAAACCTCTGCAACAAGGGATTATTACTCAGTTGCTCTTCCTGGGCTTCCAGCGTATTAACAAATGTGAATTTTGGAACCTTAGAGGTATAATCTGCTTTCTCTGGAGAGCTTGAAGCTATTTTCAGATTTTCATCAGGCTGGTCATCCCTGGCTTTTTTTTCAGCACAGGAGATGATCAATACTGTTGTCAGGATGGTCCATATGGCGTTTGAGAGACGAGACATCATTTGCTGCACACCTTCACTGATCGGCTATACCCCGGTGCCATATGGATTTCAATTGATGTGCCTGTAAACTATGCACTTTTATAGGTTCCACCCTACTGGTACGGTGCTGATGAAACGCAAAGCCTTCCTGATTCTTTGCCTCTTCCAGCGGTGCTACTATAGTGAGCGCCCCATTATCCATAAAGATCTCCGCTGACGTGCGGTCCACCAGCAGCTCCACGGTCTTGACCAAACTACTACCGTCTCCCGCATAGAAGTTGCCGTTAACCAAGTTGTGATTCATGGTGTAGGTCACCAAGGGATTACCCTGATAATTAAGTTGGAATTGAGTGCCATTCAATATCTCCACTTCCATTTTTATGTGAAAGAGATCTCCCTGCAACTGTTTTAAATTTTCATTAGCCTCAGATAATGTTAAATTGCTCCAATCAAAGCTCTTGTGGTGAAGCAGCTTAATTTCCTCGATAGGCTGGGAAAATAGACGAATGCCATTTTGGGTGTTGCGTAGGGTAAGTTCTGTGGGGAAGACCATCATTTGAGTAAAAGGCATCCCCGAGTGCTGAATTTGTCCCCAACCCATTTGGATGCGACGCCCATCGGAGGCTGGAATGTTGTTGTAGGTTTGGGCGGCGTAGAGCTTTCCGCTGGCATACTGCAGTTT
>CAJIBY010000102.1_pt1 | contig 11695 bp, 7 predicted proteins | sample 9199461 | NCBI WGS metagenome assembly CAJIBY01 (sample SAMEA7708316, study PRJEB35096) | sediment metagenome | biome: marine neritic benthic zone biome [ENVO:01000025]; feature: sediment [ENVO:00002007]; material: shallow marine sediment [ENVO:03000034] sea grass bed [ENVO_01000059] ... | reverse complement strand
TAGTGAGAAAAGCGCCGCCAAACCGGACCAGGTCTTGCCACCATGGCGCAATTATTCTTTTCTCCATTTCCTATTGGGCACTTTCCTGATTTGCTTTGTTTTTATGCAATGGCTGCATACCGTGCCTGTCTTTATCAAAAGTGAATGGGGATTTGACGAGCGATATATTGGCATATTTTACGCGCTTTCCAGTTTTATGGTGACGGTCCTGGAAATGCCCCTGGTACATTCGGTGGAACAAAAACACAAAGTGCGTATCGCGGTATATATAGGCATCGTGCTGATCGCCGTATCGTATCTGGCCTTTTTACTGCCAAAAGCTTTAATGGTATGTTTTGCGGCTGTGGTCATTTGGACCATGGGAGAAATATTGTTCCTGCCATTTAACAACTCCATGGCTTTGAACATGAGTCCGGTAGCCCGTAGGGGACAATATATGTCAGGGTACTTTGTGACCTGGTCATTAGCCAATATTTGCGGCCCCTTACTGGGTTTTACTTTGATAGAGGCCTATGGTTGGAGTTTTTTCTGGATTTTGCTGCTGATAATGGGTGGGGCCGGTCTCTTTAGCCAGATGCACCTTTTCAAAAATTCTTCTGTGCTTGATCAATAGATCTTCACATATTTGTGGGAGTTCAACCTATTAGCCATGCTCCGTATAATTATTTGCCTGATCCTTTTATTAAGTCTAAGTAAGGGTTCTTCCCAACACCAACCACCGCCTATGAAGATCGGTGTAGTAGGTTTGGTCCATACTCATGTACACTGGATCTTAAATCGTGTAGCCGATGGCGATTTTGAACTAGCGGGGATCGCGGAGCCGAACCGCGAATTAGCGGAGCGCTATTTGAAGCAATACAATCTGCCAATGAGTCTGGTATATCCTACCATTGAGGAAATGGTTGACCAAACCAAACCGCAGGCCGTAACAGCTTTCAACACTATTCGGGATCATCTTAAAGTAGTAGAGGTCTGCGCTCCCAGAGGTATTCATGTGATGGTCGAAAAGCCCATGGCGGTTAACCTGGATCATGCCCGGAAAATGGTAGCGCTGGCACGACAGTACCATATTCATTTGCTCACTAATTATGAAACCACCTGGTACGGGAGTAATCATCATACCTTGAAGCTCCTCCAGGAGGAAGCCGAAACCTTCGGCCCCATTAGAAAAATGGTGGTGCACGACGGTCACCCCGGACCCCAAGAGATTGGCGTAGATGCTGAATTCTTGGAGTGGCTCACCGATCCTTACTGGAACGGCGCTGGGGCATTAACTGATTTCGGATGTTATGGCGCTAATCTTTCAACCTGGTTGCATCAGGGAACTAAACCCCTGAAAGTTTTTGCGGTAACCCAACAAATTAAACCGAAGATATATCCTAAAGTCGATGACGAAGCCACCATCATACTGACCTATCCTGAGGCCCAAACCATCATTCAGGCCAGTTGGAATTGGAACTACAACCGCAAGGACATGGAAGTATACACCAAAAACGGGTATCTCCACAGTCTTAATAGCCGGGATATGAGCATAATGCGGAATGAAAAAGAAGGAGCTTTGGGGTTGGAAGCCCCAGCGCTCAATCATCCGCGCCACGATCCGTTTGCTTATCTTATGGCAGTGATCAGAGGAGATATCAAGCCGCTGCCATCCGACCTTAGTAGTCTGGAAAATAACCTAACGGTTATGGAAATACTGGAAGCCGCTAAGATCTCCGCCAAGGAAGGCAGGGTAGTGGAACTCAGAGAACTGGATGGAATTTTTGACCGGTAATCAATTCCAGATTTTGGTGCATCCTTTGAGCCTTTGCCCTCCGTTCCTCAATTAGATTCTGAGCCTCACCAGGGTCTGTTTCCAAATTGTACAATGACCCTCCTAGGGAGTCGATCACTGCGGGGCTGGTAAATCCACCGGAGCCGAGTTGTGGTGAATACTTCCAGTTCCCCTGTCGAATGGCAAAGCTGCCGTTAAGCGAATGCTGGATCATCACATTTCGAATGGGTTCCTCCGTCAAATGCAAATAGACATCCGCCATATCGTAGCTGTCCTCAGCCACCCCAGGAGGGGGTTCTGTCCCCGTAATTCCAGCCATGGTGGCAAAAAAGTCCGTGGTGCTGATCAGCAATGGACATACACTTCCCGACGGTATTTGCCCCGGCCAACGCACTATATAGGGAATACGATGTCCGCCCTCATAAATATCCGCTTTTTGACCCCGGAAATGATAATTAGGTCGATGTTCATACATTTCCTTATCTCCCATAGTCCAGTGCGCTCCGTTGTCGGAGGTTAGCAATACCAAAGTGTTTTCCGTGATCTGCATCTGATCTAGGGCATTTAAAATATCTCCCACTACTTTATCCACATGAGTGACGAAATCGCCGTATAAGCCGGCCTCCGATGATCCCCGGTATTGTGAGCCAGGGACCCAGGGCGCGTGAGGTGCAGTTAATGGGAAATACAGAAAAAACGGGTCCTCTTGCTGCCCGTAGTCATGGATAAAAGTTACCGCTTTCTCAGAAAGATCATCGAGTACCTTTTCAACCAGCAAACCGGGACTTATTTCACCTGCTCTCCAAAACACTCCACGGCCATCCTTATTTTCACTTTTACCTGCAGTATAGGCCGTTGGGAGCTCTACCACGGTATCATTTACCAGGTATACATAGGGCGTCATGTCCAAAGATGAAGGGAAAATAAAAGAATAATCAAATCCCAGAGTAGAGGGGCCACCCTCAACCGGCTTGGAGAAATCCACATTACTGCCACTCTGCGCATCAAAGAGATATTCCCAATCGTATTGCACTATAGGGCTGTCGGGCAACAGGGGTTGCCAACCTAATCCTAAGTGCCACTTTCCCACTACGCCGGTACGATATCCATTCCCCTTAAGGAAAGAAGCTACTGTCATCCTTTCAGGTTCAATAAGGGGTGGTGAATAACCCCACAACACTCCGCTTTTGAGGGAGCTCCTCCAGGCATAACGGCCTGTAAGAATGCCAGATCGTGTAGGCGTGCAAACCGCCGAGCTGGAATGGGCGTCCGTGAAATAGGTGCCTTCCCGGACCAGTCGGTCCATATTAGGAGTCTCAATTCCGGAGGCTTCATTGATGGCTTTTATATCTCCGTAACCCAGGTCGTCGGCCAAAATATATATTATGTTTGGTTTAAGGGCTCGATACTGCTGATCTTGGGAGCTTTGAAGACAGCTGCTCAAAGGAACGATAAGTAATAACAATTTGAAGACTGGGCATTGCATCATCTTACACTTTCAAATTTATGGTAATTAAAATACGTTATTTATCTTTCATACTTGATCTAATTATTGTCAATTTAGTAAGCGGATTGAACTAATCCCTGAAGTCATGATAGACTGGCAAGTATATGATTTCCTGGAGTACGATTATACCAGCCCCAGGTATTTTTTAATCATTAATCTGTGTTTGTTCAGTATTTTGATAGCCAGATACTTTCTGTTTTCGTGGGTTTACCATTGGTTCTTCAAAAAAAGAGAACCTGCCAAAGCTCAGCGACTATTAGTAAAAGGCAGGTTGAACAGAACCCAAACCCTTAAAGAAATAAAATGGTCTTTTATCGCCTCCCTGATCTTCTCGGTCTTTACAGTGTTGATCATTATCGGCTGGCAACATGGCATCATCAAGATCTATCAGGATCTTCATGACTACCCGCTTTGGATGCTCCCTCTAAGTTTGGTGTCTATCCTCCTGCTACAGGAAACCTATTATTATTGGCTTCATCGTTGGATGCACAAGCCCAAAGTATACCGATTGATCCATAAGACCCATCACGATAGTATTCATACCTCGGCTTTTACCTCATTTTCGTTTCACCCTGTAGAATCGTTATTACAGGCTCTTTATTTGCCGGTGGTGCTTACGATCGTACCCACTTACTTTTACCTTTTTCTTTTCATATTGATCATTATGACGGTGGCGGCAACCATCAATCATGCGGGAGTCGAGGTCTATCCTTCCGGACGATTGGGAAAATGGATGGGCAACTGGCTGGTGGGTTCCACACATCATCACATTCACCATACCAAATTTCGCTACAATTTCGGGCTGTATTTTACATTCTGGGACAGGTGGATGAAAACTGAAAATGAGGACTTCAAGGAAAACTACCAGGAGATTATAAAGTAATACTTAAGGTGAATTCCATAGAACAGCATTAAAATGAGAAATGTGGCATTGGTGGAGGGCAGTTCCCGCAGTAATGGCGATACCCGTCGCTTGACCGATCATCTTTTACAGGATCAAGTACAGTGGGTAAGGTTTGACCTTAACCAGTTCAATATTGGACACTACGATTATTCCTACCAGAATCGCCATGATGATTTTCTACACCTGGCCCAGCAGATCCTTACTTTTCCCAAAATATTGCTGGTATCCCCGGTTTATTGGTATGCTGTCAGCGGTCGGATGAAAGTATTTATGGATCGCATATCAGACCTTCTCGATCATCCAAACAAAGACCTGGGGAGGCAGTTTCGAGGAAAGGTGATGGGAAGTTTGAGTTGTAGCAGCGATCCTAACTTAGTACCGGGATATGAGATGCCCCTTAGGGAAACTGCACAATATTTAGGTATGGATTATGTAGGTCATTTTCATGCCTGGGTGGTTGAAAATAGTATCCCGGCAGCTGCCGCTGAACAATTGAACCGGTTAGTGGAAAACTTGAGTTGAGCAGCCTGCTGGCTTCTTGATTGTGAAGTATTAACCAGAGTATAACAATCTGAATATGGCTATAAAAATAATTGCCTTTGATGCCGACGACACTCTTTGGCACAATGAATCCTATTTTCAGGAAGCCGAAAATCGTTTCAAGGATCTCCTGGAAGATTATTTGCCCCAACATACCGTAGGTCGCGAGTTGTTGAGAACGGAAATGGATAATTTATCCTGGTATGGATATGGTGTCAAAGCTTTCATTCTTTCTATGATCGAGACCGCAATCAGGATCACTGACGGTAATCTAAAGTCGCGTGATATTGAGACCATCATCGGATTCGGCAAAGAACTGCTAGCCAAGCCGGTGGTCATGCTGGATGGTGTGGAAAAAGTATTGGCGAACCTGGCCCAAAAATATCGTTTGGTATTGGCTACTAAGGCGGATCTGCTCGATCAGGAAAGAAAACTCCATAAATCGTCCTTAGCTGGCTACTTTCATCATATTGAGATCATGTCGGAAAAGAAAGAAGCGGATTTTCGAAAACTGATCCGGCACCTGGACGTAGCTCCCGCAGAGTTTGCCATGATTGGCAATTCACTTAAATCAGACGTTATGCCGGTCTTGCAGCTGGGGGGTCATGCCTATCATATCCCCTATCATGTGACCTGGGACTTGGAGAAAGTGGATCATCACATCGAACACGAGAATTTCCGTCAAGTTGAAAGGATCAACCAGCTATTGGAATATCTATAGTTTATAAAATCACCACTTCATCCACATAGACTCTGCTTGACTCCCCGGCCCGATGATGTCCTGTAGGTATTGGATCCACTGAACGGGCCTTCAGCTTAAGTGAGCGTACCTTCACCGGATCGAATTGAAGGGTGGCCTTCACTTTATTTCTACCCTGGGTATGGCTTCGTGGCAGGTCTTGTGATTCACTTAACAATTGATATTCTTCCCCATCTGAAGAGCCCCAAACCTGAAATTGTTCCGGAACATAGATCCCGGAAATGGTCATACGCAGGCTAGTGATTTGCACTTTTTCTACCGTTTGCAGATCGGGAAAATGAAAATCAACCTCTACATCACCACCGAAGCCTTGCCAATTGTCACTGGTCACCGTAAAAGCTCCATAGTTAAAGTCCACTAATGAGCGTTGGCCGGCGGCGTCCTTGTAATCCAGATAGGGAGTATGGTACTCAGGCGTGGACCTAACGCCTAAATGAACGGGGAACATAAGGTGGGAGGTTTGGCCCACCGCTGTTTGATTGCGGAATGCCCTGTCTTTGATTTCCACTCCTTGGTTTACCTGAAAGGCCCCGGTGTACCGTAAAGAAGAGGTATCCGGTTCACTGCCGTCAAGAGTGTAAAAATATTGAAGGTCATTCACCTCCGTAGAAAACGTGAAGGTTATTCCTTCAGAACTCCCTTTGTGCTGGATATCAACATTGTAAGCGCTGGTGGCATATCTAATGCCAAGGGTGTCCAGATACACCAACCTCCGGTCCAGACGCTGGGTAAAATCGTCCCATGTCTGATGCTCTTCCGAAGTCCAGGCGTTCTCAGCCACCGCATATAGCCGGGGATAGGTCATGTAGGTGAGTTTACCCCAATCGGTGATTGACTCCGTCCATAAATTGGCCTGGGTGCCCAATATATGGGGTAATTGAGCGCTGTCTAGTAGTGAAGGGATGATTTTATATTCATAGGCGTCTTTGAGGAACATATGTGAATATCCCAGATTGGGTTCTAGATCGTCAGGACCTTGTTTTAAATCCAAATAACAGTACTTACTAGGGGTCATGATTACATCATGTCCGGCCTGCGCAGCCTGAATACCTCCCTCCTCACCTCTCCAGGACATTACGGTAGCGTTTGGAGCCAACCCCCCTTCCAGTATCTCATCCCATCCGATCATGCTGCGTCCGGCTTTGTTGATAATCTTTTCAACCCTTCGTATGAAATAACTTTGCAATTCCTTCTCGTTTTTTAGTCCCTCCTGCCGCATACGCGCTTGGGCATGCGGATCCAGCTTCCATTGTTCCTTGTTGCACTCATCGCCGCCAACATGGATAAATTCAAAAGGGAATAAGTCCATGATCTCCGCCAGGACCTCTTCCACAAATTTATACGTCTCTTCCTTCCCGGGATTGTAGGTATTGTTTTTGAACACACCACCGGTGGCCACGTAGGGTGCTGCATTAACACAGCCTATCTCCGGGTAGGAGGCAATAGTGGCTTGAGCATGACCCGGCATGTCGATCTCTGGAATAATTTCGATGAACCGATCCTTAGCGTAAGCCACAATCTCCCGAATATCCTCATGGGTATAGTATCCACCATAGGAAGCTTCCTCACCAGGCTGCTGGGCAGGCCGTCCCCACCAGTCCGAAATATTTTCGTCATAGTTAATGTAATCCACCCTCCAGGCTCCCACATCAGTCAATTTTGGATATCCTTTTATTTCTACCCGCCATCCTTGGTCGTCCGCTAAATGCCAGTGAAAACGGTTGAGTTTTAACTCCGCCATCATATCCAGTACTTGCATAACCTGTTGCTTATCAAAAAAGTGACGGGATACGTCCAGCATATAGCCTCTCCAGGAAAATGCCGGGGCGTCGCTAATATGCAAGGCAGGCAAGGCCCAGGATTGTTGAGCAGCCGGATATGGCCCATAAAAGGCCGGAGGCAGCAATTGTTTGAGAGTCTCAAAAGCATAAAAGAATCCGGCAGCTCCGGATGCTGAAATCACCACTGACTGAGGGCTGATTTCCAAACGGTAGCCTTCAGCTGGAATACTATCTACAGTTGTCAGTTGAATAGAAGCCTGTGAAGTTTGGGATACCGGTGGACTCCAGGTCCCTGCCTCAAGGAATAACTCAGCAAATCGGGAAGCAATATATTCCTGCTGCTGATTTTCCACCCCTATAACAGTGGAGCGGTCTATTAAAAAGATCCCGGAATCCAGGGCCAGGGTTTGAGGTTTGGGAATCAAGCTGATTTCAGCTGCTTGGGGTAGGCTTTGATGCTGATTTTGACATGCGTTTAAGCCGATAAAAAACAATAGTATGCAATATGGTGCAAATGATCTCAAGGATTTTTCCGGGTCTGTAACTTGAGATAGGCCAAAATATCCCTTATCTCCTTTTTACTAAGTATGGCCCCCATAGGAGGCATGCTGGAAGGAACGCTCCTTCTATTGACAATAGCGGACTTCAACAGTGACTTGGCCCCGTCGTTACCCGTTTTTAGTGTCAGGGAATCGGCAGTTTCATCCATAACCACCCCGGTTAAGGTCTGTTGGTTTTCCAGTTGCAAAGTTACCACTTCGTAGCCACGGGCATAACTGGCGCTTGGTGCCACCATTGAGGTTAGCAATTCTTGGGCGGTCAATCTATCAGCCACTCCGGATAAACCGGGACCTGCGGTACCTCCCAATTCGAATACAGTATGGCAACGCACACATTGGGCTGCCTCGTGTTCATAGAATAGTTCACTGCCTTTTTTCCAATCGCCGCCCTCCAGGGTTTCAAGAAACGGACTGATGGGATCGTCCTGAGCTTTGGATTCCTGATAGGCTTTCAGTTTGGTGGTTAGTTCCTCGCTAGCTATGGATTCTGCAGCAGTGACAATATCCAATTGAATCTCCGGGGCCACCTGGCCAGCCATTAGTTGATCCAAGCTACGTGCTACTGCACCAGCTGCCATAGATCCCTTTATATTCCCCAGTGATGACAGGGCAGCCTGTTGCTCCCTATAGGCTCCCTGCTGTACCACTTTTTCCAGCAAATTAACCGCCTGCGAAGTCTCAATATTTGAGTCCGGCAGTATGGTTAGGGCTGTAGCCCGAACCATTTGGTCCCGGTCTGAAAAGGCCATCTGCAATGCTTGAGGCAATGCCTTAGCCCCCATGTCGTAAAGCGCCTGTAAACTAGCCGCTCTTACCCCGGCACTGGAATGATCTGCTAAAAGCCCCAAAAGGTCTTGTTGCACCTTTGAAATGCGCATTTTTCCGGCAGCATTCGAGGCAGCGTAGGCTACAGAATCTTGAGATGAAGCCAGTAATTGGGGTATAATGTCTTCCAGTAATTGTCGGGCATGAGTGTCATCCCTTTCAATCTCTCCCCTATAACGGCCATCCACTCGATCGAATACCGATGGCTTACCCCACCCACTCAAAGCCGCTATAGCTTCCGCCCTCATGTCAGATGGAGCTTGCTCAGTTTGAATAAAGCGGATCAGATTTTCAACATTTTTTTCTTCCCCTACCCGCAAATTAGCATTTATAGCCCTGCGTAGTAAGGCCTCATGGTGAAAACGAGGGTTGGTAAGTGTTTCTGCCAGTGCAGGAAGTGCTTCCTCTATAGAATAATCATCATTAATAGCGCGGGCGGCTTCTAATACAATAGATTCGTTTTCGTCTGCCAAAAACTCACTAACCTTGGCGCTTGACATACGCCTTAAAGCAACCACTGCCGCCGTACGCAGCGCACTGGAAGGATGGTCTTTTAGAGCGGCCATGGCGTTAACATCGCCAATTCTTCCCAGGGCTACCATACCTGCATGTCTCAGCCAAAGGTCCTGGTCATCATTCTTTTCCAACATGTCCAGGATAGGGGCCACGGCTGGATCATACCCTATTCTTCCCAGGGCTTCACAGGCGTGTAATTGTACTCTTAAGGATGCATGAGACAGTAAAGGAATCAGGGCGTCGGCGCCTTTCTGGAATCGGACATCTCCCAGCATCTTGGCCGCCTGAGTTACTATCTCGGGATCTTCATCTTCGAGCAAGGATAGCAGCTTCTCTCCAAACTTGGGCTTACCTGCGCGGGCCATTTGAGCCATGCCCCATATCCCATGAATACGGGCCAATTGATCGCCGGGTACCTGAGCAGTTCTCAGGAATATGTTATATCCCTTGGAGCCCCGGGTAGCCAGCTCAAACTGAGCCTTTTGCCGGACCCGCATGTCTTGATGGTACAGGTGTCCTTCTAACTGATCCACCGTACTATTTTTAAAATCAGACTGGATCAGGGCTTTGGTGCTTTCCCTAAGCTCGTGGTCGGCTCCATGGGTGACGTCCAGTTTCCAGATGCGGCCTTCATCGTTGGTGCTCCATCCATCAATCCAGTCCGCAAAGTACAAAGCACCTTCCGGACCAAAATCCAATCCAGTAGGCAGCACACCTTTCACCAACTGATGCGTTTTGTCCAATTGAAAAGAAGCGCCCCAGGGCTTTAAGGTAAAACCATGTAAGGGACTTATGGCCGGAGTTCCACGGAACTCCGCTACAAAGAAATGGTCGTACCATTGCTCACTCAATGCCGTTCCTGGATTGTATACCAAGCCGGTGGGTCCGTTGACATAATTGGTGATGGGGGGTAGGATATAAGCAGCCTGGCCTTCCCAGTGGGGCACGTGTAATTTCTCCTCCATCCAAACCTTGTAATCATTATTGTCGGGATCTGTGTACTTGCCAAACTGCCAATTGATTCGCCAACCGGTTTCGGAACCATTTATAAGGTAGACCAATCGTTCGCGTTCACCTTGATGATCGCCATCATTATCTACTGAAATCAGGTTGCCGTATTTGTCGAAGGTAAATTCATGGGTATTGCGCAACCCAGAGCTGTAGACTTCAAAACCGCTACCATCAAGTTCTGACCGAACGATAACTCCCTGGTTGGGATACTTCCAATTCTTTCCGTCCTGATCGATTACATTCATGCCAATATCGCCAATACCCCACCAAATACGGCCGTCAGGTCCTATTTTGGCGCCAGACATACCATGAGCGCCGAACCCGATGTGCACCGCAAATCCATGACTTATGGAATTGACCTTATCGGCAATACCATCTTTATCCCGGTCCAGGGTGCGCCACATGTCCGGGCCCACTGCGATAAAAACCTCTCCATTGTGGGTCTCAATACCATTGGCCAGATCCGTGATCTCTTCATGAAAATCCTCCAGGTACAATTGTGCCCGATCGGCAAAACCGCTGCCTGCAACATCTTCAACAAACCATACCTGTTCTTTCTCTACCGTCAGGTCCTTCCAATCCAGGGTACCATCTTGATTTAAATCTTTAAGAAACCGTTCCCCCTCCTTGTTCTGTTCTGAGAAAGTGGCTTTGAGAAAGGCCCTGCGATCTTCCACAGTTTCAAAAGAAATTGAAGCCGTCATCCAATTGCGATGCGCCCGGATATCGAATTCCGAATTGGTGAGGCGAGTCCCACTGGTATAAAAAATACGTCCTTGATCGTCTACGCTAATGGCAATGGGGTCTTGTACCAAGGTATCTCCTGCCCACAATTGCACCTGCAGGCCATCCGCCACTTCCAAAGCCACTTCGTCCTTAATGAACTCCGCTTGTCGGGCGGCTCGTAGAGGATCCAACTCTACAGATCGCTCCGGGTAAAGAGGCTCAATGTTCTGGGTGCATCCCACTAACAGCAAGGGTAGGATCAGTAAAGTTAAGTGGCTATGGAATCGAGTGATATATGGTAATGGATTTATCATGGCATTGTATCAAGTCAACAGGTGGTTTGGGGCACCTTTTAGAGCTTTCGAAAATAATAAACTCACGTGGCTTGATAAAATAAATTTCAAATAGGCATGGTGAATAGGGAGAAATACCCCTGCAAAGGGAAAGAAGCCTCACGGCTCCTTTCCCTTTGTCGGGATTCAGCTTCATTTCCAAATCCTTGGCCATATTGGCAGTAGCTATGTTTCTGTTCCGTTTTTGAGGATTGTTATTTTTTTACAATAATTATTTATTGTTTATCAATAATTTTTTATCTTTGTTCGATAAACACAAGTACTATGACCACTGATAACACACCATTGAGCATCAAAATAATCTACTATCTGACCCAATTCGTATTTTGGGCTACCTTGCTTGGGGCTTTGCTGGCGGTATTTTTTCTGGGGGCAGGCACACTGGGCCTATTTAAAGAAACCACCGATACCTCATTGGATATTCCTCTAAGACTAGAG
>CAJIBY010000489.1_pt1 | contig 11810 bp, 10 predicted proteins | sample 9199461 | NCBI WGS metagenome assembly CAJIBY01 (sample SAMEA7708316, study PRJEB35096) | sediment metagenome | biome: marine neritic benthic zone biome [ENVO:01000025]; feature: sediment [ENVO:00002007]; material: shallow marine sediment [ENVO:03000034] sea grass bed [ENVO_01000059] ... | reverse complement strand
CAGACCATTTTGACGCTGTATTTCGCTATCCCATACCTGATCGACTCCCTCCAACTGTTGCAGCTCCAATCGAACCAGATCTATGTTTGAAGGATCTCGTAGGTATACATGGGCAATCTGATGATCGGCTACTGCAAAAACCTCGCTGGCCCCGGCATCCAACAATTCCCTGCCCCTCTCTTCACGAACCTGCAACCAGCCATTCCTCCTAAAGATCCTGTTTAAGTGTATGGGGCGGTGGACATCGGTAATACCATATTCAGACAGCACTATTATCTGGGTTCCTTTATTCTGATAATACTCTGCCAATTGTCCACATAAAGTGTCGATCTCCTGTAGATCCCCGGAAATAGCAGCCGGGTCATGGCCAAATTTCTGCAAGCAATAATCCAGGTGTGGCAGGTAAATCAAACTCAACGTGGGGTGGTGTTGCTGGTCAATCAGCCTGGCGGCATCGGCGATCCACTTACTGGACTTAATGGAAGTAGTAGGGCCCCAAAAGTGGAACAAAGGGAATGGCCCCAGTTTTTGTTGCAAATGATGGCGAAGCGACGCAGGATGGCTGTATATGTCGGGTATTTTTCTGCCGTCCGCCAAATAATTGGGGCGGGGAGTTACGGCATAGTCTACACTGGAATACATATTGTACCACCAAAATAGGTTAGCACATGTAAACTCCGGGTCCTGCTCTTTGGCAGCCTCCCAGAGCTTGCGTGCATTGACCAGTTTATTGGACTGTCTCCAGAATTTCACCTCGCATTCGTCCTTAAAATACCAGCCGTTCCCTACAATACCATGAGCCTGAGGTGTTTCCCCAGTGATGTAGGTAGCTTGTTGCGTGCAGGTAACAGCGGGCACCTGAGGCTTTATCAGTTGGAACCCGTTTTTTTGAACCTGTGAATTCAACCAAGGTGTGTGCGCGCCTAGAATCCTTTGGCTTAATCCAACCAGGTTGATAACAACTGTTTTTTGTAAGCCCATCAGATCAATTGTTGTTTTACCCAATTCAGTTCTCGGGCAATAGAAGAGGTTATTTCTTGCTGCAGCCCGGAGGGAAGCACTTGCCAGGTATAGGTTTCCACTTCCAGATGCTGGGTCATTTGTTGTTGCTTCCACAATCGCAATGTAGACACAATATCATCCTGGGTAGATTGCAGCAACCCATAGGATGTAACGAAAACCGGTACATGGAAGTGAGTGCGCCATTCAATTACCTCAGCTTCATCGATATGCCGCAAAGCCTGCGGAAGATCGGGATAGGCCTGCAGATTACCCCCTTGATCCCTGGCCATTACCTGGTGCAGATAAGTGGGTTCATCCAGACTTTGGAAGGCCTGATGGAATACCGATCTATCCTCTCCAAAGCTATATTCAGCTTTCAAAGCAGCACTGATCTGGATTTTACCGATACCAATACCGGACCGTTTCAAGGAGTTCATTACCTCATGCGGTTTTTCATAACCCACTGCGAAATGACAAATGTCGTAGCACAATTGTATATGTCTCACAATAACCGCTCGGGCCTCATCCGTTGAAATATTTAGCGATTTTGCTAAAGCCACTTGGCCTCGTGGTATCAGCCAATCGTTAAAATAGGCCACAAACTCGGAAGTATTTTCCAGTAAGCCGTCCGGCTCAGGCTCTATATCCAGATGCATCACCACTCCGGTTTTCTTCCAATATCCGTAAAGGAACTCCACTACCTGAAGCAGATGTTCCGTAGCTGTTTCATACACCTGGTGCAATGCCCCTTGATCCCACCAGTGCCTATAAGTCAGTGGAGAGGTACTTATCCCTCCGGATATTCCTGAGGGCAACAGCGCTCCCAGTAACTGAAAAAGACGTAGGGTGTAATGCAGTCGTTCAATAGTTGTCCAATCCGGGTGGTGAACCTGATCTTTTACTATTTGATGGTGAAAACCTCCATAGGGAAAACCATTCATGGTAAATACATAAAGATCCTCATCTTTCAACCAGTTTTTAAAAGACTCCACTCCTTGGGATATTAGCTCTTCACTAGCTTTGTTCGACAATCTTAAACCCACCCCAAATGGTTTATCAGGAGCTACCCTTTTCTTAACCTCCGGCACATGCTGCTTTAAGGACTGGAATACTTCCACCCAGCTTTCTCCGGGATGAATATTGGTACAGTAGGTAAGATGACCGCCTGCTGACAGTTTCATGCGCTCAAAGAATTATGGTTGTGATAATCCTGTAGTACGTCGATACTCTTTTTGATGATCTCAGAGTTCATCCGGTGCACCTCTTTACCACTGCCGATGGCCTCCAGTAGCATGATAGTCAAACGGCCGCCCAAATGCTCCTGAAACTCACGAAGTCCATCTAATAGTTGAGAGTCGCGTAAAGAAGGGTGGTACAGTTCAAATCCAATTTGACGCAAAAGGGATAAGATAGTAAGTAAATCCGGCTGTGTGAGATGGTGGTCCAGATAGGAATAGATACTGTCTAAAGCCATACCGATGGCTACAGCCTCCCCGTGACGCAACTGGTGTTCTGTGATCTGCTCCAGTTTGTGGGCCGACCAATGTCCAAAATCCAGAGGCCGGGAAGATCCTTGTTCAAAGGGGTCCCTCGATGCGATGTGCTGAATATGCAGCTCAGCACACCGGTATATCAATTGGTCCATTAAATCCTTGTCGCGGTTAGCTAGCTGGTCGGCATGTTCTTGAATTGAATAAAAGACTGGCGCATCCTTCACAAGGCCTACCTTTATGGCTTCGGCAATACCACACCTCCAATCACGGATGTTCAAGGTATCCAGAAAGTTACTATCGTTAATAACAGCTGTTGGTACCGTGAAACTTCCCAGGAAGTTCTTTTTATCGAAGGCATTGATGCCGTTTTTCACTCCCACTCCGGAATCGTTTTGGGCGAGCACAGTGGTAGGTACTCGAATCAACCGAATACCCCGATGTCCAATTGAGGCTGCGTAGCCCACCGCGTCCAATACCGCGCCGCCTCCTACTGCAACTACGTAGGAGTGACGATCGATGCCATGTTCGTTGACAGCGGCCAGGATCCGGTCCACGTGAATCTGATCATTCTTGCAGGCCTCCCCACCGGGAATGATCATAGGCACATCCACCATCCTGAAAACCTGATGATGCCACGCGGCGTATTGTTGTATTTTTGAGATCAAATCAGCATGTGCCGAAGCCACTCCACCATCCACCACAAATAAGACTTTAGGTAGTGCTTCCCGCGTCTCAATAGACCGTTTCAGCAGGTCATTGCTTTCTTCAAATACTCCTTCAGTAAAGTATACCGGATACTCATATGATACCGAAAAAGATTGGTGGATCGATCTCATTCTAGTCCTAAGTTACTGCGAACGGTTTTGCCAATAAAATGGAAATGGGTAGCAATAATAGCAACAATATTCCAAAAAACCAGCCCATAAACCCCGCTGCCAGCGCCGCATTTAAGGAAATTATGCCCAAGACACCAGCCTTAACGGCTGCTTTTATATGTACAGGTTCATTACTGCGGCTTGCCGTCCATAAGGGAGGGATGGTGATCACCATAAGCACTAAAACGCAGGGTAACGCATAAAGTCCTGAAAACTGTGGTAGCCACCCCAGCATTAACAGCATGGCCCAAACCAGCGCGTAAACAAAAAATGCCAGAATATAACTTCTCATGTGGGCGCCGTGAACCTCACCCCGGCTTACTAAGGTGACTGCTGCTATATAGACAACCGGTATCACCGCTAAAAACAACGTTTCGCTAAATAAGGAAGGAATTATGCTAATACCCAGTAACAGGTTGGCTCCCCGGCACAAACCCATGTTCAGAGGACCAATAACTCCATGCACTTTACTTTTGGCGTCGTAGAGGACCACCAATACGGCAATTGCCATTGCCAGGAATCCACTGGTAGTACTTGACATAAATGCGCAAGCAATACCCAGGAGCAATAGGCTAAACCCTAGAACTCCTGCATGTTTCCTGGGCACCCTTCCAGACGGAATGGGCCTTTCAGGACGTTCTATGGCGTCCAGAGATGCATCAAAATAGTCGTTTAAAACTACTCCACCGCCATATAAGAATACAGTTGAAGCCAACAACCACAGGGTTGTTCCCGAAATAGGCTCAAAGCCAATATTCTGAATGGGTGGTTGATTCCAACCTTGGGCTATGGCCACTCCGGCTAACACGTCGGCAGCCGCTGTAATCAAATTGGGAGGGCGTAAAAGTTGCCAGTAAGCCCTAATATCAACCATACAGTTACCGTATTATGTTCGAGGGCTTGCTCTCTGTATTAGGGCGCTGACCTCTCAGCACAGAGTTACCCTGGTATAGCTGTGTTTGGTCGATTTCATCAACATTGATCCAGTCACTTTCATTCATCTGACCACTTTGCCCGTAGGCGTCTAAGGCATTCTGGTAGCAGGTCAGTTTTATGTCTTCAGGTGAAACCCCTTGCTCCGCCATCAGTGCTGCGGTTTTAGGGACGGCAAGGGGATCGCTTATGCCCCAGTCGGCAGAACTATCTACTATTATATGGCCACTGCCATATTGCTTTACAACCGCTACCATTCGTTCATTACCCATTTTGGTAAAGGGGTAGATGGTAAATGCTGCCCAGTACCCTCGATCAAGAACTTCCTTAACCGTTTCTTCATTATTATGATCAATAACCACCAGCGAGGGATCAATCCCATGTTCCTCGATCACGTCCATGCTGCGGGTAGTTCCTCTTTTTTTATCTCGATGAGGAGTATGGATCTGCACCGGCATGCTTAGTTCTTTGGCCAATTCCAGCTGCAATCTGAAGTATTTTTCTTCAGCCTCGGTTTGGTCGTCGTACCCTATCTCTCCAATGCCTACCACTCCTTCTTTGCAGGCAAACAAGGGCAGTAATTCCATGACTTCTTCAGCCAACGGTTGATTATTGGCTTCCTTGGAATTCAAGCCAATGGTGCAATAATGCTTGATGCCAAATTGTGAGGCCCGGAATCGCTCCCACCCCACCAGGCTGCTGTAGTAGTCTTTAAAAGTCCCAACCTCGGTTCGTGGTTGCCCCAGCCAAAAGGCCGGTTCAATGATGGCTACTATTCCAGCGGCACGCATTGCTTGGTAGTCATCGGTAGTACGGGAAGTCATATGAACGTGTGGATCTATAAACATAGTGCTTCGGTTTATCTCAGTTTGCTGGTATATCCTTTAATCGCCAATAGTACTGACCCAGGGACTCCCAGGACCAATTAGCCCGGTCAACCTGCTCTACCTTGCTTTGGAAATCACTTAGTACGTCCCTGCATTCAGGGTTGTCCGGGTCCCTGCAGGTCAAAACAGCAGCAGTGTGTTGTAGAGGGTCGTCCAACGTAAATAAATGGCGAAGATCCTCTAGTACCAGTGCCACATGTTGACCTTTAATAGGCCGCCACATTTCAGGTGATGTGCTGCGACCTGCTGCCCATCGTTCATGGGCAAAATTCGAGATCATTTTCGCCAGTGGTGCATTACTGCGCTGGTCAATACCCCAAACCTGGTGCAGTGGTCGCTCCATGAAAAGGGCTTTAAGGACCATCTGATTCCAAGCACCCTCCGACAGAAAATCATGTGGGAAAGGATTTCTCAATGCCACAGCATCGAAAACCACCGTCATATTGGTCCGTATACCTTCAGCCGCTCTCAGAAGCATGCTCTCCGGATACGGATACAGGGGCAGTGCGCTATAGAGTGCCACTAACTCCAACATTTCGGCAGTGGTAAATAGTTGCTCCACTATCTTCGTAAAATCCCTGTGATCAACATAGGGATAGCTCAACACCGCCAAGATTCTGGCTAGCTGCAAAGTGGTCCAACCTTCCAGGTGCCAACCTTCTCGTAGCTCATGCGCCCTCTGAGTATCTTCTGGAGTTAGGATTAACGGAGTTTTGGGGATAAATCTGGGAGCCGTTCCAAAGAACAGATATAGTTGCTTGGTAGAGGGCGCGGACTTTGACTCCTCAAGTTTTTGCTGCAACCAATCTTTGGAATCTAGCGGGAGCTGCCGTCCCAGCAGTTCATGCAAAAAGTCACAGACCTTGGTAAGTTCCACCCCAACTTGATCATTCATCCTCATAATGGCATTTTCGCCCAATTTATAAGGATTAAATATAATTCAAATTTAGGAGAAACTCCGCTGTTGGCTTTAGTACAAAAAAAAATTGCAGGCTGAAAATCAAAAGATTTTCAGCCTGCATATATAAAAAATACTCAGCTAGATACTTAACTAGTTGGCAGCACGTAAGCTGGGTTCGTGAGTTTCACTTCCCAGTTTGATCTCTTTGGTTTTTACACCCATAGAGCAATCGCCATTAAAAGAGGCGCCATCACGTACTTCCAGTTTGTTGGTAATAATATCTCCATGCACTTGACACCCATCTCCCAGTACCAACAATTCACTTACTTCGATCTTACCTTTTACGGTTCCTTGGATCTCAGCATTTTTGGCAAAGATATCGCCCTCTACCACTGCCGAAGCTCCTAGGACTATCTTTGATTTAGTCCTAATTATTCCTTTTAGTTTACCTTCTACTCTGAGGTTATCTGCTGATTCAACATTGCCTTCCAATGAGGTCCCTTGTCCAACGATGGTATTGGATTCCGCCATGTTGTGATTTTCTGTTTTACTACTAAACATATTGTCAAAAAAATTTAGATATCGAAGAATTTATATACGAAGATAGCAAGGCCTTTAATGCTTTGCCGTGGGTTTAACGCTTAGATATTACCTCGTGATTTTATGTGGCTTTCTTCACTATATTCGTATTGGGGGATTCTGAGTATGTCAAATTCGTACCCACTGACCATTCTCCGGGGGTTCCAGAGATGATGTCCTAGTATACTGTGGTATTTTTTTGTTGGATTCCGCTCCAATCTTACATCATTGGCGGTATTTTTTTTGAGGACAAAGGCCTACATTTGCCAATGCCGAAAATTGGATTGCTTTTATTTCTGTTAATGGGATGGGCCACCGGTTGGCACTTAAATGCACAAAATCTTCCTGTTACTACCACCCTGAATATTAAGGCAACCAGCACACCTGTTGAAATAGATGGTATGCTTAATGAGGCTTGTTGGCAGACAGCTCACAAGGCTTCAGGATTCCAACAAGTTTTCCCCACCGATTCCTTAAAGGCTCTGTCTGAAACAGAGGTTATGCTCTCACATGATGAAGAGTTCTTATATGTGGCGGCAATTTGCCATGATACTCTTAAAAATGACTATGTGATCACCTCCTTGAAACGCGATTTTAATTGGGGACCAAATGATAATTTTAGCATATATATCGACCCCTTCGACGACCTTACCAATGGATTTACCTTTGGTATCAGTCCATTAGGGATTCACCGTGAAGGACTGATATCGGCAGGCGAACAAGTAAATACCCAATGGGATAATAAATGGTTCTCGGCAGTACAACGCAGTGAAGACCGGTGGGTGGTGGAAATGGCCATTCCATTCAAATCGATCCGTTATAATCCCAACAATCTCAGCTGGAACATTAATTTCCTCCGCAATAATCAAAAACAAAATGAGCGCACCAGCTGGATCCAGGTACCTCAGCAATATCGAGCCTCAAATTTGGCTTTCACAGGGAAATTGAATTGGGAGTTCGTCCCTGCCAATTCTGGAGCCAACATCGTGTTGATACCCTATGCAAGTACCGCTGCCAACAAGGATCATGAAGCGGGGACCTCCACGGACTATCGATTTGATGCCGGCCTGGATGCAAAAGTAGCGGTTACTCCTAGCTTGAATCTTGACTTAACTGTCAATCCCGATTTTTCCCAAGTAGAGGTGGATCAGCAAGTCACCAATCTGGACCGGTTCGAGATCTTCTTCCCGGAGCAACGACAGTTTTTCTTGGAAAACAGCGATCTTTTTGCACAGTTTGGCTTTCCGGGCTCCCGGCCATTTTTCTCCAGGAGAATTGGTATTGCCCAGGATACTTCAGGAAGCAATCTACTGGTGCCCATACACTTTGGAGCTCGACTCAGCGGCAAGATCAATAAAGACTGGAGGATCGGAATGTTGAATATGCAAACTGGCGCCGACAATGAGAATTTCATCAATGCCCAAAACTATACAGTGGCTACTTTTCAAAGGCAGGTCTTCGCCCGTTCCAATATTGGAGGAATTTTCGTTAATCGACAAGCTACCGATTACCACTCCTCCGATTCGTTAAATTCTTCACGATACAACAGGGTATTTGGTATTGATTACAACTTGGTAAGCGCTAACAATCGTTGGGAGGGAAATACATTTTATCATCGATCCGACAATCCAGGTGAAGACCATGAGAACTATGCTCATGGACTTTTTTTACGTTATGCTTCCCGCAATATCCGGGTGTCTTGGATCCATCAAGCCATCGGGTCGGGCTATCAGGCCGAGGTAGGATTTGTGCGACGAACTGATATCAGGAGAGCGACACTCAACGTCCAGGGTACCTGGTATCCTGACAACCCGGATGTAGTAACCCAAGAACCGGAGGTTAGACTTAGTTATATTACCGATGGGGATCTCAATGTTACAGACCGGGAATTTTCCCTGGTCCACGAAATAGAATTTACCAATCGTAGTGAGCTGGCTTTTGGAGTAGAGAACAATTGGGTGCGGTTAACTGATCCCTTCGACCCTTCCGGAAGTGATGGCTTGGAACTCCCTGCTGGTACCGAAGAAGAATGGTGGCGGGCCGGCATTGGGTATGAATCGGACAATCGTAAAGTTTTCAACTACGAGCTAGGGGCTTCCTACGGGGGATATTACAATGGACAGCGATTTGAGGTTGAAATGGAAGGTAATTTCCGGTATCAGCCTTTTGGTGGGATTGGTTTAAATTTCACTTATAATAAAATTGACCTTCCAAGTCCTTACAGTGACTCCGATCTTTTTCTTATCGGTCCTCGCATCGATGTTACCTTTAATGACCGGCTGTTTTTCACCACTTTTATACAGTATAATAACCAACAGGACAATATCAATATCAACTCTCGATTCCAATGGCGGTATGCCCCGATTAGTGATTTCTTTATCGTGTACACCGACAATTACTTTCCGAATAGTTTAAAAGTGAAAAACCGGGCCTTAGTAGTGAAGCTTAGTTATTGGCTGAATGTTTAGACGGACGATAGACGTCTGCCTGGGAGCTGACTCCTAGCGGTTTTGGCGCCGCGGTGACCAGATACCGACAGACCAGTGTCCCACCATGTTAGGAAACTCCGATAATATATTAAGAAACTGTTGAGGCTAATCCGTATTGTTCAGCGGAGATGAAATTGATGGGGTTGCGGGGGGAGCCCCCCACCCACCCATTATTAATTTACTTATTAAGAGTATCGCCAGTTGAGATTAGTAAAATTTTTATTCGGATAGAACTTTAGTCACCCCTCGGTGCTTGCTGTGCTGAAGCGGCCGACCACATAGGAAGCTAATCGCTGGTGGGCTTTAGATATGGCCTTCGCCATAAGGCCCTTCATCATTCAAGGTTCAACTCCTTTCTCAAATTGGCATCCGCATTGGAATTCTTGGTCCAATAGTCGGAAATAATAGTACGGTCCAAGGTGGCAGTTGTAGTCAACTCCTGTGCATTGGCTCCAAATCCATCGCGATAGGTCTCTTCCCAACCTTGGATGGCGTAAGGGAATTCTTTATTAAAATAGATCTTGAGATTTCTTTCGGGGGAGGTAAAATCCAATTCATACACCCATTGTTCAGCATTATGTTCCTTCAAACTTCCATGCACTCTAACCACTTCAATGGGCGTATGTCGCAGCCTTTGGGTCATAGTATTGGGTATTATGCTGAACTTATCTACCGGTAATTGGTCCGGAGCAATGCGGATTCGATTCCAAATTTCATCTTCCAGCATAACCTGATCCAATCTTTCTTTCTGGTCCCCTTCGGATTCAAAATAAGAATAGGCTTGAACGCTGTAGCCATCAGGCTGTAAATTTAACTGAGCATAAGTATGGCCACACCACTCCTGTGAAGAAGTTGTCACTTTTAAACTATGTGGTGATTTAGCCAAATCCACGGGAGTAAATACCGATTGCATCATGGAATATGGGTAAACACCGGTTTTGAATTTTTTGGTCAAATTCAATTTCATCACTTTCAGGGCATCCGTACCTGCCCGTTGTGGTTGGTCCAGTTTTACTTGTTTGCTCCTCGAAAAGTCCTCCGTAACAAAAACCATAACTGCTTTACCCTGGCGAATCTCACCATATCGCGCCTGCTTTAATTGATAGCTGGAAATTTCAGCTTTCCCCTTAAACCAGTAATCTTTGAATTCCTCTGGAGGCGGCTCCAATGCCGGGATATCCCGGCCTGTTACATGCGATCCGCAACTTACTGGGATCAGGCTGACCAGTATTAGAATCTGAGGGAAAGTAAACAACTTTGTCATTAGGAAAATTTGTGGTTGACTTATAATAATAAACAAATATCTGGGGATAATGATTTCAAAAGCCCTTTGTATCATTTTCCTAATAATTATTACATGTGCTATGTAGCCCTTCCTTTTAGCTAGGCGTCACAAGGGCCTTTCTCTATTTTGGGTGGCCTTTGAATTAGTCTTGAGGTGCATGATAAGACAAGAACAGAACAAAAGTTATCTGAAACAGCTATTCAGCATCGCCCTTGCCGACTCTCATTTGGACAGTCGTGAGGAAGAGTATTTGTTGCTAACAGCTGAGAAAATGGGGATAACTCATGAGGAATTAGAGTCCATAAAAAAAGCTCCTGAGGGTGTAGAAGTGGTTATTCTTAAGAATTACTACCTACGCTTCAGGATGATTTTCGACTTTGTTTGGATCATGATGATCGATGGAGAGATCGACCCCAGAGAGATTATTGTGTGCAAGCAAATGGTCGATCAACTTGACTTTGCTTCAAGCATTGTGGATGATCTGGTGGAGCATATCAACTATCATCTGAGCTGTGGCATTTCACCGGAGCATACCTTTTCGAAATTCGAAGAAATGTTACTGGACAAATAATTCCTATTGTCCGTTTTTCTAAGCATAGGGATTGAATTTTTCAACCTTAAGTTTTAAGCCTTCTTTATCGTTTTTAAGGTCCTTATTATTGACGACCTCCGACCAGCGTTCTTCTATCACCCCTTTAAAATACCCCAAACGAACCGCCATATTCTGACAAAAGTGCAACTCCCGGTCGTCGATCTCCTCGTCTACGTTCATTAGTTGAACAATGCTAAAAAGATAGTCGAACTTCAAATCGTTACTCAAAGCGCCTAATGACTCAATCGGCTTGGGAAATTTTATCAAATCCTCCAACTCCTGGTTGCTCACCCCGTTATTAGTGGCTATTCGCTCCAGCATATGTCGTTCCTGCGGAGCAATATTACCATCCACCATTGCCAGGTGTATTAGGATGTTCAACTGCATTTTTATAACGATATTCATAGATCCGTGATCTAATCGATTAATCCATAATTAAAAAGCTGGATAGAGGGACCTGCAATTCTAAAAAATACCAGGCAATTTCACTGCCTCAGTGAATTGTTAGGCAAAATAACGAATTATTTGGCACTTTGTTTTCCTCAAGTACTTTTCTTAAGCATTTTTAGGATTATTAGGGGATTATTGGGGTTTTTTGTTCCTCTTAGCAGGCTAATTTGAAGCTATTTTCTCTTTGTAAAGAGCATTTTTGTAAACTTCTTTGTAACAGATTCAGCTAAAAGACTTGGAGCTACTTACATTTTTATCGGACCATTGGATATATGGGATCATTCCCTTTGTCAGCGCATTAGTAGGTTGGGTTACGAATGTTTT
>CAJIBY010000514.1_pt1 | contig 11816 bp, 9 predicted proteins | sample 9199461 | NCBI WGS metagenome assembly CAJIBY01 (sample SAMEA7708316, study PRJEB35096) | sediment metagenome | biome: marine neritic benthic zone biome [ENVO:01000025]; feature: sediment [ENVO:00002007]; material: shallow marine sediment [ENVO:03000034] sea grass bed [ENVO_01000059] ... | reverse complement strand
TTAACGAAATCATCGATTTTTGTATAACCGAATAAATCCAGCAGTACTAATCCGCGACTACGTTTGTAGGGAGGACGGTGCCGGTGTTTTTCGAATGCGCCATTTAGCAGGCAAGCAACCTTATTATTTGCAGAAACGGCAATCCAGGAACCTCCCGACTTAGGGTCCTTGGGAAAAAGACGGTGTTGATTCTCTGAAATCAGTATTTCCGGATGCTCAGCCGCTCTTGAATAGTTCTCATCACGGTTGGAAGTAAGAATAAAATGGTCCTGACCTTTAGGAATGTAGGTTACTGTGCACATGAATTCTTCTTAAATCTTATGGTGCTGGGTGCAACACCAAAATCTTCAGGAAGTGCTATTCTGGGGGCAATTACAGATAATCCAATTTTTATGATAGCCAGGTGATGTATAACGTGTTCCAGATTGTAGACCAGTTCTCTTTCCAGAGAGGTATCCACAATATTCAATACTTCCTGGTCGGCATCATATGAAATCTCCAGTTGAAGTTGCTTGCCTATATCAATAGCTTGCAGTTTTTTCATAATTGAGACCAGCACTATGCCTGCCACCTGGGGATCTTCCTGAATAGTTTTGTTCCTCTTCCTTTGGTCATAATTGACCGTGCCCTCTTTACTCTGTTCTAAAAGACATTGATAAAATTCCAATATGTGTCTGGTATGCTCACCGATACTGGCAAATGACAATAATTCCAGAGGTTCAGCGTAGAGTTGTTCATCTAGATTCCTTAAGTAATACTGAATATTAGTCAGCTTGCTTAGGGTAGCCTCAATTAAATTCATGAGTTCGCTTGTAAATGGATATCTGTTAAAAATATCGCTGATGTACTCCCAATAATATCTATTATTAACATAATATTAAAACAATCAGCCCAATAAATTAAGGGAACAACATTACCAAAAGATTAGTTTCTCCGCACCCCCCGAATAATGCTAACTACCTTCCGTTAAGCCCAGTCGTTGCACCAATTTTTTAACCGTAAGACCTTGAAAAATAATTGAGAATACTACTACCGTATAGGTAATAAAAACTAAAAATTCTCGATCGGGTATCTCCGTGGAGATGGACAGAGCCAGAGCAACTGAGATTCCCCCCCTTAGTCCTCCCCAAATCATCACCGCCGCGGTTTTCTGTTTGTTGGGTACCTTTAAAACCGATAATGGAATATAAATTGATATTACTCTTCCTATCAAAACCACTACAATCGCCAGAATACCCGACCAAAGGAAACTATACTCAAAAGTAAGGATCAGCACCTCCAATCCGATTAACACAAACAAGACTGCATTCAACAACTCGTCCAGAAGTTCCCAAAAAAGATTGATATGCTGTTTGGATTTTTCGGAAAATACACTCGACTCCAGTTTTGATCCCATAAAAAGACCGGCTACTACCATGGCAAGTGGACCGGAAACATGTATGAGGGACGCCAGGGTATATCCACCCATAGCCATGGCTACGGTAATCAAAACTTCAATTTTGGGAGCATCCTCAACTGACTTAAGCATGCGATAGCCCAGGTACCCTAATGCCAGGCCATAGACCAAGCCGCCAACAGCTTCCTCCGCAAATAGCTGTAGTGTTTCCGAAAGCTCGAAATGGCTGGATCCCTCCTTGGCGATCATATAGATGGTAAGGAATATGACCACCCCAACGCCGTCATTAAATAAGGATTCTCCGCTTATTTTAAGTTCCAGGCTTTTGTTGACTTTGGCCTCCTTGAAGATGGCCAATACCGCTATGGGGTCGGTAGGTGAAATCAAAGCCCCGAACAACATGCAATAAATAAAGTCGATGGGATAATTAAAGAGCTGTAACCCAAAATAGAGGAGTCCTGCTATTACTATGGTACTAATCAGTACACCTAATGTTGCAAAGCTGATAATGGACTTCCTTTCAGTGAGCAACTCCCGTAGATTAGTGTGTAAAGCACCGGCAAACAGCAGGCCACTGAGCATCACGTCCAGCAGCACTTCTTTAAAGTTAATGTCTTCCACAACTTGACAAACTGTCACGAAAAGCTCGTAATGGGTTTCCTGGATCACCACCATGACTCCTGCGGTTATTAGGGCCATGATCATCAAACCAATGGAGGTAGGCAGCTTAAAAAACCTATGATTTATATAGCCGAAAAAGGCTGCCAGCGATATTATAAGGGTTATGCTTTGAAACATCTTATATGAGAGCTACGTCCGTAACCACTTCCAGCATGGCCGTTCCGGGGTGGGCAAAAACTTGTTCCATAGCTTGCTCCAGATCTTCTCTGGAGGTTACTCTGATACCCAGACCTCCACAGCTATTGGCATATTCTGCATAGTTTGGGTTGTGCAGGCCGGTTTGCCATACCTCAAATTCTCCACTTCTTTGTTCTTTGGAGATCTTACCCAGCTCGGAATTGTTGAGCAGCACCAATTTTATAGGCATTTTATATTTGACAGCGGTGGTGAAGTCACCCAAATACTGGGTAAACCCTCCGTCTCCGGCTACTGCGCATATTGGACGCTCAGGGGCCGCAGCCCAAGCACCCATGGCAGCGGGGAATCCAAATCCTATGGATCCCAAATAACCCGACATCAGGACGCTTTGCTTAGAAGGTTCGAAGTACCTTCCAAAGCTGTAAGTATTATTACCAACATCTACTGCTATTACCGCGTTTTCCGGTACGTGTCTGTTCATGGCGTCAAATACCGCAATAGAGCTGATCCCTTTACCTCTGTCATCCTGCAAGCGCCGGCTTTTTTCTTCCTTCCAGATGCGCCATCTCTCCGCTACCTGAGGTCTTTGGTCCTCAGTTTGAGTGTGACCATCTACTGCTGTGGTAAGTATTCCCAGTGTAACTCCTATTTCGCCCCATACGGCGGCCTCTACAGGATGGAATTTGCTCAAGGCTTGAGGGTCGAAATCGATTTGTATAGTGGGTATTTTGGGGGTAATTCCGGTGTGATTAGAAAATGATGCTCCGAAAACACAGAGGAGATCGGCTTCGTTCATAAACCAACTGGCAATAGGCGTCCCACTTCTACCCAGCACCCCACAGCCCAAGGGATGTGCATCGGGGATAAGGCCCTTGCCTTTAAAGGTGGTGAGTACTGGTGCATTCAGCATTTCCGCAAATGCAATGATCTGTTCCATGTTAAAACGTGCACCGTGGCCAACTACGATCACCGGCCTTTTACATGTTTTAATCATTTCCGAAGCCTTATGGACCATAGATGGTGGCGGGGTAATATCCATGGAGGTAATACGCCCTTCAGGTTTGGAAATGGGAGCATGCTCAGGAGCCTTTAGAACCTGTACTTCATCGGGAAATGTCAAATGGCTCACATCCCGGCGCAGCATAGCGGATTTGACCGCCAGGGCCATCAATTCGCTGTGCTTGCTGGTATGCTGTACAGTATGATTAAATTCTGCAACCGTGTCAAACGCAGCTTTGAGATCTACTTCCTGAAAGGCACCGGTACCCACCACCTGAGTATCTACCTGGCCGGTGAGCGCCAAAATGGGTACCCGATCAACTTTTGCATCCCATAGGCCTGTATACATATTGGTGCCGCCGGGACCTGCAATAGCAAAGCAAGCCGCGGGTCGTCCGGTCAGCTTGGCATAGGCACTGGCCGCAAAGGCTCCGGCGCCTTCATGTCTTATGCCTATATATTTTAATTTCCCTTTCTTTTCTTGACGTTGAAGGGCATCGGCAAGACCTAAATTTGAATGCCCTACCATGCCGAAGACTGTATCAATGCCCCATTCCACCATGGTTTCAGCCATAACGTCGGCCACGGTTGCTGCATGTTCCGCTTCCTGGGGTACTCCCACGTAAACACCATCATCGCGTACCTCAATGGGGAAGGTAATGATACTGTCGTCGTGTCCCCCCGGGCTTTGTCCGGTATGAGGGTCGAAGTCCCAGCCGTGCCAGGGACACCGAAGCAGTCCGTTTTCAATGGAACCCTCACCCAGAGGTCCTCCCTGATGGGGACATCTATTATCCAGCCCGCAAAATTTCCCTTGATGGTGAGTTAAACAAATGTTGGTATGGCCGGCAGTCACCGAAACTACTCGTCCTTCCGGTAATTCCTCGGCAGAGTCCAATACTTTATGCCAATCTAGAGGTTGTTCAGTCATAGTGGTTTGGGATTATCTTGTTTAGAAGGTTACTCCGGCATAACGCACTCCGGTCAACCGATGCATATCATAATCGAAGGTACTGAGGTCAGAAAACTGTAGTTTATTGATGTCATCGTAGCCCATGGAACGGGTAGCCACTTCTAAGAGTTCCCGGCAAGCCTCAAAGAAATTGTGTAGTTGCCCGGCAGATTTTTCAATGACTAAGCGTGCTCTTAGGTGATCTTTTTGAGTAGCGATACCCACTGGACAGTTATTGGTATGGCAAGCTCTCATGCCCAAACAACCAATGGCCTGTAGGGCCGCATTTGAGACTGCCACAGCGTCGGCCCCTAAAGCCAATGCCTTAATGAAGTCGCTGGGTACTCTAAGACCACCGGTGACGATAAGACTTACGTCCTTGGCACCTTGTTTGTCAAGGTGTCGGCGGGCGCGTGCCAAGGCCGGGATGGTAGGTACGCAGATGTGATTCCTTAAAATTATGGGGGCAGCTCCGGTTCCCCCACCACGGCCATCAAGTATTATATAGTCGGCGCCGGCTTCCAGAGCAAAATCAATATCGTCTTCTATTTGGCTGGCTGCCAGTTTAAATCCCACGGGTATGCCACCGGTGACGGATCTGACCTCATTACCAAATGCTTTGAAATCATCGACGGTTTTCAGGTCGCCACTAAATGTAGCCGGGCTAATGGCAGCTTGGCCTACCTGTAAACCTCGCACTGAGGCGATTTCTTGAGAAACTTTGTGGCCGGGCAGATGCCCCCCGGTTCCCACTTTGGCACCTTGTCCTCCCTTGAAATGAAAAGCTTGTGCTTTTGTTAACTTTTCCCACGAGAATCCAAACCGGGCTGAGGCTAGTTCGTATAAATAACGGCAGTTATTTTCTTGCTCGTCAGGTAGCATGCCGCCTTCCCCGGAACAAATTCCGGTACCTGAAAGTTCTGCCCCTTTGGCCAGGGCAATTTTCGCCTCCCTGCTAAGGGCGCCAAATGACATGTCCGACACAAAAATAGGGATATCCAGTTTAAGAGGTTTTTCAGCAGCCGGCCCGATTACCACTTTGGTGCTGACATGATCCTCGTCTAGCAGAGGTTTTCTGGCCATTTGAGCGGGTAGGAACTGGATGTTTTCCCATTTGGGAAGTGTATTGCGGTCCACACCCATAGCAGCAGTAGCACCATGGTGTCCGTACTGGGTCAAGCCATGCTGCGCCAGATGCTTAATGTAAAGCGTATAAGGTTCCGTGCTTTCAGGGTGTGTATCCAGATAATTACCCAAGTATTCGTCCGGTTTGAACCGGGAGGGGATGACCTTCTCAAATTCCAGAACATCATATTCGTCAATATAGACTTTATCCTGGTCAATGGCTGCCGGAAATTTATGAAGTATTTCGTCGGGTGCGTATTCACTAACTCCTGTATCAATGCGGTAGTCCCAGTTGTGCAGACCGCAAATTAAATTGTCCCCGTCAATGTGGCCGTCGGAGAGCAATGCGCCTCTGTGTAAACATCTTCCGTATAGTACGCTGACCTGCTGGCCGTATTTAATTACCACCAGATCGGTGTTAACAACTTTAGCGTGTTGAGGTTCTCTTTCTATTAATTTTGAAAATACCGCGACTTCAGCAGGACTTTTAAAGTCCTTGAAGGATTTATCTTGGTTCATGGTTAGTCAATTGATTTGGACGAATAAGATAGTTCAATTTGTTTAAAAAATAAGCATAGCAGCCCCATAATGCGGCAGTATCTACCAGTTTAGCATTTGGTTTACTATTTTTAAAGAATGAGTTTTTTGCAACCCACTTTTCTTTACGGCTTATTGGCCTTGGCCATACCGTTGATCATCCACCTGTTCAATTTCAGACGAACCAAAAAGGTATATTTTTCTAACAGTCAGTTCTTACGAAAGGTCAAGGAATCGAAAAGTGCCAAACAAAAACTCAAACACCTGCTGGTGCTGGCTTCGAGATTGTTATTTATAGCCTTTCTGGTACTGGCTTTTGCTCAGCCCTTTATTCCCAGTGAGGAGATTGAGGAACAAAGTGACCGGGTATACATCTATTTAGATAATTCATTGAGTATGGGCAATGAGGTGGCCAGCAATCTTACCGCCTTGAATTTAGGCATACAAAGTGTAGAGAAGATCCTGGATCTATATCCACGGGAAGCTCGATTTAAACTGCTGACCAATGACTTCAGCTCTCCTTTGAGAGTATTTCGCAGTAAAGAAGAGATCCGTGACCTGGTAACGGAGATCAAATTGAACGGGGTACAACGGAACTTTAAGGATATCTGGCAACGATTGACTTCGGAGGCTTCTTCCCAATCGGCCGACTGGTATTTTATATCTGATTTCCAAAAAACCACTTTCAGTGATATTCAAAGCTTCACAGCGGATAGCACTCAAAGATATTTTATGGTGCCACTCGCTTTTACCAGTACGGCAAACGTCTTCATAGATTCCGTATACTTAAAGAATCCCTTCTTGATCGCAAACGATCAAAACAACATTGAGATCGTGATGCAAAATACCGGTAGTGAGCAGGTACGTGACCTGGTAATCTCATTATCGCTTGACGACCGCCAAATTGCCAATGCCGGCATCAATATACCGGCTAAGGGCTCGGCCACCACCAATATCAGTTTAAATTTCCCATTAGAGGGCATTAATCCGGCGAAGTTGAGCTTTGAGGAATTCCCGGTGGCATTTGATAACGACTTTTATTTTAACCTTAACCTCTCACAAAAGGTGTCCATCTTGGAGATACGGGAAGAGCCGGAGAATTCTGTAATTTCCAAGGTCTATGCCAACGACTTGCTTTTCAATTTCCAGAGTTACCTGGTTGATAACTTAGACTACAGCAACATTAACCAGGCCAATTTGGTTATCCTTAACGCCCTGGAGCAAATGCCTGCTTCCTTGGTAGGACTGTTGCAGGACTTTATAAGTGATGGAGGAAGTTTAGTGATCATACCTCACCAGCAGCCGGATTTAGTAAGTATTCAGCAATTGGCCACCTGGTCCGATACACAAGCTTATTCCGATACCACATGGATTGCCCTGGAGTCCCCCAGATTTAACCACCCATTTTTCAGCAATATATTCGAAGAGCAAGGCAACCAGGCTATCACCATGCCCAGGGTCAAGAATGTTATCAAATGGAGTGCCTCGCGAGGGGAGAACCTGCTCATTTCCAAGGCGGGTATTCCATATTTATCATCAGACTATCGCGGGCGTATCTATTTGCTGGGGACCCCCTTGGACGACGATTACTCCAATCTGGCCCAGCATGCAGTTTTTGTGCCGGTAATGTATAAAGTGGCCGCTCTTAGCAAAGCATTTGACCGCAGCTTGTACTACACCACCGATCAGCAAGTGATTAAGGTTACCTTAGATTCCCTGAACGGAAACGAGTTGTTCAAGTTAGATAACGGCACGGAACAGATAATACCAAATCAAAGGGTGCAAGGGCAGGATCTGTTCCTGGAAGTACCTTCTGACATCATCCAGCCGGGTTTTTATCAGCTAAAAAGCGATGACCAACTGGTTGGTTTACTGCCCTACAATAACAATAGAGAAGAATCCATTCTTGATCAATACCAGTATGAGGAGTTGCAGCAGTTGCTGGGGTCCGATAATGTAAAGATCATGGATGAAGACCAATTCAATGATTATACCACCCAAGTAGTTGAAGCACGTAGTGGCACACCGCTGTGGAAGTATGCGCTGATTTTGGCTTTGGTCTTTCTGCTAACGGAAGTTTTATTAATCAGATTTCTAAAATAAAGCGACGAATTTACTAATTTGCGCTGCGACTATGGAAATCCTCATCAAATCGGTTGAAATAGTAGACAAGCCCACCGCTCTTCATAAAAAAAGACGTAACGTATTAATAAAAAATGGAGTGATCCAGGAGATTTCCGCAGGAAATCGGAACCTTAAAGCTCCCAAGATCATTGATGGAAGACCTCTAAAGCTTTCACTAGGTTGGTTTGACATGCGCGCACATTTTTGCGACCCGGGGTTCGAATCCAGGGAGGATGTTCATTCCGGGAGAAAGGCTGCTACTACCGGTGGGTTTACGGATGTACTGCTACAACCCAATACCAATCCGGTAGTGGAAACCAAAAATGAGGTCAGCTATTTACATTCCGGGAACCGACGTAACCTTACCCAGATCCATGTAACCGGATCCGTAACATCCGGCAACCAGGGAAAAGAGCTTACAGAAATGCTGGACCTTCATCAGGCTGGGGCCTTGGCGTTCAGTGATGGGTATGAGCCTTTGTGGCATACGGATGTTTTTGGTAAAGCCCTGCAGTATTTAGAAAAACAGCAAGGACTGTTGATCAATCGCCCGGATGACCGCATGTTGTCGGCTCATGGTCAGATGAACGAAGGGGTAAACAGCACCATGTTGGGCATGCCGGGAATCCCCAAGCTTTCGGAGGAATTGATGGTTGCCAGGGATCTGGCATTACTGGAATATAACGGAGGCAGGCTGCACTTTGCTAATGTTTCGTCAGAGGTATCCCTGAATCTTATTAGAGCAGCTAAGAAAAAGGGCTTGTCAGTAAGTTGTGACGTAGCGGTTTATCAACTACTTTACCACGATGGGCTTTTAGACAATTACGATACCAATTACAAGGTAAATCCGCCATTACGTGATCCTAAAACCAATCGTTTCTTAAAGAAGGCACTGGCGGAAGGCTTGATAGATGTCATGGTCTCCGATCATCACCCCCAGGATGAAGAAGGCAAAAAGCTGGAATTTGATTTGGCCTCCTTTGGGATGATCAGCTTGCAGGAAATGCCCTCCATGATCGCTAAGCTGGCCGAAGATATTGATTTGGGAATATTACTGGAACGCATTACCTATGCACCTCGCAAGTTGCTGGGTTTACCCATTCCAAAAATAGCCAAAGGAGAGCCAGCGGTTCTCACCTTATTTGATCCACAACAAGAATGGATCCTGGATGACGGCACCAATGTTTCCAAGTCCCGTAACAGCCCCAATTTTGGCCGGGAATTAAAAGGAAAAGCGGTTGCGGTTTTTAATAACGGCAAAGTTCATTTGGACAAGTCCTTATCAGTTAAATAGCCCAAGCTTGAACCGGCATCTAAGAAACCCTCTGTTAAAGGTACCCCTGCGATATGGAGTAATCGGTGGGGCCATAGGGGCTTTGCTTTTTATGATCTTGTACTATCTGGGAGAAAATCCTTTGGTGTTCGGACGTCCTTGGGACTTCGGGTTTTTATTGATCCCCATTATGATCTTTTTCGGGATGAAGGATTTTAAAGTAAATCACAATCGGGGGGAGTTGCGATTTTGGCAGGGCATGACCGCGGGATTCCTGGTTTATACCACCATCGCCATAATTTCAGCGCTATTTATTTTTGTCTTTTTAAGCTGGTGGGATACCACCGTGTTGGAGGGCTATATCATAGATAGATTGCAATTACTACAAGAGAGTCAAGAACAATTTACTCAGGCTTTGGGAGAAGATCTGTATCACCAACAGATTTCCAAAACAAAGCAAACCACTGCCTCGGTACTGGCGTGGGACGATTTTTGGAAAAAACTATCTATTGGCCTATTTTTAACCATCATTATTGCCGTGATTCTAAGGAATTAACCAAGGAACAACTATATAACTAACATGGAAAATCAAAACACTAACGAACCCATTGACGTCACCACACAAGATACTCAAGAAGAATCTCCGGTACGCCCAGCAGTGAGATCCGGAGTGATGCTAGCCGGTATCTCTATTTTATTATTGTTGGTAATTTATCTGATCGATGGAGCTTTATTCGCTAATATGTGGGTAGGCTTGTTGATCATGTTGTTTTCACTGATTCTGGTGGTGGTATTCGGCATAAACTATCGTAAGCAAATCGGGGGTTTCATTCCCTTTAAAAATGCTTATGTATTCTCTTTGGTTTTATTGATTGTGGCTGGTTTTATCAGCCAGATCTTTAATTATATATTGTTTAATGTAATAGATCCTGATTTGGTTAATATTGTGACTGATGCTGCGGTAGAGAATACAGAATCTCTTATGGAACGGTTTAATGCACCGCAATCGGATATTGATGATGCATTAGAGCGGACCGAAAAGCAAATGGCCAACCAGTATACCATTGGAGGAATCGCCAAAGGTTTTGGAATTGGCATATTGATCTATGCGTTTATCTCCTTAATAACTGGTGCTATAATTAAAAAGAAGAATCCGGAAGAAAGTATCTAAATGGGTAATGATCTCGATATCTCCATCGTAATTCCTGTATTGAACGAGGAGGAATCACTAAATGAACTTTATGAATGGATAAGCCGTGTCATGGAAAAGCACGGCTTTCATTATGAGATTATATTCATAGACGATGGCAGTACTGATAATAGCTGGCAGAAGATCACTGATTTGAGCCGGCAGCCTGAGGTCAAAGCTTTGAGATTTTCCAAAAACTTTGGCAAATCAGCGGCTTTAAACGCAGGTTTTCATCATTGTACAGGCAAAGTGATTGCTACCATGGACAGCGACCTTCAGGATGACCCCGAGGAGATACCAGACATGTATCGCATGGTCACCGATGAGGGCTACCATCTGGTCTCAGGCTGGAAGAAAAAGCGTAAGGATCCCATAAGCAAAACCTTGCCTTCGAAATTTTTTAATGCCACCACTCGGAGATTCTCTGGAGTAAAGCTGCACGACTTTAATTGCGGCCTTAAGGTGTATCGCGCGGAAGTGGTTCGGCAAATTGAGCTTTACGGGGAAATGCACCGGTATATTCCCATGATCGCCAAGTGGAGCGGATTTGATCGCATTGGTGAGAAAGTGGTCAATCATCATCCCAGAAAATATGGGACTACCAAGTTCGGCATAGAACGGTTTATCCGGGGGTTTCTGGATCTGCTGTCTGTCACATTTGTCTCCAAGTTCAAAAAACGTCCCATGCATTTTTTCGGAACCTTGGGCACCTTATCATTTTTGGGGGGCTTACTGATCACCATGTGGATCATTGGAGAAAAGCTCTATTACTTTTGGTATCTAGGTCAGGTGCCACCCCGTGATGTAGTAGAGCAACCCTTGTTTTTCCTGGCGTTGGTAGCTTTGGTTATTGGGACACAGTTGTTTCTGGCGGGATTCCTCAGCGAGATGATCACACAGAATTCTACCAAACAGGGGTATCTTTTGACGGATAAGATCGGATTTTAGACCGTTGATTTACGACAGAAGTATATGGCTTCTCTAGGCAAGGCGTGCTTTTCAATGATTTCAGGGTCCAGGCTTTCCACAAAATCATCTTCCTTTACTAAAAATCCACCGGATTCCAGACGTTGCTTGTAATCCAGACCATAGAGCCTGACATGATCTTCCTGACCGAAAGCTTTGGACCGGTCGGCCGCCGAGGTGATGGCAGGGTCTTCGTAAGTACTTTCAGGCAGCGGAGGAAAGAAGGGGACCTGAATAATAGCCCATCCACCGGGCTTTAGTACCCGATGGATCTCTTTCATGGCCAGACGGTCGTTGTCCACATGTTCCATAACGTGATTGCACATAGCACATTCGAAAGAATTGTCCGGAAAGGGGATCTGATGAATATCCATCTTGACCTTTGCCAATGGAGATTCAATATCGGCAGTGATGTAATCCAGATTGTCTAGCGACT
>CAJIBY010000406.1_pt1 | contig 11857 bp, 13 predicted proteins | sample 9199461 | NCBI WGS metagenome assembly CAJIBY01 (sample SAMEA7708316, study PRJEB35096) | sediment metagenome | biome: marine neritic benthic zone biome [ENVO:01000025]; feature: sediment [ENVO:00002007]; material: shallow marine sediment [ENVO:03000034] sea grass bed [ENVO_01000059] ... | reverse complement strand
GAAGTCAATGCCTTTGCTGACCTTCAACTGGCACCGGATCATGAACAAAATACCCTGTTTATAACCCCATCTGAACCCATGTTGGTTAGAATATACGATTCACGACAAGCCTTGAAAAGCGAGGTCTATGTGCACAAGCAGGGCATGGAAATAAGTCTATCTGCTTTGGAAAAAGGATCTTACCAGGTAAAAGGGGTCCACCCTCTAGGTACTATTACCCGGAATTTGGTCAAGGAATAACCCGTTGGTTATCAGTACTTGGATTAAGCCTTCATATGCACATGAAACAACGGCTTTATAACATATTAGCATGAAATAAATATATCGAACAACAAAACTCACCAAACCATGAAAAATCTATTCACAATTCTGCTGCTAACACTCTGTTTTTACTCACTTCAACATGATGCTCTCGTGGCTCAATCCTGGTTTTGGTCCGCACCAATTGGTGGTTTGGACGCCGATGAAGCCCACGGAGTGGCTGCTGATAGCGAGGGTAATTCCTATGTAACCGGTAGTTTTTCGGGCACGGCTACCATGGGATCAACTGTACTAAATTCTGCAGGTGAAACTGATATATATCTGGCCAAATTCGATAACAATGGAAATGTGATTTGGGCTGTAAGCGCTGGTGGCCTGGGAGAGGATAACGGTAAACAAGTAAGTCTGGATACGAATGGCAATGTCTATGTGACGGGAGAAATCTCAGGCAATGCAAATTTCCAGGGTAGCGCCATTATTTCTGGAGGAGGTTTAGATGTGTTTTTAGCTAAGTACGATAGTGATGGGAATTTCATTTCCGTTATTAATGCCTTTAGTACCTCCCTCGATGATGAGGTCAGTGGCATGGACAACGACGCCAATGGTAATGTGTACCTCACTGGGGAGTATGATACAGGAGTGGATCTTTCCGATATTTTTGTATCCAAACATGAGGACTCGGGTCTTACCAACCAATGGACGGAATTTATCAGCGGGGCCGGCACTCAATTCGATCCCAGTATGGCCGTAGATGATGCCGGTAACAGTTTTGTATCGGGAAATTTTGACGGCAGTACTGATATAGGAGACACTACCCTTACGGCATCAAGCAGCGTTGATCTGTTGGTAGCCAAATTTCTGACAAGCGGAGAACTTGAATGGGTATCGCAAATATTGATAACGGGATTTAGCAGGATCAAAGACATATCAGTGGATCAGGCCGGTTCGCCCTATGTAGTGGGACAGGTAGATTTCATCGCAGATTTCGGGTCCGTTATAATCAATTCTAGTGCCGAGATGGTCGCGTTTTATGCTAAGTACAATACAGGTGGTGTAGTACAATGGGCAGGAAGCTCCGACAATGCCGAATTCATTACCGGAGAATCCATAACCGTTAATCCTGACGGCACCAGCTATATCGGTGGAATACTGGAAGGCTTTAATGCTTTCGGCAGCTTAAACTTAGCCGCCATTGGAGAAGACGATTCCTATGTGGTAAAACTTGACAGTATGGGAACTCCAGTTTGGGGTAAGAATATTGTTGAAATTGATAACGATGGATTTCATTTGATAACGGATATGGCTGTAGGGTTGGATGATGAGCCTGTGGTGGTAGGCTTCTTTGATGGTGAACTTGGTTTTGATGATACTTCGTTATTCCCAACATCTGATGAGAATGATGGTTTTCTGGCAAAACTTGGAGAGGCTACATGCGAAGACATAGAGCTGGTATTGAATACCTCTGACATTACTACCACAGAAGCTACAGTGTTCTGGGATGGTGCTGTAGCTGATGAGTTCCTCTACCGTTATCGAGAACTCCCAAACGGAACTTGGGGACCTACTGAAACAACCACCGCCAGCAGTATCACTTTGACCGGCCTAGAGCCAGGTACGGAATATGTGGTGAGGGTAAAGGCCTTTTGCGATGGAGCATCCATTGCCACAAGCTCCATAACTTTTATCACAGAAACGGGTACCACCACCAGTTGTAACCTGCCTCCCCAGAACTTAAGTACATCGGCAATCACTACTACAGGTGCCACTATCACTTGGGATGCGGTAGACCCCACCTCTTTGATCAACCATCAATACCGATATCGAACCGCGGGGACTCCCTGGATTACCGGCACCACTACCAGTAATTCCCTGGTGCTCACAGGCCTCAGTCCAGGCTCACTTTACGAATTCAGAGTAAGAAACCAATGTGATTCTGGAAACTCTCCAATATCCAGTATTTCGTTCTCCACCACCTCGGCTGTTAGCAACATGCAAATATCACCCAACCCGGTGGCCAATGAATTACTGATTTCATCATCGGAGGCCACAGTAGTGAGGATTTATGATCTTACCGGAGCTTTAAGAAAAGAAATCCAACTTACTAAGGACGCCAAAATAGATGTTTCCGCTTTAGAGCCCGGAATATATATATTAAAAGGGTCCTCTTCATCGGGAATCAATACCCAGAGAATAATTAAAGAATAAGATTGACCAGCTATTATTATCTGAACAGCCCCTATTATACAGGGGCTGTTTTAATTTAGCAGCCGGTACCGGTTTTCTGGTACCAGTATGAGCGTATCATATCTCCATAAAAACCACGTGAAGCTCTACAGCTTAAGGGAAACTTCTGGAAATAACTGCTAAAATCCTGCAGTTCTCGACTTTCCAGATTTGTCGTAAACCAAAAGAAATAATACATACTTTTTAATAGCCATTGTTGCCAACGAGGACTTTGGTCGTGCACATAAAAGTCACAATGCAACCAGTGCCCCTGTGGTTTTATTTTATTAAAGAGTAACGTCATAACTTGATTTAGGTGCTCTTTAGCAAAAAGGTCCAGCACAAATGAAGTTATGATCAGTTGGAAGTGACTATCGGGTAATACCGTGTCTTCCAGGGTGGTCTCCATGAAATCGACTGCAATGGGGTTGGAAGTACGAGATCTGGCCATTGCCATCATTCTTGAAGAAGGCTCTACGTAAGTGACGGTTGCCGTTTTAAAATGGTTTTGCAAATCTTTTAATAATAATCCCGAGCCACCCCCTACCACAAGAATGGACTCTACCTCCGGAAGTTGCTCAAAAAAGACCTTGGGGGCCTGATGAATAACCTGGCCAAACACCGCTCGAGCCATCAGGTCATAAAAAGGAGCGATCCGGTTAAAATTGTTGGTTTTACTCATAGTAAGAAAATCGCAGGTATCAGAAAAATGCCATCTCCCAATACTCTGAAACGCTCTCTGTCCTTAAAAAAATCCGGTAGCAATATGATGAGACCTAGCATCAATGCCATAACCATAAATGTCAATTGTGCTTCCACCACTGCGGGGATATGGGGCCAAATCATGAAACTAAAAGCTGATAGACTCACCACCAGAATGATAGCGATTGCCACCACCCTTCGGGTTTGCTTTTTACCCCAGGAAATGACTGCCGATCCGAATTTGTGCAGTTGGTCCTGTTCCATTTCAAAATAGGAGAACTCCAGCAGGTTTACCATAGCCAACAACGTGAATTGCAGGAACATTAAGACCAACCAGCCCTCGATCGGATGGGGTGACATAGTTATAGGGGCAGTAAAAACCCCGGTTGCATAAACCAGGGATACGATGATCTCCTTGAAGTACTTGACAGCTGTACCCAGGAACATCATCAAAATAAAATAACCACAAACCAAAGCGGAAATGATGCTCCCCCAAGTCAGTACCATCTCAGGCAGATGTCTGGAAATGAGTATTCCCGCCAGGATCCCCACTGCCACCAATACCATCAAAACATTGAAATGCCTGTAATGATAGCGATGCCTGAACGATCTGGCTCGCTCCTGTAAGCGATAGGCATCCCATAGATGATCCAGGGTATAAACTACCCAAACGGCCAAAGCCAGGCACCAATAGACTGCTCCGGGAATATGGACTTGCAACAAGCGGCCCAAGAAGGCGCAGCACACCACCGCACCCAGCACCACATCCAGGCTGAGTGCTCTTACATAGGCGTACATGGTGCTAAGCATAAATGAAATTAGCAAAAAAAAAGCTTACCTGAGGTAAGCTCTTGAAGAGTTTCCTGGATATTTAGTTGCTGGACAAAGCCTCTGCTCCGGCAACAATTTCCAGAATTTCCTTAGTAATGGCCGCCTGCCGGGTTCGGTTATAAGTAAGCTTAAGCTCCTTTAATAACTCACCGGCATTTTCAGTGGCTTTATCCATGGCTGTCATACGGGCTCCATGTTCTGCGGCGTTGGATTCCAGTAGCGCTTTGTAAAATTGGATCTTGAGCGACTTAGGGATTAGATCTTCTATAATCTCTGTTTTACTGGGCTCATAGATATAATCGGTGGCACTTACTTCCTGTGATTCGGTTTCGACAGCTTCTACCGGCAAAAACTGTTCAGTTCTCAAAATTTGAGTGGCCACATTCTTGAACTCATTGTAAACCAGATGCACTCTATCGAAATCGCCCTCCACAAAGTGTGACATGGCATATTCGGCTGCCTCTCGAACTGAAGCGAAGTTCAAAGAACTGAATAGCATCGCATATTCCTCAACTACCTGAAATTTGCCCTTTTTAAAGAAGTCTAAGGAGCGCTTGCCAATGGGCATAATAGTCAAGTTACCCGCCGCTTGCACCTCATTATACTTCTCCCTGATTAACTGCAGGGTAGCCTTGAAGACATTGCTGTTAAATGGGCCGCACAGCCCCTTGTCGGAAGTTATTACCACTAGTAAGACCTTGCCCGGGTCGCGGTTGTCCCCATACAAATTCTGGACATCCCCATCGTTACCAGCTGAAACATTGTGCAATATTTCCAACAGTTTCTTGGCATAAGGACGCATTTGGATAATATTATCTTGTGCCTTCCTTAGCTTGGCTGCCGCCACCATTTTCATGGCTTTGGTGATCTGCTGCGTTGAGGTAACGGAGAGTATCCGGCTTTTTACTTCCTTTAAACTAGCCATAGTACTTGCTTAGTTTACGTATCTCTTAGCCATATTTATGGCTTCATTCTTTAGAGTCTCTGTAACGTGATCGTCCAGCTTACCGTCTCTTAAGGTATCCATAACATCTTTATGCTGTGCGCTCAGTAAGGTTACAAATTCCTTCTCAAATTCCTTGACACGTTTCAGAGGCACTTTGTCAATAAATCCCTTGGTGGAAACATAGATGATAGCAATTTGTTGCTCCACCGGAACCGGCTCATACTGACCTTGCTTGAGAATCTCAAGATTGATCCGACCCCGGTCGATGGTCAATTGGGTAGCAGCGTCAAGGTCGGAGCCAAATTTAGCAAAGGCTTCCAGTTCCCGGAATTGCGCCTGATCAAGCTTCAGGGTACCTGCAACCTTCTTCATGGATTTGATCTGAGCCGCCCCCCCTACCCTGGATACCGATATACCCACGTTAATCGCAGGACGAATACCAGAGTTGAACAAGTTAGTTTCTAAGAAGATCTGGCCATCTGTAATGGAGATCACATTAGTAGGAATATAAGCTGAAACATCGTTGGCCTGAGTTTCAATTATTGGTAGAGCGGTTAAAGACCCCCCACCCTTTACCAGGTGCCGAATGGATTCCGGAAGATCGTTCATTTGTTGAGCAATTGAATCGTTGGCATTGACCTTAGCGGCTCTTTCCAGTAATCTGGAATGCAGATAGAATACATCTCCTGGATAGGCCTCGCGTCCTGGAGGGCGACGAAGCAGCAGGGAAACTTCCCGGTAGGAAACCGCTTGCTTGGACAAATCATCATACACCACTAGGGCCGGCCGGCCGGTGTCCCTGAAGAACTCTCCAATGGCAGCTCCGGTAAATGGAGCAAAGAACTGCATGGGTGCGGGATCGGATGCATTCGCTGCTACCACCACAGTGTAGTCCATAGCACCACCTTTTTCCAAAGCCATAACTACACCAGCTACCGTAGAAGCTTTCTGACCACAGGCAACGTAAATACAAAAAACGGGCTCACCTTTCTCGTAGAATTCCTTTTGATTTATGATGGTGTCAATGGCTACCGCAGTTTTACCGGTTTGGCGGTCGCCAATGATCAGCTCTCGCTGTCCTCTACCGATCGGAATCATAGAGTCGATGGCTTTTATACCGGTTTGCAAAGGTTCACTTACCGGCTCCCGATATATTACCCCGGGCGCCTTTCGTTCAAGGGGCATTTCATAAGTCTCACCAGACAATGGGCCTTTGCCATCAATGGGCTCGCCCAAGGTATTGACCACACGTCCCAGCATGCCGTCACCTACTTGAATGGAGGCAATAGTATTGGTGCGTTTTACGGTATCACCTTCTTTGATTCCTTTGGAATCACCAAATAACACCGCTCCTACATTATCTTCTTCCAAGTTTAGTACCAAACCCTTTAAGCCGTTTTCGAATACAATTAGCTCTCCGGCCTGGGCCTTAGATAGACCGTAAATTCGGGCTACCCCATCACCTACCTGCAGTACGGTACCTACCTCTTCCAGCTCTGCTTCCGACTTAAAATTTGATAATTGTTCTCTTAATATTGCCGATACTTCATCGGGTCGAACTTGTACGGACATGATGTCTTAAGTTTATAATTCAATGATATTTTTAAAATCCCTTTACATAAGGGTTGTGTGCAAATTCCAACTGTAATTCTTTTAGCTTGCCTTTTAGGCTCTCGTCAATTTGTTTACCTCCTACCGTGAGAACGTAGCCTCCGATTAACTCATTATCGATGACCTCAGTCAGCTCTACGCTGTTCATCCCAGTGCCTTCGGCAATGGCTGATTTGAATCGGCTCCTTTGTTCGTCGTTTAAAGGGTGTGTGGTCTTTACAGTGGCCATTTCCACACCCTTTATCGCATTGTATTGAATATGGAATTCCTTGGCGATTAAAGGAAGAACGCGTTCCCTGTTCTTTCGGGTTATGATCTCGAAAAACGATAGGGTAGTTTCATTGACCTTGTCGTCAAACAGCTCTTTCAGAATAGCTAATTTCTTATCGTGATTGATGATGGGATTCTTCAGCATCAATTCAAAGTCCCGATTCTCCTCACAGATTACCGCAAAAAGCTGCATATCTTCGTGAATAGAAGCCAACTCACCTCTGTCTTGAGCCAGAGAGATCAGGGATTTTGCATATCTGGAAGCTACTCGGATCTCCGACATGTTAATTAATGTTTAAATCTTTCAGGTATTGGTCCACCAGTTGACTTTGTTTGGGTTGGTCGTCCAGATTTTGACGTAATAATCGCTCGGCTATGTCAAGTGATAAAGAAGCTACTTGATTTTTCATTTCAGTCAAGGCGGCCTGCTTCTCGTTATTAATAGCCAATTTGGCATCTTCGATCATCTTTCCGGAAATCTTGGAAGCATCGGTCTTAGCCTCATCCTTTATATTGTTGGCCACTGCTAAGGCTTCTTTAATGATCTTATCGCGTTCCAAACGAGCCTCCTCCAACAATTTTTCATTATCGGATTGCAGCTTGGACATTTCTTCTTTAGCTTTTTCAGCAGCAGCTAGGGACTCTTCAATACTTGACTCACGCTCTTTTACGGCATTCAGCATGGGCTTCCATGCGTACTTACTGAGCACGAAGACCAAGGCTAAGAAAATAACCGTTTGCCAAAATATTAAACCGAAACCTGGGGTTATTAAATCCATCTAATTTTTCTTTTTTGTTTTTGGAAATAGGGTTGGAACGTTGCCTAATGCAACCTTTTCCAACCCTATATGCTTATCCTGTTTTCAATGATACCAGTAGTGCGATCACCGAACCGAACAAGGCAATTACCTCGATCAAAGCGGCAATTACCAGCATTTGAACCTGAATACGATCGGCTGCCTCAGGCTGACGTGCCATAGACTCCATGGCTGATCCACCAATACGGCCGATACCGATTCCAGCTCCAATGGCGGATAGACCTGCCCCAATGGCAGCCCCCATCCACGCTAAACTGATATCCATTAATAAAGAAGCTAACATAATTTTACATTATATATATGAAACAAAAATTCAATCCAATTTCAATCTTAATGATGGCCATCCGCCACCGCCATACCTATGTACATCGAAGAGAACAAGGTAAAGACATAGGCCTGGATGGTAGCCACCAGGAGTTCAATGATATTGATAAAGAGCACCACCAAGCTGGTACCCACACCTACCCAGGCGCTGTGAAAGATAAAAGCCAGCCCAATCAAGCTCAGGATCACAATGTGCCCGGCAGTGATGGCCACAAACAAACGCAACATCAGTGAAAAAGGCTTGGTGAAAATTCCCAAGATCTCTATGGGGATCATTATTGGTTTCAACAGTAGTGGTACTCCCGGAGGGTTAAATATGTGCGCCCAATAATGCTTGTTGGAACTAAATAAGGTCATCACCAAAGTAATAGCAGCCAGTACCATGGTTACCGCAATATTACCGGTGAGGTTTGCCGCTCCTGGCAACAAACCCAGCAGGTTGCCCAACCAAATGAAAAAGAACAAGGTCAACATGTAGGGCAGATACCTTTCGTACTTGGGGCCAATATTTGGCTTTACTATCTCATTCTTTACGTAGAGTACCAATGGCTCAACCCAGGACTGTAATCCTTTAGGAGAGGCCGAAGGGTCCTTTTTATAGGGGCGAGCTACCGAAACAAATAACACGATCATCAAAATCGCCCCAAAGATTAAAGCCGCAACATTTTTGGTAATAGACAGGTCGTAGAATTCATGGTTTGGATCCTCGGCCACTACATGTCCCGCGGCATTCATACTATAGCCCTGGTAGCTGGTCTCTCCGTGATGAAACTTACTGGACATGAAAACTTCCAGTCCTTTACTGCTGGAATACTTAATGATAGGAAGGGGTATAGTCACGGCAGTTTCGCCAATATCTAATAGATGCCATTCATGGGAGTCGGTGACATGATGCATGATCATCTCACCCGGATTAAATTCACCATCCCCGCCGCTTGCGGCAAGCATTTTTGGGCTGCTCGAACAAAGCAGCAACATGATTGTTAAAGTTCTGATTATTAGTGTTTTATAGCTTGCGATTCTGCCCAAAGATATCATAGTAAATTACGGCCTCCTGAATTCGGCACGCAAATTACTTAATAGCTCCATAATTTCAAATATCAGGTAGCATAAATACACGATAAAAAAGTTCACCGCCAGGATATTGATCTCGGCTGGAATCCAGGTTGCCAACAAGAAGAGCACTACTAAAGAAAATAGGATACGCACCACTTGGCTGGCCATAAAAATTGTTACCAGGCTTTTTTGTTTAATGGCCCAAATATTGGCCCGCACCGTGAGCAGACTAAGCAGGAAGAAAACTCCTATGAGGATATACACTTTAGAGAAGACCCATGAGGGCTTTAGATGCTCTACGAGGTAAAAAAGTCCCAACAACAGCACCGTCATGGCCACTAGTCTAAGCACGGTCTTATACATAAGTCAGGATTTCGGAAGGGATTTAACCAGATAGATGAGGGAACCTATCAAAGCCAGCATGGAAAATGCTATGGTAAACAGGGGAACTTTAAGGGACAACCACTGATCGATCTTCATTCCACCCCAAGTTCCCAGAAAAATAAACGCTAGAATTTGAAAAGCCAGTCCTGAATACTTTATATAAGCCTTAGACTGGTTTGTATCCTTGTTGAGGTTGGGTTTGTGGGACATTTTGCAGTCCGGGATTTAAAGAAACAGACTTTTCCCGCTCTTTTTCTTCCTGGGGTTTAGTGATTCCGATTGTGATCTCTTTAATTTTTGCGCCCATGGTACAACCGCCGTTGAAGGTGGCCCCGGACTCAACAATTAGTTTATTGGTAATGATATCTCCATGAATAACACAGGAAGGACGCAGGATTAGCATCTCCGAAACCTCCACCTTTCCTTTTACTTCTCCAGCAATCTCGGCATTTTTGGCCAGGATATTTCCATCCACATAGGACGATTGGGCCAGGGCCGCTTTGCTCTTGGTGGTTAGATTACCAATCACCTTGCCCTCAATGCGCAGGTTACCCGGAGTTTGGATATGCCCTTCCAGGATGGTGCCGCGGCTTATAATGTTGCTGGTCGTACTGAGAACTTCCTCCGAACGTTTTTCTTCCTTGTTGAACATAGTGATAGCGTTTAGAATGATACGAATTCTTCGGGATTGACCGGGTTGCCATTGTACCACAATTCAAAATGCAAATGCGGTCCGGATGTTAACTCTCCGGTATTCCCGATGATAGCTATTAGGTCGCCGGCTTTAACAAAATTACCAACTTTTTTCAATAATGCAGAATTATGTTTATAAACGGAAATCAAATTGCCTTTGTGCTGTACAGATATTACATAACCCGCCTCCTGCGTCCAGTCCGAAAGAATAACCGTCCCGTCCGCTACACACTTTACTGGTTCATTCTTCTTAGACACCACATCCACTCCATAATGTTCGTTTTTGGCATTGTATGGAGATAATACGATTCCAGATATAGGTGAAAATAAGAAGAATTCTTGTAAATCAGAGGAAGAGTAGGTTTCTAGGTCCAATAATATATCCCCGCCCTCCTCAAACTCTTTGCGGAATTGTGAATCGATAGGAGGCAAATTGTCCAGGTCAATATCCCGATTTAAGGTATTAAGCTGTTGATTGGATATAGTAGACGCGAAACTAACGGTATCATCGCCCCGGATAATTTGGGTGAGGTTATCGATGAACTGGTCCTTTCTATCCACTTCAATGGCCAGACTGTCTACAGCGCTAGACAAGCGGATCAAACGGCGGTTAGCCTCCAATTCCTGATGTTCTGGATCGAACCATTGAGCTAACAGGGTTTTAACCAAAATGAGGCTAATTAGCATGAATACCATCATCAGTGTTAGGATAAAAACTATTAACTTCGCGTAGGTAAAACTAAATGTAGATTTTTCGGCGAAATTCTCCTCGTTGCGAATGATCAGCAAGTATCGATTTAATAGTTTGCCAGCTAATTTGGATTTAACGCTCAAGAGCCTTATAGATTAGTTAAAACAAAATTATATATAAATAGGAATTTGAATAAGCAAATTGTATTAAATGTACATTTTTTACGTTTCATAAGCGTATTATGCTAACGGCGGTGAACAAAAATTGGTACCTTTTATTTGCTGTTTTCTCAGGTGTATTATTTTTTGGTTTAGGAGGCTGCTCATCCGAAAAGAGTACCCTTGTCAGCAAGACCTATCATAACCTAACAGCCCATTACAACGCTTACTTTTATGCGGATCAGCGGTTGAATGAGGTGATCGAGGCTATTGAAAGTAGCTACGAGCCAAATTATAACCGTATTTTACAGATTTTTCCACCTGTCGATACTACGGTGGTCAACAGCATGCGTACCCAACTTGACGATGCTATAAAAAAGGCCGCTATTGCCATTCAATTTCACAAGAATAGCGACTGGGTGGACGACAGTTATGTATTAATCGGACGGGCAAAGTACTACGACAGCAAGTTCGAGGAAGCAATTGAGACTTTCAAATATGTCAATACCATAAGTAAAGACGATCAGAGCGCCAATCACGCGGGATTGGTAGCTCTAATGCGCACCTACATTGATCATGGAGAGCTAAACAATGCTATTGCCGTTTCGGACTTTCTCAACAAGGAAGAATTAAATAAGCACAATCTTCAGGAGCTTCACTTAACCCGGGCTTACATGTTTCAAAAACGGGATGATCTGGACAACATGGTGCAGAACCTGGTTAATGCCGTGGAACTTATGACCCCGGCGGAAGGAAGTGCCAAGATCTATTTTATCATTGGCCAAGTCTATCAAACCTTAGGCTTTGATGCCGAAGCCCATCGCAATTACCATAATTGTATAAAGAGCAACCCTACCTATGAACTCTCGTTTTATCTCAGTCAAAACAT
>CAJIBY010000315.1_pt1 | contig 11935 bp, 13 predicted proteins | sample 9199461 | NCBI WGS metagenome assembly CAJIBY01 (sample SAMEA7708316, study PRJEB35096) | sediment metagenome | biome: marine neritic benthic zone biome [ENVO:01000025]; feature: sediment [ENVO:00002007]; material: shallow marine sediment [ENVO:03000034] sea grass bed [ENVO_01000059] ... | reverse complement strand
TCCCAAGGCAGTGGGAATGCTGCTGTCCAAATGCTGCGCCATTGCCATGACCAGGTTTACCAGACCTTGTGGGCTTTGCCGATAGCAAGATGTGGCCATGGAGTCAAGTTTGGTTTTTTGCGGGGTCAACATATACAAGGGGCCGCGCTCATCCTGAATATGCTCTCTGGTAGCAGCATCATTCCAAGGAGGTATACCTGCCTTTTTTGATTTCTTTAGAGGTCTTTCCAGCATGGATTGCTGAAGGGCCAGATGAATCATAGGCGCGGTGTTGGTAACATCTTCTCCGATCACTATTACCGCATCACAAGACTCGATTTCTTTTAAGGAGAGATTTCTGATAGGATTGGAACGCAAGAATCCAAGAGCCTCTTGAATAAGTCTGTTTTCCCCGGCCGAGATACCATTATAAAAATTTTCCTTCCCCACCAGGGTTCGCAGGGCATAATTGGACTCTAACGAAGCTCTGGGAGAGCCAATTCCCATGATCTTGCCTTGAGATACCAAATTAGTCGCCTTCTCCAGGGAATCCTCTGAATTCAACTGATCCCATTGCCCGTTATTCCTTACAGATGCGGTTTTTATCCTGGAGTCCCCATTGACAAAGTCATACCCGAAGCGGCCCCGGTCACAGATAAAATAACCATTGACCTCCTGATTAAAGCGACTGAGAATTCTACGTAATGCACCATAGCGTTCTCCAGCTAATGTGTTACATCCCAGGCTGCAGTGTTGGCATATAGAAGGTGCAGAAGTAAGGTCCCATTTACGTGTATAATGAGGTTTCAGGGTCTTATCTGTAAAAACTCCTGTGGGACACACTTCTACTAGATTCCCACTGAATTCACTCTCCAAGGTACCCTCCTCATGTCGGCCGAAATATACATGATCATGGGCGGCAAACACCTGTAAATCATCCCCCCCGGCGTATTGGTTGTAAAATCTCACGCAGCGGTAACACTGAATGCAGCGGTTCATTTCGTGATTGATACATGGACCCAAGTCCTGGTTAAGATGCGTACGTTTTTTAAACCGGTTTCTCCGGTAGGCATGGCCGGTCATCACCGTCATATCTTGCAAGTGGCACTCACCTCCCTCATCGCAAATCGGACAATCGTGCGGGTGATTGATCATTAACCACTCAATCACATTCTTCCTAAAATCTCTGACCTCTTTTTCTTCAATGGAAATACGCAGGTTGTCCGTAACCGGCTCCATGCATGACATTACGATTTGTCCCTGGTCGTCATCTTCATCACGATATTTGCGAATTGCACACTGTCGACATGATCCTACTGACCCCAGCGCCGGATGCCAACAAAAATAAGGCAGGTCAAATCCCAATGAAAGAATGACTTCCAACAGATTGGTATCTTTATCGACCGAAAAGGCCTTGCCGTCTATCCAGATATTTGACATTTAGTTTTCCCTAAACGGGCATTTTTTTTCACGGATATGCCATTGAAAATCATCCTCAAAGTATTTTAGGGCGCTTTTCAGTGGTGCCATAGCCCCTGGAGCTAAGGCACAGAAGGTCATTCCAGGCCCCAAACCCAAAGTGTGCTCCCGCAATACCTCCAAATCTCCATCCTGGCCTTCTCCCAGTTCGATGGATTTCAAGATGCGCTCCACCCAGGGTAATCCTTCCCGGCAGGGTGTACACCAACCACAGGATTCCTGTGCAAAGAAGTGCTCAAGGTTATGGACAAATCCCACCGGGCAGGTCTGATCATCCATAACAATGATAGTACCGGTTCCTAAGCGGCTGCCACAGGCACTGACAGATTTAAAATCCATCTTTACATCCAGATGTTCTTCTGTAAGAAAGTCCGTAGAAGCCCCTCCAGGCAAGGCCGCTCGGAACCTATAGCCATTTTTCATACCACCAGCATGGTCTTCCAGAATCTCTCTCAGTGGTGTGCCTAATGGTAATTCATAAATACCTGGTGTTTTTACCTTTCCACTGGCGCCATAGAGTTTAGTTCCTCCTCCATCGCCTATACTTAACCCTTTGAACCATTCGGCCCCTTTTTCTACAATATGCGGGACACAGCAAAGCGTCTCTACATTATTCACGATGCTGGGCTTACCAAACAATCCACTGATCTGAGGAAATGGCGGTTTAGCTCGAGGGATAGCTCTGCCACCTTCAAGCGCACTCAAAAGGCCTGTCTCCTCACCGCACATATAGCGCCCTACACTGGTATGAAGGGCTATTTCCAGATCAAAATCGCTGTTAAGTATGTTTTTTCCGATATAACCGGCATCGGTGGCTTCCTGAATAGCCGTTAACAGGCGGTTAGCGGACGATTTATAAGCCCATCGCAAAAAGATATAAGACTTAGGAGCTTGAATGGCATAAGCACTTATTATGATTCCTTCCAGCATTTGGTGAGGATTGCCTTCCAGCAGCAGTCGATCCTTAAAGGTTCCCGGCTCCATTTCATCAGCGTTAACAATCAGATACTTAGTAGTAGGCGCCTGCTCTCCCATGGGAACAAATCCCCATTTGACACCGGTTAAAAAGCCAGCGCCACCCCTACCTTGCAACTGAGCATCCTTAACCAATTCTGTAATATCGCCGGGGCTGGATTGCAGCGCTTTCTCTAAGGCGCTGTATCCTCCTTGTTGTTGGTATTCGGACAAGCTAACAGGCTGTCCGTCAGAGCGGATCATATGGGTGAGAGGCTTATCCATTATTCATAATGTGCTAAGATGTCATCAAGATCCTCTGCTTTCAAATCACGATGCAAATCGTGGTTTATCATCATTGCCGGTGCATGATCACAGGTACCTAGACAGGGAATAGGCAATAAGGTAAAGCGCTCATCCGAAGTTGTACCCCCCCAGTCCAAATCCAGCTTCTCTTTTAAGTGTTCTACAATTTTCTCATAACCTAATACCCAACAACTGATGCTGTCACATACCAGAATCACGTTTCTTCCCACTGGTTGTCGGAATATTAAATTGTAGAAAGTAGCCACACTATCCACTTCTTCCGCCGACATGCCCAGGTGTTTTGCAATATCCTTTATGTTCTGGTCAGATACCCAGCCCCTTTCTTCCTGCACCACTTTCAAAGCTTCAATGCATGCTGCACTTGGCCGGGGCAAATGACTGACTTCTTCATTGATCTTATTTATTTCCTTTGGGTTTAACATAGCTATCGATCTATATCAGCCAATACAAAATCAACACTGCCAATGATCACTAACAAGTCAGCTACCGTATACCCCTTACTTATATAGGGGACCATCTGCATGTGGGGAAATGAGGGGGTTCTGATACGTGCCCTATACGGCGAAGTGCTGCCATCGCTTATCAGATAATATCCGTTATTTCCTTTGGTAGCTTCGATACCCACAAATGCCTCCCCTTTAGGAATCACCGGACCCCAGCTAACATTCAGAAAATGGGTGATCAGGGTTTCGATGTCCTTCATGGTATGCTCCTTATTGGGAGGAGTGGCTTGAGGGTGATCAGACTTATAAGCTCCGGAAGGCATATTTTGAACACATTGTTCAATGATCCTCAAACTTTGGCGCATCTCTTCTACCCGTACCAAAGCGCGGTCATAGCAGTCCCCATTGGAGGCAACTGGAATATCAAAATCGAATTGATCGTATCCGGAATATGGCCTTTTCTTTCTGAAATCCCATTCAAAACCACAGGCTCTCAAACCGGGACCCGTAACACCCCATTCAATAGCCTCTTCTTTGGTATAAATTCCGATTCCCTTGGTGCGTGCCTGAAATATGCTATTGCCCAACACCATTTTGTCATACTCGATAAGGCGTTTGTGCATGTAATTTATGAAGGAGGTAAAGAGCGATTCCCAACCATTTGGCAAATCCTGGGCTACTCCTCCGATCCTAAACCAATTGGGGTGCATGCGGGCACCGCAAATGGCGCTAACCACATCAAAAGCCTTTTCCCTGTCGGAGAACATATAGAATATTGGAGAAAGTTGTCCCAGGTCCTGCGCGAAGGTGGCATACCATACCAAGTGGCTGGCAATTCTGAATAGTTCGCACATCATTACCCGGATTACCTGAGCCCGTTCCGGCACCTCAATTCCCCCAAGTTTTTCTACCGCCAACACATAGGGCAGATTGTTCATTACCCCACCCAAATAGTCTATACGGTCGGTATAGGGTATAAAAGTATGCCATGACTGGCGCTCGGCCATTTTCTCTGCTCCACGATGGTGGAAGCCTATATCAGGGACAATATCCACAATATCCTCACCTTCCAATTGCAGCACCAGCCTTAATACACCATGAGTCCCGGGGTGCTGAGGACCCAAGTTCAAGAACATAAAATCGGTATCCCCGCTACTGCTACTGCGTTCCATGCCCCAATCTTCCGGCCGGAATTTATAAGCGTCCTGTTGTTCGGAAAGGTATTCATCCGTATACTCAAAGGGCTCCATCTCAGTGGCTCTGGCCGGATGTTCTTTCCTTAAAGGATGTCCCTTCCACGACTCTGGCATTAGAATACGCCTCAGATTGGGATGCCCTACGAAAGAAATACCAAACATGTCATAGATCTCCCGCTCATACCAATTGGCCATGGGCCATAATTCAGTAATGGAGGTGTGTGTAGGAAATTCCTCCTCCAAAGGCACCTTTATACGCAAATCCTGGTTGCGGTCGAATGAGAGCAAATGGTAGACTAAAGTAAAATCATGCTCTCTTTGACCATTACTGCGGTTTCGATTTCGTTCATCTATGGCGGTCAGATCGTACAACATAGAGTATGGCTGTGCAATATCCTTTTTGAGGTAGGAAAGCATTTGATTGCACTGATCTCCAGCTACATAAATTGTTTGAATATTATCGGCAGTTTGTTCCTCCCGAAAGCTATTTTCGCCAAATTTTTCTAATAGCTCTTTCACGGGTTTCGGGAATCGTCTATTTGATCGATTGAGGTGATATTCTTCATTTTGATCCTCTCCGCTCTTTTCAGATCCCGTTGAGAGGTCTTTTCCGGTCGATAGACTCCCTGAGGGCCAATGGTCCAGCTAAGCGGTCGCTTTTCATTCCCGATCATCTCCGTTAGCATGACAAGCCCCTGCATAAAAGCATCTGGTCTGGGAGGGCAGCCGGGTACATATACATCTACCGGTAATATGGTGTCCACGCCCTGGAGCACACTGTAGATGTCGTACATGCCCCCGGAATTGGCACAAGAACCCATGGATATGACCCATTTTGGCTCCATCATTTGGCTATAAAGACGTCTGATTACAGGTACCATCTTGAGGAATACGGTTCCCGCAATTATCATGACATCGGCCTGCCTGGGGGACCCCCGGATCACTTCGGCACCAAACCGGGCGATGTCGTACTTGGAGGTAAGGCTGGTGGCCATCTCTACAAAACAACAGGAAAGACCAAACCCAAAGGGCCAGGTGGAACTTTTCCTGGACCAAGCTACCAGATCCTGCAGATTGGACAAAAGGATATTCTTCTGTAGCGCTTCTTCATAAGAACCTGTGCCTCGGATTTTTCTTACTGTTGAACGGGAATCACTGAGCCACCACTTCATTGGCTTAACTTTTTGTGATAGGCTCTAAGAATTTTCTTTCCTTGTGGTCCAAAGTCCAAAGCTCCCGTACGCCATTCGTAAAGCAGCACCACACCCAATATTAAAACAAAAATGAGCACTGCCACATAACCGACCCATCCCAAATCCCGAAACGCTATGGCCCAAGTAAATATAAATACCACTTCCAGGTCAAATATGACAAAAAACATGGCGACCAAATAAAATCTTGAGGGGAAGCGCATGCGGGCGGAATCGGTGACCTCTATTCCCGATTCAAAGGGAACTGTGAGAGGTGTATCGGGATCTTTAGAACCAAGAATCCAGGATAAGAGGAGAGTTCCTGCTGGTATAGTCACCACAAGGAATGCATAGATCAGAAGTAATAACAATGACCCCATTTAGGCCTTTTTTTTAGGATTTGCCGTATCTGGAAATGCCGAACTCCCCTGTAATAATTTAACAAAAAATCTGACAGAACAAAAAGAAAAGAAGGGATTGTGAAATCCAGGTACCCGGGAACGCCACCAAGGGACACGACCAGGCACCGATCAATACTATCGATCCTGGTTTTGAGCCGAGGCTGCTGTTGTTCAATACGGGATGCCAAAAATCAACATCCAGCAATCTTTACCAAGTGGTCTTTTTCATCTTAGTGATAGCTCGTAGAATGTCCCTCCGGCTGATCTGGCCTACCAAAGTTCCCTTATATACTACCGGGAACTTCCGGAAATTTGAGGTGAGAAACTCATTGGCAACGTCGAGCAGATCATGCTCCGTGGTCACAGTTTTTACCACTGGAGACATATACGAGGCAACAGTTCTATCGGAGAGGGGCATGTTGTGATAGGCACTGTCAATCAACAGACGCAAACAGTCTTTTTCGGTGATCATGCCCACAATCTTCCTGTTCTTGTCTAGAACCGGAGCACCCGTCACTTTATTTTCCAGTAATATCTCTATGGCTTCACTAATATTCTGATCGGGGGTCAGGGTTATCTCGTCTTTGGCCATAAATCTATCAATGGTAGGAAAGCTCATTGATCGTGATTCGGTAGTTTCTTTTTTTCTTCCGGAAAAGTTCATGGTATTTAGAGTTTGGTAGTGCGGAGATATAGGAAGTCGTAGTTCTTAAAATATACGAAAAATCCTGGACTTTATCAATGTGGTAAAATGGGCAATAGTCCACTACATCTGATTAAATACCTCCCAACTCTCTATATTGTGTTCTTTATTCTCCGCAAGAACCAACGGCCGCTTATGATCCTATGGAATTAGCTGTTCGACCTTCGAAAAAAGGAGTTGGTACAATATTCACCATCTGTAAGTGCTAACTGCTAACTTTGGGACAATATCATGGTCATTTTCAATAGAGTCTCAGTGAATCACCGCCAATGAATCCCAGCCCGATCAATCAATGGATAAGTTACCCTACTACCCTTTCAGGGTCCACAGTCAATCTTTTACCACTGGAAAAACAACATTTCGCAGAGCTCGAAGCTTTAGCCCAAGATCGACGTATTTGGGAGCACTACCCATTTGATCTTAGCCATGCTAGCAGGTTCCGTGAAGTATTCCGCTCAGCCCTACCAGAAAGAGAGCAAGGACGACAATTTCCCTTCGTCATTGCCAACAAACAAACAGGGAAATTAATGGGAAGCACCCGGTTTCTGGATATACAACCCCAACACAAAAAACTGGAGATCGGTTTTACCTGGCTTCATCCCAACTATTGGGGCACCAAGCTGAATCTAGAGTGCAAATTGCTGTTACTTACCTACTGCTTTGAGAAGTTAGGGGCAGCAAGGGTACAATTGAAAACCGACCAGCAAAACCTTCGTTCCAGAAAAGCCATTGAAAAAATCGGTGGAAAATTCGAGGGGATTCTAAGACAAGATATATTACGAGATAACGGAACTTACCGGAGTTCTGCTTATTTCAGCATACTGGACTATGAGTGGCCGCAATGTAGGATCAGATTGTCCGAATTATTATCTGAAGAATCGCCCTAAGGGTAAAATGGGATACTGATCCCGGGGCTATATCCAAAGCTTTGGTTTTAACTTTATATTTAAGTAACTAGTTGAAAAAAGAAACCATGAAAGATCACGTAGCCTTGATAACCGGTGCCAGCAGCGGCATTGGTCGATCCACAGCTAAATTATTCTCCGAAAAGGGAGCCAAAGTAGTGCTGGCAGCCCGCCGGGAAGAGGAATTGGCATCATTAGTAGATGAGATCAAGAATGAAGGCGGTGAGGCCACTTTTCTTCCAACAGATGTTTCCCAAGCTAAAGATGTTCAACGGGTTATTAAACATGCTTTGGAAACCTACGGCAGACTGGACTATGGTATCAATAATGCCGGCGTCGAGGGTGCATTTTTGCCCATCACGGAAATGCCGGATGAAGAATGGAACCGGGTGATCGCCATCAATCTCAGAGGGACTTTCCTGTGCACGAAATATCAAGCCAAGGCTATGTTGTCCTTGGGCAATGGAGGAGCTATTGTGAACGTGGGGTCTGTGAACTCCTTTTTAGGATTTGGCGGTGGATCTGCCTATGCTACCTCCAAACATGGACAGGTGGGACTCACCACCAGTGTTTCTGCGGAATTGGCATCACAGGGAATACGGGTAAACATGGTTTGTCCTGGTGTGATTGATACCCCTATGCATCATCGAGTGCGCGAGGTTGTTGGAGATGAATTGTTCGAACACTTTCTGGAGACTGTCCACCAGAAACGCAAGGGAAAACCGGAGGAAATCGCAAATACCATTGTTTTCCTCTGTTCTCCGGAAGCAAGTTATATAACAGGTACAACCCTTACGCCGGATGGTGGATTTACATCTACTATTTAATATCGCAGCCAATCAAGGACACCTCTACATTAAAGCCAGTACCTCACCCAACGCCGGGGCTACCAGGATCTTTCCCTCGACATCTACTACAGGATAGTTGATACGACCGGTTATTCGAGCCGCCTGCACCTTATTAAGCATTTCATTGGTGAAGTTGTAGTTGACTTCCACATCTCGAAAATCGTAGGTCAAACCCACGGAATCCAGCTGTGCTTTAAAATCCACGCAATGATCACAGGTATCGCTGCCGTATATGATAATGACCTTGCTTTGTTTTTCCGAGGGCTGGTCAGTGGTCTTTTGACAAGCCGATATACATATAAAAGAAAAAATTATTATGGCTGGTCTGATTATACTCATAACGTGCATAGTTGATAACTTAACTGCCGTAAGGTAATCGAATTACCCAATAATTACCATTATCTTTAATTTGATATCAACCGTTCCTACACCATGAAAATTCTACTGGTTTTAGGGTGCTTAAGCATCTCCATTTACTCGATACGGGCACAGGATCCAGGTAATAAAAGCCTAAATAAAAAAGAAATCCGCACCTTGATAGACCAATATGCCCAGTCCAGGGAAACCCGGGATACCGTATTGCTCAGGCACATCCTTACTGAAGATGTGGACCAATTGGTGTCTACTGGTGAATGGCGTCGTGGACAAGACATAGCGCTGAAGGGCATGCTGCGCAGCAGTACCCGCAATCCAGGTGGCAGAACACTGAACGTGGAAAAAATCCGATTTCTGAATACCGAAACTGCCGTGGTGGACGCCCGTTATGAAATTCAGAATCCGGATGGCACTCTGAGAAAGATGTGGAGCACTTTTATCGTGCTCTTTCAAGTTGAACGATGGAAAATTGCGGCAATACGCAATATGCGGCCTGCCAAATAATGCAAAGTATCCGGTTAACGTTGCGTGGGATTTCTCACCCTAAACTTGAATTCTTAAGGTAAGCCATTATTTTAATAGTGAAGATCCACAATCAAAATATCGTATCATGAAACCCTTCACCCTCTTATTATCTCCACCCAAAGTTTCCTTACTTAGCAAAATTATCGCCGTCTGGCTTGTAGGTGCCCTGATCGTCGTTAGCTCCTGTAAATCAAACAATAAAACTGAAAAGGAGGAGGCTACAGTTCCGGAGGTCAAGCCGGGTGAGGTAGAAATTGTAACCAATGCTTTGGAAATACAGATGCCCGATACCCTACCTTCAGGTTGGACTACCCTAAAATATCGCAACAACTCACAAATGACCCACCTGATCCTTTTCGAGCGATATCCTGAATACGAAGAGAAACAGCTTACAGTAGAAGACGCCAAAACCATTATAGTACCGGCCTTTCAAGCAATTATGGACTCACTAAACAGCGGCGGGGAACCACCATATGATCAATTGCCTGCCTGGTTTGGTGAAGTAGAGTTTTTGGGAGGAGTGGGATTAGTGGGCCCTCAAAACACTGCGGTAACTACTTTAAACCTGCAGCCGGGCACTTATGTAGTGGAATGCTACGTAAAAAACCCGGGCGGCATTTTTCATTCCAGCGAAGGTATGATCACAGGACTTACGGTACTCGGGGAATTGAATGGTGTTCCTTCACCTCAAGCTACCATTCATATAAACATATCATCTGAAAGTGGGATCAAGCTTCAAGGACCCGTTAAATCCGGAAATCAGACCTTTGCCGTTCAATACCAGGATCAGGCAACCCAGGAACATTTTTTGGGATTTGATGTGAACCTGGTCAGACTGGAAGCCGATACGGACCTGGAGGCACTGCAAAGCTGGATGAACTGGATGCTACCGCAAGGTTTGCAGATACCAGCTCCGGCGGAGTTCATGGGAGGAGCTCAGGAAATGCCCGCAGGTAACACTCTCTACTTTTCCGCAGCATTACAGCCCGGCCGCTACGCCCTGATCTCGGAGGTGCCCGATCCTGCAGCCAAAGGTATGTATTTGGAATTTGAAGTTACGGATTAGGGATAGCGCGGAGGGATCGGAACTCCATTCATTTGTCTTCAAGGCAGCATTTAAGTAATTTAAAGTATGGCACCCACCCGCAAACTGGCGGCAATTATGTTCACTGATATGGTGCCATTTGAGATTTTTCTATTTGAAGGGATCACTCGAGCCTATATCAGCATGGGTGCGCTTGATATGGCGGAAGTTGCCCTAAATAAAGGACTTTCCATGGAACCCGACACCAAGCATCACAATATCAGACTCCCCCATACAAATCCAATCATAACACTTAAGGCTACGGTAATTACTCCTGGAAGCAGAAAGGGATGATTAAACACATATTTCCCGATGCGGGTACTACCGGTATCGTCCATCTCCACAGCTGCAATCAGTGTAGGATAGGTAGGAAGTACGAACAGAGCACTGACGGCCGCAAAAGATGCCACTGCTGCCAAAGGGCTTACCCCCAGCGCCAAGGCACTGGGCATTAAAGCATTGGTAGTAGCGGCCTGGGAATACATGAGCATGCTGGAAAAAAACAGTACCACTGCCAATAACCAGGAATATTGATTGAGCAGGTCCCCGGCAAAAGCTTTAATTTCTTCCAGGTGGTTGACGATAAAGGTATCGCCTAACCAGGCTACCCCTAAAATACAAACACAAGCGCTCATGCCGGATTTAAAGGTGAATTGAGTGGGCACATCCGTAATCTTTATTTTGCATACCCCAGAAATGGTCAGCGCTGCCAATAGCATAAAGGCCATAATACCTTCATTCCTGGAAATGGTAGGATCTTTAATGACCCCCACTTTTTCCGAAATCAAGGTGGCGTAGGTCACTACCACCAGTATTGATATTAGAAAGATGACCACCGAGTTCTTAGCCGATTTGGTAGGAGTATAGATCGTTTTACCTCGTAGTTTAACTAAGCCATCGGCTAACCTTTTTTGATAAACCGGGTCCTCCGCCAGTGGTTTGCCCATTAAATTGGCTACGGTAGATCCTCCCATACAAGCCAGCATGGTGGCAGGCAAAGCCACTCCCAGTAATTGCAAATAAGAAATTCCATAGGGCTCCAGGAACTCTGCAAAAATCACCACCGCTGCGGAGATCGGTGAAGCGGTAATGGCAATTTGCGAAGCAATCACCGCCATACTCAGGGGCTTTGAGGGTCTTATGTTACTCTCTTTGGCCACCTCCGTAATTACCGGTAAAGCAGCATAAGCAGTATGACCAGTACCCGCTAGAATGGTCATCCAGTAGGTGACCATTGGTGCCAGGAAGGTGACATATTTGGGATTTCCCCGCAGGATCTTCTCCGAAAGGTACACCAGATAGTCCATACCCCCGGCTTTCTGCATAGCCGCTATGGCCGCAATCACCGACAGAGCACCCGACTGGACATAGTCCCCGAGATGGCAAACCATCCAATTCTCCGCGGCGTGCGGGATATGTGGGTCCAGTGCGGTGGCTACGCCGCGGATCCGCTGCCGCCGAGTCAAGTACTAGCCATGGCCCAGCCCCTTCAGGCCATGTCGCCCGACGCCGAACCCGATCCGGAG
>CAJIBY010000343.1_pt1 | contig 11942 bp, 10 predicted proteins | sample 9199461 | NCBI WGS metagenome assembly CAJIBY01 (sample SAMEA7708316, study PRJEB35096) | sediment metagenome | biome: marine neritic benthic zone biome [ENVO:01000025]; feature: sediment [ENVO:00002007]; material: shallow marine sediment [ENVO:03000034] sea grass bed [ENVO_01000059] ... | reverse complement strand
TTTATTGAGCAGGGTTTAGAGTTTTATGTGGGTCAAGCCTCTAAATCCCCGGTGACCATATTGGAGATAGGTTTGGGCACAGGTCTTAATGCCTGGCTCAGTTGGCACTTTGCCGACAACCGGCAGGTGATCCTCCAGTATACTTCATTGGATCCTTTTCCCCTGGAGCCCCGTATTTTGAAAGAACTAAATTACCCATCTATTATTAGTTTACCGGGACAACCGGTTTCATTTGATGGTATTCATAAAATTGCCTGGGAAAAAGCCCAATCCTTGAGTGATTACTTTTCCTTGTACAAGGTTCCACAAAGAATTCAAGACTTTAAAGAGGAGAAAACTTTTGACGTGGTTTATTTTGATGCTTTTGCGCCCAATAAACAGCCGGAGATATGGGAAATAGAGGTGTTGGAAAAAGTTAAGTCACTCATGGGATCCGGCTCCTGTTTGGTCACTTATTGTGCACAGGGACAGTTCAAAAGAAACCTGCAATCGTTGGGCTTTGAAGTAAGCACTCTTCCGGGCCCGCCCGGAAAAAAAGAAATGACCCGGGCGGTTTTACCTTAATGCCCGTCTTTCTGAAGCGCCTTCAATACCTTTCTGCTGCGAGCTTTAAATCCCGGGCTTCCAAAAGGATATTGGTCCTCTATCAACATCCTTAATTCACCGGCCAGTTCTGGTATATCCCTGGTCAGGTTAAACAAGACGGTCATGGAAAATACTTTAACCGCCACCGGTTCCTCCGTAGATGCTAAATATTGAAAACATTGGTCGGCTGCATGCCCCCATAAATGTTCCGGGATCTTGTGATTTTGCAGGAGACGCAAGGTATTTCTCTTATAAGCCACCGATAATTTGGGATGAAGGATTTTTACCATATCCGGAATCCGTTCCACAACCCACGGCATGCGCACCTGTTCAACGGCCAGAATAATAAGAGCAGCGCGTTGATTCAGGCGATAGTCGTGGGAGTGATGGTTCAAAAAGATGTTCATCAACCGATTGAACCGATCCTTACGAGTACAAACGTAGTCCCTGACTTCAGCTGTCCATTCCGGTGTAGGTTGTTTCAGAAGCTCTTTTTCCAGATCCACTTGTTTCTAGAGATTCTTCAGTATATCTGTAATCGCTCCCTGGCTTCTTTTAAAGCTTCTGCTTTTTCAGGAGTGGCATTAGGTACGTCCCTGGATCTCCGGAATATCTTTTTCATAGTGGTATGGATTAATACGAGCTGTTTGGTAAATTACCAAAACAACCTGGGAAAAGAAACTTTAAATGAAAAGCCCTATTTACAATTGCCATACTGACTTTCCCGCACTACAACGGCTGGTAAACGATCGTACTCTGGTGTTTCTGGATGGTCCGGGAGGAAGTCAGGTGCCGCAACAGGTCATAAATGCCATATCAGAATATTATCAGCAAAGCAATGCCAATACCCACGGTCATTTTGTTACTACTTGGGAAACAGATTTGGTTATAAAACAGGCCCGTGAGCACATGGCGTCTTTTTTAGGTGCTGAAGGCCCACAGACCATCAGTTTTGGCCAGAATATGACCTCACTGACCTATTCATTAAGCAAAGCCTTGGCCCGACATCTGCCACCTGGTCAGGAAATTCTGATCACCCAGCTTGATCACGAGGCTAATCGCGGGCCCTGGCTACGTCTACAGGAGCAGGGATTTATAGTAAAAGAAGTAGAGTTAAGGGACGATGGCACCTTGGACTATGAGGACTTTAAAGAAAAGATAGGTCCGCAAACGGGGTTGGTAGCTGTGGGGTATGCTTCAAATGCGCTGGGCACTGTTAATGATGTGCCCAGAATCAGAGAGTGGTGCCGACAGCACCAAGCCATGCTTTTGGTAGACGCCGTGCATTATGCTCCGCATTTTAAGATTGATGTTAAGCGTTTAAGATGTGATTTTTTGCTCTGTTCGGCCTACAAGTTTTACGGCCCTCATGTAGGGATCTTATACAGCAGACCCGAACTGTTGGACCAGCTTGATACCGATCGGCTGCGCACGCAAGATCAAATTGCACCCTATAAAATTGAAACAGGAACCTTAAATCATGCGGCATTGGCAGGTGTAACTGCAGCCATTCAATATTTGGCAGGATTTGGTGAGGGCTCTACCTTAACGGAGCAGCTGCAGGATGCTTTTACCACCATACAGCAACACGAGTTTCAATTGACACAACAGCTGTACCGGGGGTTGGAAGAGATAAGAGGATTACAAATCGTAGGCCCGCCCTTAGATCCTCAACACCACACCCCAACCTTGTCGTTTATCTTAGAAGGTTACACACCGGAACAGGTATGTCGAGAACTTGGCAACAGAAATATTTGTGCCTGGGATGGACATTTTTATGCTCTCAGGGCTATTGAAGTAATGGGATTATTGGCTCAGGGAGGTGTTACCAGATTGGGGATCTCCATGTATACTACAAAAGAGGATATTGAATACACCATAAAGTGCCTAACAGATTTGACGGTAAATAAGGCTGCGGTTTAGGTAATAGTGGACTAATAGCCAATCAAAACCCACTCTTCTATGAACTCGGACTCAAGTTTTGTAGTATCTTTATTTTAGGCGTTTGTCAAACTATCCATGAAATACCTGCTGGTCATTTGTTTGTTTATTATGCATCTGGAATCTATGGCGCAAAAGGATTCCTCTATTACCATTCCTTTCACTTCTGCCAATATTCAGATTGTGCCTTTAAATGCTGAGGGATTCTTGATTGTAGATTACAGTGGCCCCCAAATAAACCAGGATCAATTGGCTCTGGCGATCATGCATTATGACATGGACCTTCAACAGCGATGGAAGAATGTACTTCCGGTCACCCGGGGATTGCAGCTTCAACATTATCAAGTACTGGAAGGATTTTTGTTTATCGCTTTTAGCGACGGCAAGCGTAAATATCTAGAAATGTACCGCATTGACCTGCATCAAGGTCATTTTCAAAAGTCCCAATACTTGTTTTCCAATAGCTTTTCTCTAGATCATATAGCGGCTTCAGGTGTTAAACTTTGGGTATCCGGAATCATGTCGAATCAAGGGGTGCTTTTTTATTTGGATGAGTCGAAAAACCAGGCCCATATATTACCTACGGCCTATAGCGCCAAGGTAAATGCTATCCGGGAGTTAGAGTATCATAAAGTAAGTGGAAAATTGAGTTTTTTATTGCTTACAGATATCGGCAAGCAACAATCCTACGTGTTGCGCTGTTTAAATAGCAGCAAAAACCAAGTTGTTGAAAATCTGGAATTGGTACCACCACCTGGACTGCAATTGACTCAAGCCCGCTATCGTACATATGAGGATCACCAGTACATACTAGGCACCAGTTTTAAGAAAGACCCGGAACAGGCCATTGGTATTTTTCTCCATAAAATAAAGGACGGAGAGGTGGTAGCCAAACACTTTCAATTGTTCAAAGAGACCCCTCAATATTCGGATTTTATGTTCTGGCGGGGACCTGAGAATACCCCTGAACAGCGCTCAAAAAAAACAGGTAATCACGTGTTGATCGATGAGGTGCTTTTTTATCAATCGTCCATAGTCATATCCTTAGATATTCTGGAAAAACAATATCAGGCCAAAGGGGCTTTGCACCAGGAGATGGAGCTCAATCAATTAGTGACCAACCTCGATCAGGATCAATACGGACGACGCGCTCTGGATCAATCCGGGGATGAAAATCAAACGGCAGAGGATCGTATCAACCGTAGATCGGCTACTGATATTCTGCAATACCGTTACCGAAACGCCCTGGTGGCACAACCCACTTTCCAGGGCCTTGGCCTGGAGCGAAATATTACCTTTACCTTTGACCGTCAACTTAAGTTTCAAAACTGCAAGGGGGTGAAAACCAGCAAGCCGGAATTGACTTATTTAGGTGAACCCAATAGCTTTATAGCACCATCGGGAATCCGACAGCTCTACGACCAGGGCGATGCCTATTACACCTGGATCTACTTGCCTAAAGAAGGAGCCACTGAAGGTTTCAGGTTAATCGAACACAGCTCCTCCAACTCTAAAATGATCCGTTTATCCGCCACAGAGGTGATGACTGCTCAAATGGATCAACAGCCAGCTGGTTACTTGTTGCACTTAAAGAAGGCTCCCTTGGTTCCCCAGGCTATTGATCAGCAATAATGCTATCTCGAATTAGGGATTTTATGTAAGGCTTGATCTCTTCCGCATTGGGCAATGGTGGTTCCTGAGACAGGATCTCGCCTTCTCTGGTAACACTTACAAAGTACGGAAAGACATTGTTCAAATAACTTTGAGCTATTTCCGAATCAAATCCCAGCGTGATCCTTTCATGGCTGAACATGGGATTATCCAGCCCGTAGAACTTTCGGTTATTCATCCAATCACTTTCATTCTCCTCAATAGCCACTAGCAGTAATTTTACCTTGTCTTTTTTTAGCATGCGTTTGAAGTAAGAGATTGGCTCAAGTTCTAAATAGTTCAAATGCCCCCAGTTCGACCATAAAACCACGTACAGAGGTTTGCCACTATGCTCTGTAAGTAGCTTCCGAAAATGCTCGGACTCCAGAATGGAGATCCCACCCCCCTCTACCGTGTTAAACGCCGCAAACTGCTGTTGCAAGGAGATCTTTTCTGAGAGGTCTTGAATGATCTTAGATTCCAATTCGGTGGCCTTCAAAACGGTGTATTGGTCCCAAAAGGTGGAATCATATAGAATTTTCCTAAGGTCGATCTTGCCGGGCTCTTTGCCGGAGAATTCCTCAGGATGGTCTGTGATAATATTGTTGGAGATCATTTCAATATGCGATTTGTGCCGCAGGGTATCTAACACCACTCTGTTGGAGTCTACCGTAGCATGCAATACATTGACATCGCTGGTCAAACGATCGATGAAATATTTGTTTTTGAAATTCTTGAAGGTGACGGTTTTCCGAATCACGGAATAGACGCTATCCCGGGCTCCGCTTTTTTGCTTCAATTCCTCTATCTCGGCTTTGATGAAGGCCAAATCCTTTTTTAGGATGTACAACCTTCCCTGATACCAGGTTTGTGGTCGACGACCAATGGGCCGATTATCTTCAAAGTCGACCACATAAACTTTTTCATTCCCCAAATTACTGGTATCAATAACTTGGAACTGGTATTGGAGCAAAGGTCCAGAAAGAGGATTGTGGTAGGCAAAGTCCGTAAAGTCGTTGGTCCATAGGAAATTCAAGGATATGGCCGGATGAAAGATCTTGGCGTTTTCCGTGAAGTCAAAACTGCGTCGTAGCTGATTGATCCCGAACGATAATCTTTCATCAGGTATCTCTCGTTTGTCAAATTCGTTTTTGGGGCTGTAAACATCTACTGCAGCTTCAATAAGGCGCACATAGTTATTATTCTCACTGCAATAGTGGCGGTAAAAGGTGTTTAAACGATAGGGCTTCTTGGGGTAATTCTTAGGTACTTTATTCAGGGCCTGCTGGACTAGCTTGCGCGCTCGATTGGCGTTCTTCTTCCTGGCCCTAGTCGTAATGACCACCAGTTCCGAAAGGTTGGTTATGGCAGGTTCAAGACGCACGGTAATATTGGTGGTCTGGATCAATGAAGCCAGTGAGAAGCGCTGAGTCACATAACCGATACTGGAAAAGCTTAAGCTGTTGTCGCTATTGGCCAAAGAGGCGGGTATTTTTATCTCAAAAGCCCCCTCAGCGTTGCTACTGGTACCCAGCGGTGTGCCTGTGATCCAGATATTGACGTACGACAATGAGCTGCCTGAGGGCTGGTCTTTAACCACGCCGGTAACGGTGTGAATTTGGGCTGTTAGAATCCCCGTAATAATCCCCAGCATTCCTGTCAACATCCACTTGGGCCAACCCATAATTCAGGCAGTTTATTTTTCCCGTGGAGGTGTAATCATAATGTGTGCCCGGTGTGTTCCGGGGTCCATTATCCAGGGCTCTCCGGGGGCTCTGGGCTTAGGAGGCAATCCGGTGCTGGCAGGTGTAGCATAGGGAATATAGACCACATACCGGTAATAGGGATCCACCACCGCTGAAGAATCTTTTGAAAAAGCAGATCCTGTCAATATATGCAAGGTGGTGGGCTGCTCGGGCATTTTTAAGCTTCCTGCACGCACTTCTTTTTCCCTTTGGTCGAACAGATCTTCTCCCTTAACACCTTGTGCCCTCAGTTCTCGTCCCCGCAGCATGAAAGCATGTAGATCCTTATGATAACTGGCTGCGTTAAAGCCTTCTTTTTTATAGTCATCGGCGGCACAGATCATCTCATTGGTGCCGGCTTTTAGTTCCACCCAATTTCCTTTTTGATCGTACCCCCAAACCGCGGCGTTATCGCGCATGCCTTCAGGTGCGGCCAGTAAGGCGCCCGCTATTTGGGTTTCACTGCTGGGGACTGGTTCTTGTGCTTCGCAGGAAAAATTGATTATGGAGCCAATAGTAACCAAAAGGGTAAGGAATTTTTTCATTGTTCCGCATTTTAATGAACTATTAATATAATCAAAAAATAGCCAGCAACAGTTCAAAATTGGGTATTTAAGGTTTTTGGAACTGGTAAATTTTTTCAGGGGTGATCACAGCATCCAATGAGACATCAGTAGCTTCAGTACGGATCCTTTCCGCCGGTGAAAAAATAGAAAGGCCTACCTTTTCAACCACCGGTAGACAGGAACCTAAAAAACGATCGTAGTAGCCCTTGCCGTAACCAATACGGTGGCCGCTTAAATCAAAGATTAACAAGGGTACGATCACCACTTGCAAGTCATCGATATCATATTGAGCACCTTCCACAGGTTCGGGGATACCCCATTTATTTGGCTGGAGAGCAGTGTGAGGTTTCCATAAGACGTGCTCCATTTCTTCCTCATTGGTTACTTTTGGCACCACAATATCCATCTGTGGGTGAAACTCCCTAACATAGTCCACTATGGGTTGCGTATCCACTTCAGGTTGGCCGGGTATTGACAGGTAAAGGTGCAGTCCTTTAATGTGTTCCCATTCCAGGAATTCCCTTAAACGCTCCCAGATCTGCCGGTTGGCGGTAGCCAGCTGTTCATTGGTTAAGCTTTTTCGCTTTTCCAGGAATTTCTTTCTGAGTTCAGCTTTATCCATCATCCATTATTATATGGAACTTAAGATCAAATGGGTCCAATAGCTCCACTAGTTCATCGATGAAATGGGTATTATTAAGATAGTAATTCAGTAAGTTGTCGTAGCGTTCCTGCAAACCGCCATCGGGGAATAGCTTGTCTTTTAACGCCATCAACTGATTAATAGAAACTTCCTGCTTCTGCTCCTCCGCCTTTTTTATACGCTTTTCAATCTGGTCAAGATTTTTGCGGGTTTTGGATTCCTCAGAACGTACATACCCCGGCAAGGCCGCATCCACTTTGTGGGCTTTGTCCAGAATACTTTCAAATAGCTCTTTAAGTAGTGCCCGTTCAGCATCAAGGTCCAAAAGCAGTTCGGAGTTGCGGTTTACAAACTCCTTTTTTAGTTTCGGTGCTTTTAAGAACAGATCGGCGAGCTGCAACTGCAGTTTTTGGAATTTCTTCATTTGCCCTTTGTTAATGATCAAAGCGCAATTACGGGGGAGCAACACGGGGAAGGGTACCTGATAATGGTCAAATGTACTTTTGAACTGCAACCAATAACTAAGCTCACCTGGCCCACCCACATAGGCAATGTTGGGTAAAACGGATTCCTGGTAAACTGTACGCAATACCACGTTGGGGCTAAAACACTCCGGGTGTTTTTCTAGTAGCGTTTTAATTTCTTTAGCGCTAAAACTAATATCCGTACCGAGCACTTCATAGCGTCCATCTTTCTTGACAATGCGCTGGCGGGTTTCATTGGTAAGATAAAACAGGTTGATCTCCCGTGGGGTCACCAAGGTCTTATAACCTTTTGCCTGCATCTTTTCAGAGCTTTCGGAAACGGCAGCATAAGCATAGTGGTGTACTAGCTCATCCCGGATTATGGGGATAAACTGTCGCTTTAGATCAGAGTGGTCAGCGTCCACCACGATAAGTCCATGATCACCAAATAGTTCATTGACAAGATAGCGAGTGGCATCAGCTAAGGTTCTGTCCTGGCCATAGGCCTCCTTGAAAAGTTCAGGGCATTCCACTAGTTCTTCCAGGATCTGTGTCATTCCTTGGGTACTGAATCGCCCTACGGCTCCTTCCTGTGAGGTTTCCCAGCTGTGGGCTTTTCCGAATAGATGGAAATGATTGATCTCCGCAAAGTCATGGTCTTCGGAAGCCATCCAGTAGATGGGCACAAAGTCATAATCGGGGTAGGCCTCTTTCAAGGCCCTGCAAGCATTTATGGTGCTTACAATCTTGTATATGAAATACAAAGGGCCGGTGAAAATATTAAGTTGATGACCTGTGGTAATAGTAAAACAGGTGGAATTCTTTAGGCGGGCCAGGTTTTTTAACATTTTACCGGAGAGCACCAAGCCATCATATTGTTGGTTAATCACGTTAACCAAAGTTTCGCGCTGTTCTTTTGGGAATTTGCGGTCTTCAATTACTGATTTGAAATTTTCCAGTTTTGGGTAGACCTCATAGAACTCCTCCAGTTTAGGATCGGCCGCGATATAGTCCAAAAATCCCTGGGAGAAGCTGCCGGTTTGGTCGAAGGGTAATTTTTCCAGTCTCAAAGCCAGAGTATTCAGCATAAAATTTAGGTTATGGTCCTCGGTTTTTCACTAATCAAGGTATATACGGAAATCAGAGGATCCGGACCAATAATAATGAAAAAAATCTACTTGTGGAGGATGGTTTTATCCCTTTATGACGGCGGATGACCCAGTAAATCAAATTCGCGGGCTTCCGTGATCAGTATTTCCGCGAAATCCCCGATACGCAAAAAGTGTTGGGATGCATCGATCAATACTTCATTATCCACTTCGGGACTATCCGCCTCTGTACGCCCCACAAAATATCCCCCCTCTTTGCGGTCAACCAAGACCTTCATTACCTGGCCGACCTTTTGTTGATTGAGTTCCAGGGAAATTTGTTCCTGAACCTCCATTATGGCCTGTGCCCGGGCTTCCTTTACTTCAGGTGCAACGTCATCGACCATTGAATAACTATGTGTTTGCTCCTCATGAGAGTAGGTAAATATACCCAACCGGTCGAACCGGAATTGCCTTACAAAGTCCATCATTTCCTGAAAATCATCTTCGGTTTCACCGGGATGGCCGGCGATCAAGGTGGTCCGGAGGGTGATGCCGGGCACTTTATCCCGTATTTTGGCCAAAAGAGCTTCGGTACGCTCTCGGGTGATACCCCTTCTCATGATTTGTAACATCCTAGTAGACCCATGTTGCAGAGGGATATCCAGATAATTGCAGATATTGGACCGTTTAGCCATTACCTCCAGGATATCTTCCGGAAATCCTGAAGGGAAAGCATAATGCAGCCGGATCCATTCCAGGCCCTCCACATCGGCCAAACGGTTCAAGAGTTCCGCCAGGTTTCTTTTTTTATAGATGTCCAGACCGTAATAGGTGCTGTCCTGAGCGATAAGTAGCACTTCTTTCACTCCATGTTTAACCAGATGTTGCGCTTCTTTAACGACCTCCTCAATGGGTTTGGAACGGTGTTTTCCACGCATCAGAGGTATAGCACAAAATGAACAGGGACGATCGCAGCCTTCCGAGATTTTCAGATAAGCATAATGAGGGGCGGTGGATATCAAACGCTCTCCAATTAGTTCATGCTTATAATCCGCCTTGAACTTTTTTAGGAGTATGGGGAGTTCCATGGTGCCGAAAAAAGCGTCTACAGAAGGGATTTCTCTTTCCAGATCGTCTCGGTAGCGCTGGGACAGGCATCCGGTAACATACAGTTTGTCTATTGCACCCTGGTCCTTGGCTTGTGCATACTGCAGGATGGTGTCAATGGATTCTTGCTTGGCATTGTCAATAAATCCGCAGGTATTGATGATGATCACATTGGCGTCTTGCTGCTGGGATTCATGGGTAACGTCTATCTGATTACCCTTCAATTGGGTGATCAATACTTCAGAGTCCACCAAATTTTTGGCGCATCCCAGAGTGATCACATTGACCCGATCTTTTTTATGTCTTCCGGTTTTCAAAGTGTGTTATTAGGATGCAAAAGTAATAAATATTAGCCCATTACTTAGGGTAGAGGTTTAGGATTTTAAAACGGGCCTTCGGGGTACCCATATTATTATATATCTTTATCGCTGTCAAAATGAAGGTGTATTTAAGGAATTGGCAGCGTGGGAGCATCGTCCCCTTCCTTTTGGGGGCAGTATTAGGTAGTTGTGCTCCGGATGAGATCTGTTTTTCAGATAACACCACCCTGGTTCAGCTGGAGTTCTTGACCATTCAGTACGAAGGCACCGATAGCGCAGAGGTGGTAAACGATACCCTGATATTTAACAGCATCACCGCCCAAGCTACCGACAGCGTGTTTGTGGAAGGCGACACCCTTGCTAAGTTGGCCTTGCCTGTGAATACTGCGGATACCGTTACCTGGTTCTTATTCGATAGTGATAGGGGTATGGACAGTCTGCAGTTGAGTTATCGGGTTTTCCGCCGTCTTATTTCAGAAGAATGTGGTCCGGAACAGATCTTTGATGAGCTCAATCTGGGCAGTACCAGTTTTGACTCAGTGGTAATTATTGCTCCTTTGCTCAACCAACAGATTGCCAAAAATGTGGAAGTGTACTATTAGTCTTATAAGCACTATGGCATGGGTTTCGGTTGCCTTTGGGCAAACCGATTCTTCTGACCTGCGTCCGCCCAAGCCTCCCAAAGTAAAGAAACAAGCAAAAGAGTTTATCCCCACAGGGGTCATGCTGGGGGTGGATCTGTTTGTTATCGGCCGCAGTATTTGGGAGGAAGAACTGTCTCAGCAGGAATACCAGGTAGAAGTGGACTCCAGGCAATACCATTTAACCATAGGTTATGGCATTCAGGATATAACCAGGCAAACGGAAACTACCCTGTACACCAATGAGGGCAGTTATTGGAGGATCAATGCTGAAGTCAACTTTCTTTATAACAGCGGAAATCGCAGCAAGCTATTTTTCGGAGTAGGCTATGGTCGAGCCACCTTCGACGACATATTTGTTTACGATACTCAGGACGCCTTTGGCAACACCCAGATAATCGACCAGAATCGAGATGCCAACGCCTCCTGGATGGAACTAACCGTGGGGGCTAAAGTGAGGGTATGGAAAGAGCTTTATACGGGCTATACCATACGCTACAAGTTTCTGAAAGACTACCAAGCGAGCAGCTTGATACCCCATGATCTTCCGGGGTACGGCCCAAATCGGGAAGACGACAAAGATATTTTTGGCTTTAACTATTACCTGTATTGGCGTTTTCCTTTTAGAAAGTCCACCAGGTTTTCGGCAACAAAATAAGGGGCAGTATTAGTCCAATTTCTTGAACAGCGAATCCACAAACTCCATTTTGTGAAAGGCTTGCAGGTCGCCTACTTTCTCACCTACTCCAATGTACTTGACCGGGATCTTAAATTGGTCGCTGATACCAATCACTACACCACCCTTGGCTGTACCATCCAGTTTAGTTATGGCCAGTGCGGTTACGTCGGTAGCTTTGGTGAATTCCTGTGCTTGAATAAAGGCGTTCTGACCGGTACTGCCATCCAAAACCAAAAGGATCTCATGCGGGGCTTCCGGAATGAATTTCTGCATCACCCGCTTGATCTTGCCCAATTCGTTCATGAGGTTTACCTTGGTGTGCAGACGGCCGGCGGTATCCACGATCACCACATCCGCCTTTTGTTCCACCCCTTGCTTCACGCTATCAAAGGCCACTGCCGATGGGTCTGTATTCATGCCATGGGATACCACGGGTACTCCCACACGCTCACCCCATAATTTCAGTTGATCTACGGCAGCAGCTCGGAAAGTGTCTGCCGCGCCCAGTAC
>CAJIBY010000086.1_pt1 | contig 12100 bp, 6 predicted proteins | sample 9199461 | NCBI WGS metagenome assembly CAJIBY01 (sample SAMEA7708316, study PRJEB35096) | sediment metagenome | biome: marine neritic benthic zone biome [ENVO:01000025]; feature: sediment [ENVO:00002007]; material: shallow marine sediment [ENVO:03000034] sea grass bed [ENVO_01000059] ... | reverse complement strand
TAAGATCTTCTCCGGGGCCTCCGATCACTCGAACTATAATTCCCTTCTTTGCTTCTCCCAAGATTTCAAAAAGATCGTCCCCATCCAACCCATATAAACGTATCTCCTTGGTTTCATAGCGATTAAAAATGCGCTCGTATAACAGTCGCTCTTGGTCATTTTCCTTGGTGCGCTTGTACATTCTAACCCTCGTGTGGTTGTCGTCCAGGCGCTCTACCAGGAAATACTCCTTCTTATCCGAACCTCTTACGTTGACATACTTTGATAGGAACAAGTATTGCTTACGGGCATAATCCCTAAGATGATCACGTTGGGATTTTAACTTAGCTACCACTTCATCCCCGTTAAGTTCATATATGGGCCCAGGCCATTGCCCGATAGCGTCTTCTATAACTTCATCGGTCAAATTATCTTGAAGCTTTTCTGCCGCGTCCAACCAGTCCTTAAGCGAGGGTTCCGTAAGGAAATCCCTGTCGAAATAACGGGCATTGTAATTAAACCCCGGCACATAGCTGAATTCGTAATCAAAGCCCTGGAACTTTGGCATGCTCCATTTCCGGCGCACCTGGTTCATGAGGAAACCGTCATTTACAAAAAAGGCCTGGTCGCGGTCTCTGGGGATAGGGCGATAGGAGTGCCCCTTATCTTCCTTAAACCGGGCCCAGCGCCATTGATCATCGTGTCGGTCCCAATCCGCAATGATCATATCAAAAAGCCTTGACTTTAACACCCATTTTTGATCGACCAGATTGTCGTTGTCCTTGTACAACTCCTCCAACAAATTTGGTGTACTAATGATCTTTTTGGCATTGCCGAAACTTGCCAGGTCTTTGCGATTTCCGGCGGCGCGTTCCTCGAACAACGCTAATTGGTTGGCAAAGTCTCTCTGGTGAACACCTAATCGAGGATCGTTAGGAATATACACCAGTTGCGGGTTAGTGTGATATATTTCAGCAGCTTCTGCCAGCTGAGGAATTACAAAGGCAGCGTAAGGATGTGAAGCTGAGATCTGGTCTTGCACTAATTCGGCGCCCACAGTTCCTCTCAATGGTTCAGGCACGACTTTTTCAGCATACTTTTCAATGGACCGCAGCACATATTGCTTTCCTTGGGGGTTCTTTAAACGCAGGGACCTGGTCTGTTGTCCTCCTCCCCTTTGAATGATCTTAAGCCCCCCTTTTGCCGTACCAATATCAAATACCGGCACCTCTGTGGTAGTCTTCCAGGCTTTCCGATAGTTTTCTCCCATAAATCCGGGACTTTTAGTATCGTACTGGTTGCTGGCATTGGCAAAAACAGTGCTATCAGAAAAATCTAGATTTAAATCAGAGATTTCGGGAAGAGGCTGGTAAGGCTCTTTATAAAGTTCCTTCATATAAATAGGTTCATCTCTATGTTCCGGTGACCAGAATTCAAGATTTACCGTTCCATTAGCTTCGTATCTAATTTTTGAAAAGCCCAGCCCTTCATGGACCCATTGAGCATATTTTTTTTGCTTAACATAGGTGCTTTTAGAGCCGGAACCGCTTACCACGTAGTGCACGCTGTCTTTGTATGAATACTGTAAGCTATGCTCATGACCGGATACATGGATTAAGTTGGCGTGATCTCGATACAATCCCTCCAAACTCTGGCGAATGGCTTTGTTTTTGGGATGAGGAATGTCCTGCACATTTCCCAATAATTTGCGATACAGAGGATAGATAGATCCTATTATGGGAAGGGGAATATACAGTGACTCGTTGACAGCAGTCAATGGAAAGAGGTGATCGTTAAAATTGGATACTCCTCCGTGTATACCATAGGTGTACATAGGGTGGTGAGAGGCTACAATTATCTTCTTATGACTATTCTGTCGAAGCATCTCCTGCATCAACCCAAACAGTTCAGCCGAACGTTCCACACCACAGCCTTCTTCGGCACGAGGTTTTTCCCAGGGATGAAGCAACCATTGGGTATCCAGTACAATCAAGGTAAGCTCGGGGGTGAGTTCAATTTCTACAGGACCCGGGCAACCGTTGTCAGGCAAGAAGGCATTTACGCTGTCCCCCAGGATCTTCACTAATGCAGCTTCCACAAATCGCTCCTGATTGGTGATATAGGAGTACCCTTTAGGCTTCCCTTTATCCCAATCATGATTGCCCGGTATCATGAACACATTACCTTTGAATCCCTTGAAAACCTCCAACTGCCCGAGTAAGATTTGCTCCGCCTCCTCACGATTCCGATGTCCTTCTTCCGGTAGTCCTCGGGGGTATACATTATCTCCCAAGTACAAAACGGTGTGGTTTTCATCGGCATGGGCCAAATGCTCACCAAGTAAGTTTAGCACGGGATTCCCATTTTCAAAGGGCTCGCCGGCATCGCCCACTAAATATACGGTGTGGTTTTGACCGAAAATGTGGGTGACGCTAGCGGTCAGCGCTAAAATGCAGATAAGAACGCGCACATTAATTTAATTCGGTAAACAAACAGGTCGGAAAATGCAAATTAACCATACTGGCCCAATTAACACAGTAGGGTTATTAAAAGTTTGTTTACTTTTCCTGGAAGGCTACTTCTCCTGAATACAGGTAGTAGTACTTGGCTAAATAATAATCTTTGAAGAAGGGATCTATACCGGTTTCACCTCTAAGCGTATTTAGCATCACCCGCATGGTCTCCTGCACCCGTGGACTGGAATATCGGTACAAGGCCTGTTCTATCAAAGCAATGGCAGGTTCCAACTCTTTTCGGTTGTAGCTCTGCAAGGCTAAGTTGTAGTAATGAAGTCCGGTGAGTTGCTTAAGATTAATAATTTCCTTAACCGGTTGGGTGAATTGATAGTGATCCTGGGTCTGCTCCTGCGTATATTCATGGACAAAGGCTTGGGTCAATAGTGCAATTTCATCAGGATCAGTTACAAATCCCTGTAAGGGATTAGTGGACTCTATTAGCACAGGCTGACCTTCGACGGTCAAAGTCATGTAAATATGATAAGTGGTTTCTACAATCTGATATTCCAAACCTAGGGCTTCAAATATCAAGGCATAAAGAGCCGTTCCTGTCAGACAATCATAAGATTTCTTCTCAAACAGATCATTCAAAGAAACCGGTGTTCGATAGTGACGCAGGTATTTCCGATGCACTTTATAGTACAGGTAGCCAAGAAAATCTGTTTGGTTTTCGTATTTGGTTCTCCTGTGGTTAAGTTTTTCAATGAAAGCATCAAATTCCTGCTGAATGCTACTTCCATGAGCCATATAGTGATCGTGGTCTATGCGCAAGAATTCCGCTAGCCGAGATTGTACTGCGGATTTTTCGCCAGGAGATGAAATGACTGAATTGGGATCACTAGCCTTGACCTGAGATCCTACAGAAAACCAAAAAAGGGCAATAAACGCTATATACACCGATTTCCTCAACATCTTATCTTTTAGCTTACACTAATTTAACGTTTTCTTAATATTTGGGTAACATAAAGTACGATAATATTACCTTATTGTTAATAAATGAAAAAACGGATTTTTTGTAACCCTTATGCCAGTAAGGTTTTTTTATTATTTTTGCTTTCCATATATCTCATAAATTTTAAAGTGAAACCCTAGTGGAACAAGCAGCGACCAATGATTTAAAGCGGGAACACCAGGCTAAGATCAAGCAAGTATTCTCGGAAGTAGGGAAGGTGGTGGTAGGTCAGGACTATATGTTGAATCGTTTACTGATCGGACTGTTCACCCAGGGCCATGTGTTGTTGGAAGGTGTTCCCGGTCTGGCCAAAACCCTCACCGTCAATACCTTGTCGCGGGTGTTGCATCTGGATTTTCAGCGTATTCAGTTTACACCGGATCTATTGCCTGCCGATTTGATCGGGACCATGATCTACAACCAGCAAAAGGCGGAATTTGAAGTTAAAAAAGGCCCGATTTTCGCCAATATCATTTTAGCAGATGAAGTGAACCGGTCCCCAGCCAAGGTCCAATCTGCTTTATTGGAGTCCATGCAGGAAAAACAGGTGACCATTGGAGAAACTACCTTCTCCCTGGATCGGCCCTTTTTGGTGCTGGCCACCCAAAACCCCGTGGAGCAGGAAGGTACCTATCCCTTGCCGGAAGCGCAAGTTGACCGGTTCATGATGAAGGTGAATGTAGATTACCCCACTAAAGAGGAAGAGTATGAGATCATGTCCCGCATGGCCAACCTCAATTTCGATGATAATGTGCAACCCATTTTAAGCAAAGAGGACATCTTCGCTATTCGGAATGAGATCAATCAGGTCAACATCAGTAAATCCTTGGGGCAATACATTATAGAGTTGGTATTTGCCACCCGTAACCCAAAGGACTACGGTATGGAGCACCTGCAACACTATATTCAGTTCGGAGCGTCGCCCCGTGCTAGTATCAATCTAAACCTGGCTGCCAAGGCCGTAGCCTTTTTTGATGAACGCGATTATGTGCTTCCCGAGGACATTAAAGACGTGGCCCTGGACGTAATGAACCATCGTTTGCTGTTGAACTATGAAGCGGAAGCCGATGGCATCACTACCCAACAGATCCTGAACGAGATATTAAGCAAAGTTCCCATTAACCAATAACGGGGCTATTCATTTCCTAAAGCCGGTCTAGGCTTTAACTGCTTAACATTATCTTAAAATGTTTAAACATCAGTTAACATTTCCACTGCTGAGAGGAATTTCATTTTAACAATTAATTAATAATTCCTACCTGTCCAGGTAATATGAAATCCGCACCTTTGCCCCTGCGAATGTTGTTCACTTTAATCAAAAAAACCATTTAACAATGAAGAAATTTCCCATTATATTTTTGCTCATGGCAGGATTAGCTGTAGCTTTTTGGGCTTGTGATGATGATGATCCGGCAGTTGGTGCTCCAACCATAACTGTACCGGGGAGCGCGGTCTCTGTTAGCACTGATGCTTCAGTGGATATAACCTTTACGGTAGACGTTCCTGGTGGATTCCAGTCTGCCAGTGCCTCGGCCGATCAAGGAGCCACTGCAATTAGCTCACAGCCTAGTGTTGGGGCCACAAGTGGCACTATTGTGGTAACCTATACAGCCCCTTCCAACGAAGGAACCGCTACCGTTACGCTTACGGTAACCGATGCCGGAGGAGTCTCTAGTTCCAATACCGCTGCGGTAGAGATCGATGCTACCGTGGCCCCGGTGATTACAGTTTCATCCTCTGTTGATGGCGTGGGAACTGTAACCTGGACCAAAGACAATGTATATCTATTGGATGGTTTCATCTACGTAAACGATGGCCAAACCTTAACCATTGAAGCCGGGACCATTATTAAAGGTGCACCGGGCGAAGGCGCAGATGCCAGTGCTTTAATAGTTGCCCGTGGCGGTAAGATCATGGCTGAAGGAACTGCTGCCGAGCCAATTATATTTACTTCCCAAGCAGATGATATACAACCTGGAGATATTGTGGGAACCATACCGGTTACCCAGAGAGGACTTTGGGGAGGTGTCATCATACTAGGCAAGGCGAGTTTAAATACCGTCCCTAATGTCCAGCAAATAGAGGGGATTCCGGTAACAGAATCCCGCGGTGAATACGGGGGTACAGAGGATGATGACGATTCCGGAATATTGAAATATGTTTCAATTAGACATGGTGGTTCAGAAATTGGAGAGGGTAATGAGATCAATGGTTTGACCATGGGAGGTGTTGGATCTGGCACTAATATAGATTTTGTTGAAGTAATCGCTAACTTGGATGATGGTTTTGAATGGTTTGGAGGCACGGTCAATACCAGTCACCTGATTTCCGCATACTGCGGGGATGATGCCATGGATTACGATCAGGGTTGGAGAGGAAACAACCAGTTCTGGTTCATATTCCAGGATGCTGAGGGAGATCGAGGCGGCGAGCATGACGGTGGTACCGACCCTGAAACCGGAATGCCCTTTGCTACCCCCAAGATCTACAATGCTACTTTCATCGGTGGAGGAGATAATCGCACTTTGACCATGAGGGACAATGCCGGTGGCGAATACCATAATTCCATTTTCTCTAACTACGGGAAAGGCATAGACGTGGAAGATCTGGATGCTACCGATGGAGATAGCTATAACCAGCTAAAAATTGGCAATCTAAAATTGAATAACCTGCTGTTTTCTACCGTGAGAGGGGATGTTCAGGATGAACTGGTACTACGGCTGGACTACAGCGTGGATACCGATCCTGCCACCGAAGGTACGCAACCTGAGGAAGTCAATCTTATTGGAGATGCGGCTGTAGGCACCAATGTCACCGGCATTCAAGTAGCGGATCCCGGCTTTGATGCCGTATACCTGCCTACCGCTACCGATGAAGTGACTATGGGCCTATCCGACAAGCCATCAGACGAGTTCTTCCAGGATGCCGCATATAAAGGAGCTTTTGAACCAGCAGGAACTGCTTGGCATGCCGGTTGGTCTCTATGGGCAAATCAATAAAATCCTCTACGTTAAGTAGTAATTTGAAAGGCAGTGTCATTTTTTTGATGACACTGCCTTAATTATTCTTAACCAATAGTTAACAATAGCATAATCTCATGTTCATTAAAGGGCAAATGGCATTATCTATCTTTGCTGCATCAAATTACTACTTAAATCATATGAAGAAATTCCTAGTCAGTCTTCTGTTGTCGATGGGTTCCCTTGGTATGGCCTGCGCTCAGAACGGCATTATCCGAGGACTAATTACTGATGAATATAATGGCGAACCGTTAATCGGTACATCCATCTTAATACAAGGCACTACTACCGGAGTCATTACGGACCTCGATGGTAAATTTTCCATTCAAAACCTTGAACCGGGAGTTTATACCCTGCAAATATCCTATGTTTCCTATGAAACTAAGATTATCACAGATATAGAAGTAAAAGCAGGGGAGGTGACGGTGCTCAACAACATCACCCTGGCTGAAACCTATCAGGATTTGGGAGAAGTGGTAGTAACTGCAGAAGCCATTCGCTCTTCAGAGTCTGCCATGCTAACTATTCAGAAAAAATCACCGGTAGTACTGGATGCTATAGCAGCTGAGGCTTTCTCCCGCTCAGGTGACCAGGATGCCGCTTCTGCAGTCAGACGGGTAACCGGTGTCTCGGTTGAAGGAGGCAAATATGTGTATGTTAGAGGTTTGGGCGACCGTTACAGTCAAACCGCTCTTAACGGCGCAAAAATTCCGGGGTTAGATCCCAACAAGAATACCGTACAGTTGGATCTGTTTCCCTCCAACTTAATAGATAACATAGTGGTTTATAAAACCTTCAGTCCTAACCTTCCTGGAGATTTTACCGGCGGCTATGTTGATGTAGTAACCAAGGATTTCCCGGAGTCATTCACCTTACAGGTTTCCGGGGGATTGGGATATAATACTCAGGCATCATGGAGTGATGATTTTCTTACCTATCAGGGTGGTGATACAGACTGGTTGGGATTCGATGATGGAACCCGGGAGTTCCCTTCTTTAATTGATGTGAGGGACCGTAATTCCGTTCCCTTGCTTCCTTCGTCACTGGTCAATCAAAACGTGGGGAACCGCTTAACCCAAATTACCAGAGCATTTAATGAAACTATGACGCCCATACGGGAAAGTCAGTTTTTAAACCATAATTTTTCAGTTGCCATAGGCAATCAAACCACTTTCCTGGGTAAACCATTTGGTTTCGTGGGTAGCCTAAGCTATCAACGTGATTTCCAGTCTTATAACGACGGAGAGACAGGGCGTTATAAATTAACGGAAAACGAAGCTCTGGCTAATGGTTTGGTGGCAGATCTCAATTTGCAGGATGCTAAAAGTGATGATAATGTGCTGTGGGGAGCTATGTTGAACGGTTCCATTAAACTGAATGAATTCAATAAAGTATCTCTGAATTTGTTGCGAAATCAAAGCGGCCAGACTACCACCCGTTCGCAGTCTGGCATAAAGCCCGGTGACGAAGCATTCTTAGAATATTTTACCAACACCTTGCTATACGAACAACGTTCATTGAGTTCCGCACAGTTGAAAGGGGAACATGCTTTTGGTGAAGGTCAGGGCTTGAGTGTAGAATGGATATCTTCCTTTACCTTGTCCACCATGGATCAGCCGGATTTGAGATTCTTCACTTATGGATTCACGGAGAATCAGGGATTTCGTATCCAGCCATCAATCGGCCAATTACCTACTAGGTATACGCGGGAGATGGAACAATACAACTTTGACAACAAAGTTGATTTTACCTTGCCCTTTAAGCAATGGGGTGGCTTGGAAAGCAAGTTGAAGTTTGGGGGAGGTTATACTTTCAAGGACAGGGATTTCAGCGAATTTCAGTACCGTTACAATCAAAACGGGACAGACTTTAACCTGGCAGGAGGTAATCCCGATGCCTATGTGAGTGATGATAATGTATGGGTATTTGCAGACCGGTTCAGTCAGGAAAACCCAGACGCCGTTTGGATTTCCGATGCTTACCAGGCGCCTAACAACTACCTGGCAGAACAAACGGTGATCAGCGCTTATTTGATGACAGAGTTACCATTAACTGATCGATTCAGAGCTATAATGGGAGCCAGAATGGAAACAACAGAAACCATTTTTAGCAGCGATGCCGCTAATTTTCCTAGTGTGTATCCAAATTTTGCGGACCTAACAAATAAGACATTACAGGATCAGGTGGATATACTACCGTCCCTAAACCTAGTATATAGCCTCACAGACGCGTCGAATTTAAGGGTCTCTTACAACAAGACCCTGGCCCGCCCAAGTTTCAGAGAATTAGCACCGTTTGAATCGTTCGACTTTGTGGGTGACTATAAATTGCTTGGTAACAGCGAATTGGAAATTACTAAAGTGGACAATATAGATCTGCGATGGGAGATATTCCCTAGAGGTGGCGAGATTCTTTCCATAAGTGGATTTTACAAGAAGTTCACCAACCCCATTGAACGTTCATTCAATCCTACTTCCGCCAACCCTTTGCTGGTTTTCCGAAATGTAGATGAAGCCCTGGTATATGGCGTGGAGCTGGAAGCTAAGAAAAGACTGGATTTTATTAGTCCTACATTAAATAATGTATTGGTGGGTGCAAATTTCACTTATGTACACTCAGAAGTGGATATAGCCCCAGACGAGCTTGCCGCAGCCCAAGCGTTAGCGCCATCCACTGAAAGCACCAGAGATATGACGGGACAATCTCCTTATATAGTTAACGCCTTTATCAATTTTGCCAATGAAAAGAATGAAGCCAATGCTGTCTTCAACGTTCAGGGGGAGCGTCTGGCTATTGTTCTGGTAGGAGGTACACCCAACATTGTAGAAAAACCTCGACCTAGCTTGAATCTTAATTACTCCCGCAAAATAACCGACAGGTTTAAGGTAAGGTTAAGCGCTAATAACCTCTTGGATGCTGAAACCAAATTGGTTTACCCGTTCAAAGGACAGGACTTTATTTTCCAGAACTACCAGACCGGCAGGGAGTTTTCTCTAAGTCTATCTTATTCGGTGCTATAAAGCAATGATGATGACTTCAAAGGTGGTTTTCCTAAACCACCTTTTTTTTTGGTCATTTACTGCCTACTTTCGTTTTAAAGCGAATAGTTAGGGGCAATGTCAAAGAATGTACTTATCACGGGGGCATCTGGCCTGGTCGGCTCCAGGCTTACCTCCTTTTTGCTGGAGCAGGGCTATCAGGTTTCTCATTTGGGACGTACCAGAAAGCCTCAAAATGGCGTTAAATCCTACACCTGGGATATTAGCCAAGGAATTATTGAGGATGGGGCGCTGGAAACGGCTAACATTGTGGTGCACCTGGCGGGAGCCGGGGTAGCGGATAAGCGCTGGACTAAAGGTCGTAAACAGGAGATTTTGACCAGTAGGACACAATCCACGGCGTTTCTGTTTCAGGAACTTAAGTCCAGAAAACCCCCATGCCATACATTTGTTTCTGCGTCTGCCATTGGTTATTATGGCTGGGACACCGGCGATGAATGGGTCAACGAACAATCTGAATTGGGGGCGGGATTCCTGGCGGAGGTAACGGCAAATTGGGAAAGAGAAATAAATCAGATGGCCGAACTAAATTTACGGGTGGTCACTTTACGTATTGGGGTGGTATTAAGTGCTCTGGGAGGAGCACTTCCCAAAATAGCCCAATCCATAAAACTGAATGCCGGAGCCCCTCTGGGGAGTGGAAATCAATATATGAGTTGGATCCATATGGACGATCTTTGCGGGATGTTCGTTAAAGCAATAGAAGATCCCCAAATGTCCGGGGTATTCAACGCAGTGGCTCCCCAACCGGTTACCAACCGGGATTTTACGGCGGCATTGGCAAAGACTTTGAAAAAGTCCTTATTCTTACCGCCGGTACCGGCTTGGACCCTGCGTTTAATGCTGGGAGAAATGGCCCAAATGGTATTAGGGGGAAATCGTGTTTCCAGCGAAAAAATAGTATCTCATGGATATAATTTTAAATTTGCTGAGGTAGAGCCAGCCCTGCAATCATTACTAAATTAAATTTGAATAACGTGTAGTATTGGAACTATGGGACAAAGACGATTAAAAACCGACGCTGACCGGGAAAAAGAAAGCTTTCAGCTCGTAGAGGACGAAAATCGCATTCGAAAGGCTTTTCAGGACCGTGATTGGAATGAAATTAAAAGCTCGGATTCCTGGGTGATTTTCAAGGTCATGGCAGAATTTGTGGACGGCTTTGAGAAGCTGGCAAAAATAGGTCCCTGTGTATCGGTATTCGGTTCCGCCCGTACTAAACCGGATCATCCGTACTATAAAATGGCGGAAGACATTGCGGCCAAGCTGGTACGCCATGGTTATGGAGTGATCACCGGTGGAGGCCCTGGGATTATGGAAGCTGGAAACAAAGGGGCCAAAAGAGAGGATGGAAAGTCTGTAGGGCTAAATATCGATCTGCCCTTTGAACAGGGAAGTAATATTTATATTGATCCGGACAAGTTGATCACCTTCGATTACTTTTTTGTTCGTAAAGTTATGTTTGTGAAATACTCCCAGGGATTCATCGTTATGCCGGGAGGTTTTGGGACGCTAGATGAACTGTTCGAAGCCATTACCCTGATTCAAACCAAAAAGATCGGCCAATTCCCCATAGTACTGGTGGGTAAAAGCTACTGGGACGGATTGATCGACTGGCTCCAGGAAACCTTGCTAAAAACGGAAAAGACCATTAGCCCCGGAGACTTGGACCTGTTCCATGTGGTGGAAACCCCCTCCGAGGCCGTGAAAATAATTGACGAGTTTTATACCAAATATCTGCTTACGCCCAACTTCTAATGTTCAAACAGGCTCCGCTGATATTATCCGTAACCTCCTTAGTACTGGTACTGGTGCTTTTCTATCTGCGTAATCAGCCGCCCAAGGAAGATCCTATTCAATTGGCGGATGATGATGCTTATGCCATGCCTGAGCAAATGCCGGTGCGTTCGAAAACAGTTACCCTGGAGCTTCCCGATAGCTTAAGCTTTGCAGGAGAGCCTGTGCCTATGCACATTATTGATGTCCGCGAACGGCTGGACCGCGAATTGCATATCAATACCTATTGGCACAACAATTCCATCTTTATCTTTAAAAGAGCAAATCGATGGCTCCCGGAAATAGAAGCCATATTAACCGAGGAAGGAGTGCCGGATGATTTTAAATACTTGTCAGTGATTGAAAGTGGCTTGCTGAACGTTACCTCGCCTGCACAAGCAGTGGGGTTTTGGCAATTCTTGAAACCAACTGCTAAGGAGTGGGGCCTGGAAGTAGACAAAGAGGTGGATGAGCGCTATCATCCTTTGAAGTCTACCCGTGCAGCCTGTAAATATCTAAAAAAAGCATATGCAAAATTCGGTAGTTGGACGTTGGCCGCAGCTTCCTACAATATGGGGATTAGAGGTTTAGAAAACCGATTGGAAGAGCAAAGGGTTACGTCATATTTCGACTTGCTTCTCAATGAAGAGACCTCACGCTATGTGTTCCGTATTCTGGCGGCTAAGGAGCTTTTCAATGACCCCGAGGTCTATGGATTTGATATCCCTGAAAAGCATCTATATGTGCGCGAAGATCTCAAAGAAATAGAGATCACCGAGTCGGTTGATGATTTGGTAC
>CAJIBY010000052.1_pt1 | contig 12117 bp, 5 predicted proteins | sample 9199461 | NCBI WGS metagenome assembly CAJIBY01 (sample SAMEA7708316, study PRJEB35096) | sediment metagenome | biome: marine neritic benthic zone biome [ENVO:01000025]; feature: sediment [ENVO:00002007]; material: shallow marine sediment [ENVO:03000034] sea grass bed [ENVO_01000059] ... | reverse complement strand
CGATCGCATATTATCGGTAAATGATGAGAGTACCGTTTATTTTCAATTCTTGAGGAATGTGCTTACGGAGAATAAGGGTAAGCAGGTGGATCTGCTAGTAGACCGCGATGGCACCAAGCTCAATCTTACCGCACAGGTAGATGAAAATGGGGTGATTGGATTCAGACTGGAATCCTTACTGGAGCGCCATAGAATTAGCTTTTCCTTCGCAGAATCTATTCCTAAGGGAACCAGGGAAGCCTTTCAGGTTACCATATTCAATATCCGGGGTCTGGGTAAGATCATAAGAGGGGAAGTAGGCAGAAAGTCGGTGAAGAGTGTAATTGGTATTGCCGAATACTTCGGAGGTGTTTGGGACTGGAGGAATTTTTGGTTCATCACCGGCATGCTGTCCATGTGGCTGGCCTTCTTAAATTTTCTTCCCATACCAGCGTTGGACGGTGGTCATGTCATGTTCTTGAGTTATGAGATCATCTCAGGACGCAAACCTTCTGACAAATTCCTGGAGACTGCCCAGAAGATCGGAATGGCTTTTCTGCTGGTATTGATGGTATTCCTGATAGGCAATGACATTGTCAATGTCATCTTTGGCTAGGGCTTATTCCTCTATGCCAGATTCCCGGTAGATCTCAAATTCCACCCGCCGGTTGAGCTTCTTATCTTCAGGTGTAAGTTCTTCTACAATGGGGCGGGTATCTCCGTATCCCACAGCCTCCACCCGTCCTTGGTCAATACTGCCAAACTGAATGATGTAATCCCTAATGGCCGCAGCTCGCTCCTGTGAAAGTACCAGGTTAAAGTTAGGACTACCGTCCGAATCGGTATGGCCCGCGATACGGATCTTGAAATCAGGATTGTCCAGTAAGAAATCGATTATTTTGTCCAGGTCGCCGAACATCTCCGGAAGGATATCGGCCTTACCATTTTCGAATTCGACCGATTCAAATTTTATTTTGCTGGAGAGCGGGGCGGCAGTGCGGTGAATTTCGGTGGCTCCATCCAGGTAGAATATCTCCTCAATGCGGAAATAGTCATCGCCCTGTATGATCAACAAGTAGTTGTTATTATTGATCAATTCGAATTGAAAGCTGCCATCGGAGCGCAGGAATTTAGGGGCTACCTCAATACCATTATCCAAATCAATGATAGAGACGATCCCGGTGAGCGGATCTCCACTCAAGGAGTCCACCAGGCTACCGGAGAAACTGGTATTGGCCGCCGGTTGGGCTCCCATAGGCAGTGGAAAAGAGAACAGATCCAAATTTTCAATATTCCGTTCTGAGGAAGAGGCGTAATAAAGGTAGTTCGACTCCGAATCGATAGTGAAATAGAACTCATTGCCCGGGCCGTTCACCAGAGGCCCTACGTTTCTGGGTTCCTGCCAGCGTCCCTCCAATCGTTGTACCTTGAAAATGTCGAACTCGCCGAAATTGAGCAGGTGACCGTTGCTGGTAAAATAGAGTACATCGTATTTGGGATGGAAGAAGGGGCTTACCTCATTGAGACGAGTATTGATCAAAGGGCCTAAGTTCTGAGCCGGGACCCAGTTCCCGTCTTTATCTTTGGTAGTAAAATAAATATCCGAAAGCCCGAACCCCCCGATGCGATCTGACGCAAAATATAGAGTGTCCCCGGAATGAGAAAGAGTTGGGTGAGAGTCCCAGGATATGCTGTTCACGTTTACCCCTAGATTCTTGACATTTCCCCAAGTGCTGTCTTCTTTAATGGTAGCCACAAAAAGGTCACAACTACCCATCGATCCCGGAGCGTGGCATCGAGCAAAATACAAGGTGCTGCCATCGGCGCTTAAACAGGCCGACCCTTCATTGTAGGTGGTGTTGATGGCATCCAATGATTGTGCTTTCGACCAATAGCCGTCCCCTCCGGTGCTGTAGAAAAGGTCTTCGTTTTGGGTTTTTTTAGCGGCCACTACCTTTTCGTTTCTTTTAGAAGTTAGAATGAGCAGATTATTGTGCACACTTAGCGTAGGGCCATAATCGGCCCAGTCGGAGTTGACGGTTTGACCCATATTGAGCAGCACGCCCCTCGGCGGTCGCAAGGTATCCACAGATTTTCTATATTCCACCAATTCATAATAGTAGTCCAGCGGCACATAATAATCGACCTTGTTTTTACTGAGACTATCGTAGTATAATTCTACCTTGGAAATGTCTATATCTTCCCGGTGATGCTTTAATACTAGCTTATAAAGACTTATGGCGTCTGACTCCGAACCGTAGAGTTCTGTCAATTTGGCTAACCGCCATAGAAGATGGGTATCTTTGTAAAAATTTTCGATTCCGAAATTGTGTACGTAGGGCTTTAATACCTCATACAGCTGGGGCCATTGTTGCTTAGCCTCCAATTTGCGGATCTTAGCCCATTGCTTTTTATGATAGTAATATTTCTCACGGTTAAGGTTGGGAAATTCGCCAATAGAAATGCTCTCAGCCTCCTTTTTTTGCAGTACGTCCGACAATTTAAGAAGCTTCTTCTTCTCCTTTTTCTGGGCCAGGAGGTGCTGGTCGGCGCTGCTGTACCATACCAGGAGTAAGCAGAAAAAAAATCTGAACACCATTTTAACACAAACTCGCTTCGAAGGTACCAAAATAATGACAATATATATTCATATTTTGGCATAGCTCTTGTAAAATAAGGTACGGGGATTAGAAATACTGTAAAAATTGAAATAATATGCCAAAATGGCATGTTCGATATATATATGAATCAAGATCAATTATTGAATAACATAGTGCTGGGTGATCTGGCGGAGGATGAGAACGAGGGTTTCATTCAAATTATTGATTCCGAAAAGGACGAGAATTCACGGTTGGCTGATTTTCCAGAAGCCATCCCTATACTGCCTATAAGAAACACCGTGCTCTTTCCAGGGGTGGTGCTTCCCATCACAGTAGGCAGGCAAAAATCCATCAAATTAGTTAAGAAGGCTTATAAGGGCGATCGCATTATTGGAGTGGTGGCCCAAAAGAACAATACTGTGGAGGAGCCGGAGATTGAAGATATCTATCATATTGGCACCGTAGCAAAGATCATCAAAATGATCGTACTGCCCGACGGCAACACTACCATCATTATTCAGGGAAAGAACCGTTTTAAAATTCGAAAATTTTTAACAGATCAGCCTTACTTCACCGCTGCAGTGAAGTATGTCAAAGAGAAGTTTCTTTCCAAGCACCGTAAGGAAACAAAAGCGGTGGTACAGTCCTTAAAAGACGCAGCTTCCAAGATCTTAAAACTAAATCCCGAAATACCCCAGGAGGCTCAAGTGGCCTTGGATAATATTGAAAGTCATACCTTTCTTACCCACTTCTTGTCGTCCAACATCAATGCCGAAGTAGCGGATAAGCAGAAGTTGCTGGAAATCGACGATGGTATGGAACGCGCCACTATTTTGCTGGAGCATATGCATAATGATATTCAAATGCTGGAGCTGAAACAGGAGATACATAATAAGGTACACTCCGATATCGATCAGCAGCAAAGAGACTTTTACCTTCGGCAGCAGATCAAAGTGCTTCAGGACGAATTGGGACATGACGGGCCCGACCAGGAAGTAGAGGCCTTGCGAGTGCGTGGAGATAAGAAGAAATGGCCCCAAGACATTCGCATGCATTTCAACAAGGAGTTGGACAAGATCTTGCGATTGAATCCAGCCTCTGCGGAATATCCGGTAGCTTTCGGTTACGTGGAGTTGTTTGTAGACCTACCCTGGGGCGAATACACCACCGACAATTTTGATCTTAATAAAGCCCGTCGCATTCTGGATCGCGATCATTATGGGCTGGATAAAATAAAAGACCGTATTATCGAGTATCTGGCAGTACTAAAACTGAAGCAAGATATGAAAGGCCCCATTCTGTGCTTTGTCGGTCCTCCGGGAGTGGGTAAAACTTCTTTAGGTCGGTCCATCGCGGAGTCGTTGAACCGCCGGTATATCCGTATGTCATTAGGTGGGGTACACGACGAGGCGGAAGTTCGGGGCCATCGTAAGACCTATGTGGGAGCTATGCCCGGACGCATTGTTCAAAATATCAAAAAGGTAAAATCGTCCAATCCCGTATTTATCCTGGATGAGATAGATAAAGTGCGCTCTGACTTCCGGGGCGATCCCTCTTCGGCATTATTGGAAGTGTTGGATCCCGAGCAGAACAGCACCTTTACGGATAATTATCTGGAAGTCCCCTATGATCTGAGTAAGGTGTTGTTCATTGCTACTGCAAATTTCTTGGATACCATCCACCCGGCCTTGCGCGATCGCATGGAGATCATCGAATTGAGCGGTTATACTCTAGAGGAGAAAGTGAAAATTGCCCAAAAGCATTTGCTTCCCAAGCAAAAGAAGGAGCACGGGTTGAAGGCTAAAGATTTCAGATTGAGTAAAAAGGCTCTGGTCAAGATCGTTGAAGGCTATACCCGTGAATCTGGTGTTCGGAACTTGGAACGTAAAATAGGCACGGTGGCCCGTAAGATTGCTAAGTCTATTGCCTTGGAGGAAGAATTTGTGCCCCTAGTGGATGTTGCCCAAATCGAGAGTATTTTGGGCCCTTCCCGCTTTGATAAAGAGCTCTATCAAGACAATAAGATAGCAGGAGTAGTCACCGGACTGGCCTGGACACAGGCAGGTGGTGAGATCCTTTTTATTGAGTCCAGCCTTAGTAGGGGTAAAGGCAAGCTTACCTTGTCAGGCCAACTGGGGGACGTAATGAAGGAGTCTGCAGTAACTGCTTTGTCCTATTTACGGTCCAATGCGGAATCATTAAACATTGATCATCGTACCTTTGATAATTACGACCTGCATGTACACGTACCGGCAGGGGCTGTACCAAAAGATGGCCCATCGGCGGGTATCACCATTGCCACTTCACTGGCCTCTGTGTTCACTCAGCGCAAAGTAAAAGACAAGATAGCTATGACCGGTGAAATTACTTTGAGAGGAAAAGTGTTACCTGTAGGTGGGGTAAAGGAAAAGATCCTGGCCGCCAGGCGCGCCGGAATAAAGGAGATCGTTTTGAGCGAGCGCAATCGTAAAGATATCGAAGAAATTAGCCAGGAATACTTGAAAGGTCTGAAAGTGCACTTTGTGGACACCGTTAATGAGGTATTGCAACTGGCCTTACTAAAACAAAAAGCGCAGGACGCAGTATCCTTCGTTTTCCGGGACAATTAAACACAATCTTTTGGATATGATCAGTGGCCCTTCCGGTGTCGGTATTGCCAAGCTCTCGTGTATCTTGGGATTAATGTTGCTGGTGTTTCCGGCCAGGGCTCAGTTTGGCGGTCAAAAGTCTTTTCAGTTTCTGAATTTACCGGCCAATGCACGTACCGCTGGTTTAGGAGCGGTGAACGTTAGCAGCGGCCAGGGGGATGTGCAGATGTACTTAAACAACCCAGCCTTGCTTGACAGTACATTGGACCATCATGCTGCCCTTACCTACCAGTCTCTGGTGGCCGATATCAATTACGGCAGCTTCTCTTATGTGCGTGATCTCCGTGACCCGGGTATCTGGGGTTGGTCCGTACAGTTTCTGGACTACGGGGAGTTTCAGGGATTCGACCCTTCGGGTGCGCCAACGGGGACTTTTACGGGCTCAGAATTAGCTTTTACCATGGGCTATGCCAGACCCTTGGGGCCCATCACTATGGGGGCCAATTTCAAGCTGTTGTTTTCGGGAATTGCTGGTTTCAACGCCAGCCTGGTGGCATTAGATATCGGCGGGGCTTATAAGCATCCCCAAAGTGATCTCACGGTAGGGCTTACTTTTAAAAATATCGGTTTTGTGCTGTCGGATTTTACGGAAACCAGCGATTCGGAAATGCCATTTGATGTACAAATCGGCATCACCTTTAAACCTCAATATATGCCCTTTCGTTTTACCTTGACCGGATACAACCTGACCTTCTTAAACGAAGATCTTTTTGATCCAACTGGAACCGGAGAGGGTACTCCCCAGGAGTTGAGCTCGTTGGACCGTATCTTCAGGCATATAGCTGTAGGGACTGAAATCCTGATCCATAAGAATATTAATGTGAGAGCGGGCTATAATCATCTAATTCGCCAAGAGTTAAGGTTGGCGGAAACCAGTGGAGGAGCCGGATTTTCCTTTGGGTTTCTCCTGAAAATTAAAAGATTTGAGTTGGCTTATAGCCGGGGGATATACCATACCGGCGGAGGATACGATTATTTTACATTGGCCAGCGATTTAAATAGTTTTATAAAAAGAAAGAATTGATATGATAGAGGACAAGCAGTATTTAACGCCCCGAGAAATTGTGGCCGAGCTTGATAAATATATCATTGGGCAAAATGATGCTAAAAGAAATGTCGCTATTGCCCTGCGAAACCGCTGGCGGCGCATGAATGTACAAGGCGAGATGCGCGAAGAAATCATTCCCAATAATATATTGATGATCGGAGCTACAGGCGTAGGAAAAACGGAAATAGCCAGACGGCTGGCTAATTTGGCGGATGCCCCTTTCACAAAAGTTGAAGCTTCCAAGTTTACCGAAGTAGGATATGTGGGAAGGGATGTTGAAAGCATGGTCCGTGATCTGGTAGAACAATCAGTAACCCTGGTAAAGCATCGCAAACAAAAAGAGGTCCAGGCAAAAGCCATCCAGATTGTAGAAGACCTGATTTTGGATGCCCTTATCCCACCCATAATGAGCGGGCCGGGATTCCAGGTAGGAGAGGATAGTAACGGCAATTCCCCTACGGACGACAGGGAATTAAACGAGCGCACCCGTGAGCGCTTTCGGGAGAAGATACGTAATGGAGAGATGGATGACCGCAAGATTGAGATTAATATAAAGAAGCCGGCTAACAGTGGTATTGGTATGATAGGAGGTGGGATGATGGATGAGGCATCCATGATCAACCTGCAGGAAATGATTGGCGGCATGATGCCCAAGAAAAACAAGAAGCGCAAAGTTACCATCGCAGAGGCCCGTCGCATTTTGCTTGAGGAAGAAGCCGCGAAGCTGATCGACATGGACGAAGTTAAGGATGAGGCTATCAGGAAAGCCGAAGATACCGGTATCATATTCATCGATGAAATTGACAAAATCGCCGGCAGTTCTTCGGCAAAAGGAGGCGGCCCGGACGTTAGCCGCGAGGGGGTTCAGCGGGATCTGCTACCGGTGGTGGAAGGCAGTTCCGTAACTACCAAATATGGAGTTATCAAAACCGATCACATTCTTTTCGTGGCCGCCGGGGCTTTTCATGTCAGCAAGCCCAGCGATCTGATCCCCGAATTACAAGGCCGATTTCCCATTCGTGTAGAACTGGAAAATCTTACCAAAGACGACTTCTATCACATTCTAAAGGAACCTAAAAACGCCTTGACCAAGCAATACCAGGCGCTTTTTGAAGCGGAGGGAGTGTCCTTAACCTATCAGGACGAATCGCTGCATGAAATTGCAGAGATCGCATTTAAGGTAAACTCCGAGGTGGAGAATATCGGAGCCCGACGCCTGCATACGGTAATGAGTCACCTGCTTAATGATTTGCTGTTCGATATGCCGGATGCCATTCAACCCAATGCCCAGGTGGTGATCACTTCCGATCTGGTGCATGAACGACTGGAGCAATTAGTACAGAGTCGGGATTTGAGCGAATATATACTTTAATTACAAAAGACGAATTACGGATCACAAATTAAGAATTGAATTTCGTCTTTGGTCTTTGGTAATGAATCCCGGATTCATTCCGAGATTTAGTCTCGTTTCAACTTCTTATGGCGAGGCAGGCTTTTCTGAGCCAGTTTTACCGCTTCGTAGGCATTGATCACTCCGCCGGTCTGGCTAAGTTGTCCGAATTTGGTAAACTCTTGTTTTCCCGGGATCTTCACTTTCTGACCTTGGTAGCTGGTACTGGATTTCATTATGATCTCTTTCACTTCCTGCGCGGATAGTGCCGGGAAGTAGGACATGAGCAAGGCGGCCACTCCGGTAGTAACCGGTGCCGCCATGGAGGTGCCACTAGCCGCTTCATAATCCTGGTCAGGGGCGGTAGATAATATATCTACTCCCGGTGCAAACACATCTACGGTAGTTTTACCATAATTGGAAAAACTTGCCACCAGATCTTCGTGTCCTTTCCAGCTTACCGCTCCCACTTCCAGCCAGTTACCGGCCCTATATTGAGGCATATCCAGCTGAGGCGAAGGATAATGATCGACCTTTTGGGTGTCATGCGCACTGTTGCCAGCGGCATGGATCAGCAAGACTCCCTTGGATTCGGCATACTTTACGGCTTCATCAACGACTTTTTTGTTAGGGCTGAAGCGTTTTCCAAAACTCATGTTGATGATCTGGGCACCGTTATCCACCGCATATCGGATGGCATTAGCGACATCTTTATCGCGCTCATCACCGTTGGGTACTGCTCGCAACACCATTACTTCAACGTTGTCCGCTATACCGTCAATACCCAGGTTATTGCTTCGTCCGGCGGCAATAATACCCGCTACATGGGTTCCGTGAAAAGAGAACTCCCCTTTCACGTCGTTGTTGCCGTAATACTTTTCATAGGGATCGTTCGCATTGTCGCCAATCACATTCCTGGGATCGAAATCAAGGTTGTATCCGTATTCGAGGGCGGTGGTGAAATATTCGAAGCCCTCCTCCATTTTTTCGGAATCCAACCCGTTATCGAAGGCTGTGAGCATAATGCTTCGGGCTTGGGTTATCTTATCATCTGGTGAGTCCCAATTAATCAAATCCTTCTTTGACAATTCTTCTTGGTCGACATACGCCTGAAGGAGGCGTTCTGCTTTCTTGTATTGATCGTAAAATCCTTTGAAGCCGGCAAATTGTCGCTCCATTTTCTTTACCGTATTATGGTATTCTTTTTCGATCTTGCTGAAATAAATCCATTCCGAATCCGCCTGCTGCTGACTTTCACTTAGCACTTGATATTTACTCTGTAATCTCAGGTATTCGCGGGTAAGTTCGTAAGTGTCAAATTCTACGTTTTCACCATCTTCTCCTCCGATAAAATTCCAGCCGTGGACATCATCCACATATCCATTTCCGTCGTCATCTTTTCCGTTGCCCGCGACTTCCTTATGGTTGGTCCATATCACATCTTTGAGGTCTTCGTGGTCGATATCTATGCCCGAATCTATCACCGCTACTAATACCGTTTGAGAGGAGCGGCCTTTAAGAAATTCATAGGCTTGTTGCGTATTTATTCCCGGCACCTGGTGATGGCTAGGATCCAAATGCCACCAATTGTTGGGAGCTTCCTTAAGGGAGTCACTATCTAGTGTTAAGGTGGTTTGATCGTAAGAAAATACCTGATAGGTGGTCAGTAAACCAATCAGTAATAAACTTATCCTTTGCATATTGTCTTGATTTTACAGAAATGGCATGCAATATAATGTGAAAAAAGGCATTTTCCTCGCGATATTTAACAGTACTAAGTCTGTATGTAAGGAAAAAGTCACAATTGCCGCACCTTTAAACATTATTACCCAAATATCATTCCATTGTTTTCACAAATGACCAAAATACCTGTTAAATAATGTGAAAAGATCCCACTTATGAGGGGATAGCCTCAAGAAAGCTCCACTACCAGATCGTCCTGCTCCACAATAACACCGGGCCCCAGGTGTATTTGCTTCACTTTTCCGGACCTTACCGCGGTCACAGAAGTTTCCATTTTCATGGCTTCTATAACGAACAATAAGTCGTTTTCTTTAACCTCATCCCCTTCCTTCACTACCACTTGGGCAATCCTGCCCGGCAGTGGCGCACCAATCTCCAGCTCGGTTTGTGCTTTACGGTGGGTTTCCCTGGTAGACTGGAAGCTGTGGTCACGGATTTTAATACGTCGTGTTTGCCCGTTCAATTCAAATGAGACGGTACGCAATCCCGCGGGATCGGGCTCGGAAACGAACAGCATCTTGATGATAATAGACTTACCAGGGGCGATCTGCACGATGATCTCCTCATTAGGCTTAAGCCCGTAGAAGAAGGCCAAAGTGGGCAAATACCAAACTTCTCCAAATTGTTGACGGAAATTATAGTAGTCCTTAAAGACTTTGGGATAAAGTTGGTAACTCAAAAAATCCAAAAAATCAGTATTCACGTCGAATTTTTGTTGGAACTGTTCAAAGTCCATGTGAAAATCAACTGGCTGTAGGTGCAGATTAGGCCGCTCTTTAAGTGGTTTCTCCCCCTTAAGCACTATTTTCTGGAGTTCTGCAGGAAAGCCTCCATGCGGTTGCCCCAGATCTCCCCGGAAAAAACTGATCACCGAATCCGGGAATGCCACTCCCTTATCGGGATTCAAAATGTCCTCTACGGAAAGATCATTGGATGTCATATAAAGCGCCATGTCACCCACCACTTTGGAGGACGGGGTCACTTTGACAATATCCCCAAACATCTGGTTCACGGCAATGTAGTTGGATTTAATAGTGTCGAACTGCTCTTCCAACCCTAATGCTATAGCTTGGGGGCGCAAATTTGAATACTGACCTCCGGGTATCTGGTGGTTGTACACTTCTGCAGTACCGGCTTTCAATCCAGACTCAAAAGGATAGTAGAATTCTCTCACATCTTCCCAGTAATTTGAGTATTGATTAAGGCTTTGGATATCGTAAGGCTGTTCCCGCTCATGGTTTTGCAATGAAGCGACCATGGCGTTGAAATTGGGCTGCGAAGTGAGTCCCGAAACCGCTCCCAGGGCAACGTCTACCACATCCACTCCCGCCTCAATGGCTTTGAAGTAGGAAGAAGCCTGAATGGAGGAAGTATCGTGGGTATGCAGGTGAATAGGGATGTCCACGGCCTTTTGAAGTTCCGTAACCAACATTTCTGCGGCGATAGGTTTCAGCAAGCCGGCCATATCCTTGATCCCCAGCAAATGGGCCCCCTGGTCCTCCAGTTCCCGTGCCATATCCATATAATACTGCAGGGTATATTTTTTATTTTCAGGGTCGGTAAGGTCTCCGGTATAACAGATACAGGCTTCGGCCAGACCCTCGGTCCTTTCCCTAACCGCTTTAATACTCACTTTCATAGCCTCTACCCAATTCAGCGAATCGAAGATTCTGAACAGGTCGATGCCGGTTTCCCAGGTTTGCTCTATGAACTTTTCAATTAAATTGTCCGGGTAGGCTTTGTAACCTACTCCATTGGAGCCCCGCAATAACATTTGCAGGAGAATATTGGGCATTGCCTGGCGGAACAATGACAATCGTTTCCAGGGATTCTCATGCAAAAAGCGCATGCATACGTCGAAGGTAGCACCTCCCCACACCTCCATGGAAAACACCTGGGGATGATTCTTGGCAAACCCTTCAGCCACTTTAAACATATCTAGTGTCCGGACCCGGGTCGCCAATAAGGATTGATGCGCATCCCGGAAGGTGGTATCGGTAAATTGGATGGCTTTTTCCTGTTTCAACCAATCGATGAATCCATCTCTTCCCAAATCCTGTAGCCTGTTCTTGGTGCCTTTAGGGTATTCCCCAAACCGGTCAAACGCCGGTATCTTGGGATTCCTGAATTCTTTGGTGGGGTAGGTGAACTTCACATCCGGATTGCCGTTCACGATCACATCGGCCAGGTAGGAGAGGGTTTTGGTGCCGCGGTCCAGCCTGCGAGGGATCTCGAATAGTTCGGGGTGATTGTCAATGAACTTAACAGTGGCCTCACCCCGGTTGAAGGTGGGATTGTTAATGACATTTTCCAGAAACCCAATATTGGTTTTTACGCCCCGGATCCTGAATTCCCTCAGGGTGCGATGCAAGCGGTACGAAGCTCCTTTAAGGGTGCGTCCCCAAGCCGATACCTTCACCAGCATGCTGTCAAAAAAAGGTGATATGCGCACACCGGGATAGCTGCTCCCTTCATCCAGCCTTATTCCGAAACCTCCGGCATTTCTGTAGGCAATTATGGTGCCGTAGTCCGGCCTAAAGTTGTCCCTCGGATCTTCCGTGGTGATCCGGCATTGTATAGCATAGCCGTTACATTTGATATCTTCCTGACTGTTAATAAAGATACGGGGATCATCCAGTGGATGCCCCTTGGCTATGAGTATCTGGGATCTAACAATGTCAATTCCGGTCACTTCCTCGGTAATGGTAT
>CAJIBY010000670.1_pt1 | contig 12178 bp, 10 predicted proteins | sample 9199461 | NCBI WGS metagenome assembly CAJIBY01 (sample SAMEA7708316, study PRJEB35096) | sediment metagenome | biome: marine neritic benthic zone biome [ENVO:01000025]; feature: sediment [ENVO:00002007]; material: shallow marine sediment [ENVO:03000034] sea grass bed [ENVO_01000059] ... | reverse complement strand
TACTGGAACCATTGAGAAAAGCTGCGGATCTGTTTATATCAATCTCCCCCATCTTTAACCAGACGGCCCACATGCATATCCTCTTCAACCGTACCCAATACTTACCGGTGCACTATCACGATTTGGATCTCAAGATTTATGCCGGTTTGGATTACTCCATTATTCAAAAGAACTGTATTACCATCGATACCAAAGATTATCAAAGAAACTTGGACCGTGATGTGCTCTCGGTAGCACTCTGTATGGGTGGAGGTGACGCCGGTAATAAGACCCTGAGCTACTTGAAGCACCTTACTTCCTGCGCAAGACCTACCACTTTCTGGGTACTGCTTGGGGAAGGATACCGCCACTCATACGATAAACTGGTAGAGGTAATCGAGAGTGAAAAGGACCATGAAGTGATATTGGCAAAAACCAATAAGTCCATGTGGCATATCCTTAAAAACTGCGTGACGATCATTTTACCCGGTGGCATCACCACCTATGAGGCCATTCATGCGGGATTGCCCACTATTAATACCTTTGAACAGGAAAATCAGTACTTCCTCATAAAGGAACTGGTAGAAAATCAGGTGAGCATTAATGCAGGTTTGAGCACAGACGATAACCTAAGCCATATACCCGATATTCTGGAAAGACTGACCGATCAGCGTCAGGATCTGCTTGCCATGCACAAAAGGGCCAAACAATTGGTGGACGGTTCCGGAAGTGAACGTATCCTGGACCTAATTGCCGAACACCTGGAATGATATCTTTTCAATTAAGTATGAAATTGGTATTGTTCGCAGCCTTTTTTCATATTTGTAGCAAATAAAAACAAGCCATGAGCAAGATCAAGCTATTTCTAACGGATGTGGATGGGGTTTTAACGGATGGCGGCATGTACTACACCGAAAATGGCGATGAGTTCAAAAGGTTCAGTGTTTACGACGGCATGGGTCTGCAGATCATTCAAAAGTTAGGAGTCAAGACCGGCATAATTACCGCAGAAAGTCGTGACCTCAATAGAAGGAGGTCAGAGAAAATCGGCCTGGACTTTTACTACGAAGGTGTCAAAGACAAACTGCAGGTAGCAGTAGGCTTGTGCCAGGAACTGGGGATCACTTTGGATGAAGTAGCCTTCATAGGTGATGATATAAATGATCTGGATCTATTGCTAGAAGTGGGCATTGCAGCCTGCCCGGCCAATGCTCGGGATTCTGTAAAAGCGCTTTCCAATATCCTGCAAATTGCAGCCGGTGGAGGCTACGGGGCTGTCAGAGAATTTATTGAATACTTAATAGATCAAGAGCTAACCCCCTAACCAATAACATATCCATTTGGGTCTTATAGGACGACAATCGATTAAATCCACCTTATACATCTATCTAGGTGTAGGTGCGGGATTTATTTTGCGGGCCAAGCTCTTTCCTCAACATCTCAGTGAATCGGAGATCGGCATCCTGGCCCTGCTGATTTCATATGGATCAATTTATGCCCAGATCGCCCTCCTGGGGTTCAACCATGCCACTTTCAAGTACTTCCCGTTCTTCCGCAATCCCAAACAGGGACATCACGGCTTTTTACTGCTTTATCTCCTAGTGGCAGCAGCCGGATTCCTGCTGTTCATGGGGCTGCAGTGGCTGGTAGCAGAGATTACCTTCACCGCAGAGGTCGACCTATTCCAGCAATATTACTTTTTGTGCATACCTCTCACGGCCTCTTTACTGCTCTTTTTGGTTATGGACAACTACAATACAGCCCTTTACAATGCCAGTACCGGGGTTTTTCTACGGGAGTTTGTCTTGCGTATAGTCATGCTGGGTTTCTTTATGCTGTTCATCTGGCAGATTGTCGCCTTTGGATCCTACGCTTACCTGTACATTGGCTCCTTTACTTTGATCGCATTATTAATGATGGCTTTTATCATTTGGCGTGGCGAGTTCTTAATAAAACCTACTCCCAGACTGTGGAACAAGACCTTGTTAAAAGCTATGGCCGGAATCAGTTTTTTCGGATTGCTTACAGGTCTGAACAACGTGGTGATACTTCAGGTCAACAACATTCTCATAGATGCCTATTACAACGAAGCGATGACCGGGATTTACATTACCAATTTCTTTTTCGCCGCCCTCATCCTATTGCCTTCCCGAGGACTGAACAAAATAGCCCCTACCATTATTTCTAACGCCTTCAAATCACGCGATCTGGATACCGTGCATCAGGTGCATTACAAAAGCACCATCAATCAAATGGTGATCGGACTGTTGTTGTTTGTAGGACTCTATATCAACTTGCACAACGTATATCGTATCCTTCCGGAGTCGTACGCCATAGGATCCATGGTGATCATTTATACCGGGATGGCTAATCTGGTTCAGATGTTAGGGGGCATAAGCAGCTCCATAATTGGGTTTTCGGATTATTTCCGCTACAACACCTACTTGACGGTTATTCAATTGATCATACTGGTGATATTGAACCTGCTTCTATTACCCAGTTGGGGTATTACTGGAGCTGCCCTGGCCACATTGGGCGCTATCCTGGTGATCAATGTGTTGAAATTCGTTTTTCTTAAAATCAAATTTGATATCCAGCCCTATAGGATCAAACATCTACTGGGTCTTATCATTGCCGCAATTTGTCTGGGCATCAATTATTTCTTACCGGAATTGCCACAATTGATACCCGATATCCTTATGCGAAGCATAATTATCACCGTTATCTATGTTTCTTTGAGTTATTTATTAAAAATTTCCATGGAAATGAACCAGGCCATCAATAAAACGTTTGAAAAGTTGAGAATTCGATAATTAATTAATTACTTTGGCAGGCTTTTTTAAGATCAAATTTCATGAAAAGAGTTGCGGTTTATACTTCAGGAGGGGATGCGCCAGGGATGAATGCCTGTATACGTGCAGTGGTGCGAGGTGCCATTTATCACGGGGTGGAAATTTATGGAATACGCTATGGTTATGCAGGAATGATCAAAGGGGATATGAAGCCGCTAAGCTCTCATTCTGTAAGTAATATCATTCAAAAAGGCGGCACTATTCTGAAGTCGGCCCGCAGTGAAGAATTTATGACCAAGGAGGGCCGAAAAAAAGCTTATGAATCGCTCCAGGAACACGGTATTGAAGGGCTGGTCTGTATCGGTGGCGATGGTTCATTCACTGGGGCTAAAATCTTTTATGAGGAGTTTGGCATACCTACTGTGGGGGCTCCAGGTACCATCGATAATGATATATATGGGACTGATTTTACCATTGGATTTGATACGGCTGTTAATACCGCCATCTCCGCTATAGACAAGATCAGAGATACCGCCGATTCCCATGATAGAATATTTTTTGTAGAGGTTATGGGGCGAGACTCTGGGTATATTGCCATCCGCTCCGGGATCTGCGGAGGAGCGGAGATCGTGTTGGTCCCTGAAACGAATACTACCATGGAAGAGGTTATCGAAACCCTGAAGAAAGGAAAGAATCGATCCAAAACTTCCAGCCTGGTAGTAGTGGCGGAAGGAGATGAAATTGGGGGAGCCATAGAAATCGCAGAAATGGCCCGTAAGCACTTGAAAGATGCTGATATCAGAGTGGCTACTTTGGGTCACATCCAGAGAGGAGGTGCCCCTTCCGCAAAGGACCGTATTCTGGCCAGTAGAATGGGGCTCAGTGCTATTGAAGGGCTACTGAACGGACGAAAGAATGTAATGGCAGGAGTCATGAAGGACGAACTGGTTTACACACCCTTTGAACATGCCATCACTATTGAAAAAACCCTAAGTCCGGATCTGCTGCGCATGGTCGACATATTCAATTCCTAGCAATTTTCAAGATACCGCAGAATAGCCTGAAATTCATCTGGGTGAAACCAACGATACTGTTGATCCTTGCGGAACCAGGTAAGCTGTCTTTTGGCATATCGACGGCTGTTGCGTTTTAGGAGCCGTATCGCTTCCTGCTTTTGGTATTTACCCTTTATATAATCAAATACCTCTTGATATCCCACTGTTTGCAAAGGTACCAGATCCTCATAGTCTATGAGATCTTGAGCCTCATTGAACAGCCCTTGTGCAATCATTTGGTCCATGCGCTGATCAATACGCTCATAAAGTTCCTTCCGCTCACGGTCCAAACCGATCTTGACTATCTTAAAGGGTCTTGGCTGGGACTTCCCCTGTTGAAATGAGCTTAGAAATGAGCTAAAGGGCTTCCCTGTGGCGAGTGCCACTTCCAAAGCCCTGATCACACGTCGGGGATTAGACTTGTCAACCTTGCTGTAATAGACCTCATCCAGTTCTTTGAGTTTTGTCAGCAAAGATGCTAAACCCATTTCCTGCCATTGCTGAGTCAGTACTCTCTTTATATCAGGTGGCGTTTCCGGAATACTATCCAATCCCTCGCATACAGCTCTTATGTAAAGGCCCGATCCTCCAGTAAGGATACAAAAGGAGTTCTTTTGAAAGACCTCTTCAAGAATTTCCAAAGCGTATCTTTCGTATTGAGCAGCTGTAATAGCCGTAAAAATGCTGTGGGAGTTTATAAAATAATGAGGCACCAGATCCAGTTGCTCTTCAGTAGGCTTAGCGGTAGCTATCCCTAGCTCCCGATAGCATTGTCGGGCATCGGCCGACAGTATGGGACAGTTCAAATACTGAGCCAATTCAAGGGTAACGTCAGTCTTGCCCACGGCAGTTGGACCGGCTATTACTACCAATGTTTTGACGGATTCAGGCTCCGGCATATATTCGTGCTTTTGAGGCAAATATATGGTAAATTTAAGCTAGAGACCTTCGTTCACTACTTGTTAAATACTATTTTATACTAAAGTAAGCGGTAACTGCAGCAGTAGGCGCAGCAATGAGACTTGAACAAGCCGATAGAGACACCCTAATACAGGAAATTAAAAGATTGCGCAAAGTCATGACTGAGTTGAGCAATCTCAAGGTTGAACAGAGCTTCCGGACCCTGGCCAACTACAGTCCCATCATGATGCGCATGTACAGTGAGAAAGATCAGCTGTACTTCTGCAGCAAACGCTGGTTGGATTTCCGAGGTAAAACCTTGGACGAAGAACTTAAAGGAACCTGGCAGGAGGACATACACCCGGAAGACCAGGAACCAACTTTAACACTGATCCAACATCGTCGTCAGGAACGCCTCAACTATGAATGCACCTATCGGATCTTAAACGCAGAAGGTCGTTACCGCTGGGTGTTGGATACCGCCGAGCCTCGTATTGACGACAGAGGACAGTACCTGGGATATATAGTCACTACCCAGGACATCACCGACAAGAGGTTAAATCAGGAGAAGCTCACTGCTGAAAGGGTACATCAGGAATCGCTGGCCAAGATCCAGAACTCTTTGCGCAAAGCGAACTTCTTAGCGATCACCACCAGCGTAGATGGAAAGATCCTATTCTGCAATGAAGCCTTATGTCTGGCTACTGGATATCGAGAAGAAGAGATGATGGGCAAAAACGCCTTTGACCTTTTTATCCCCAAAGATAAAAAGAGTATGTACATCTCAGCCTATTCCCAATTGCTGGAAGAAGGGGAGTACCCCAAAGACATGCAGGACCGAATCTGGGACAAAAATAATAAGTGGATCTATATACGGTATGTGACTATCATTCTCAACAATCCTTACGATCCTCAAAGCGGCATTACCCTGGTAGCCGAAGATGTTACGGAGAAAAACCGGGTAGCAAAGGCATTGAAGAAGTCCAACTCAAGGCTGCAGGAATTATTTGACAATGCTCACGACCTTATTCAGGTATTTACCATCGACGGGGAATTCAAATTCGTGAACGAATCTTGGAAAAACAAAATTGGGTACAACGATGAAGAGCTAGTGAATTTAAGGTTTTTCGATATTGTGCATCCCGATTATCGTGTTCACACTGAAAATTTCCTGAAGCACTTGGCCATGGCCGAAGGTTCCAGCAAACTAGAAACCGTTATCGTTTCTAAAGATCAGCAGAATATATTCCTTTCCGGAAATGTGAATTGTAGCTTTGAAAATGGCAGTCCCATAGAATTCCGCACCATTTTTCATGATATCACCGACCGCTTGCGCACGGAGAAAATTCGGAATCTTTACTACAGCATTGCCAACCAAACCAACCTAAGCACAAATTTTGCAGAACTTTACAAGAATATTCACAGTGAGCTGAATAATTTTCTGGATGCCAAAAATTTCTATTTCGCCATCTTTGAAAATGACGAGCTGGTATTTCCCTTTTTCGTACTGAATAACGAGATCCAACCCTACTCCGGTGAGGGTCCGGAAAGGATGATCACCGAATATGCCTTAAGGGAAAATCGCTCCTTCATGGTAAAGCAGGAGGATTTTGAAAGCCTGATTAAGCAGGGCATGTTGCCGTCTATGGAGGACCTGCCGATCGTATGGCTGGGAGCACCACTTAAATTGGAGCAACGAACCATAGGCTTGATCGCGATCATGTCTTATAAACAGACATCACCTTTTGACCGTACGGATCTGGAGATGCTGGATTTCATGTCTGGACAGATCGCTTTGGCCATAGACCGTAAACGAACGGAAGAAAAAGTCAACAACCAAACGGCTCGCCTTAATGCCATCTTTGAGAGCAGCTCTCACCTGATATGGTCCATAAACCGCAACTATGAGTTCACCTCGTTCAATCAGAACTATTCCAACATTATCTTCAAGTACCTGGGAGCGCGGCCCAAGCCCAATGAACAATTCAATATCAGCACCAATCTGCCTACCCGCCAAAGCGATAATCGCTTTTGGGTACAGAAATACCAACAGGTATTTGCCGGCAATTCCCTTCATTTCGAAACGCGATTTAAAGGCGAGTTCGGGAATGAGATTTGGTTGGATATTTTTCTAAACCCCATATACCAGGCCGACGGATCTGTAAAAGAGGTATCCGGTATAGCGCACGACATTACCGATAAGAAACGATCGGGGTTGGCCCTCAGGGAGAGTGAGGAAAAGTTCCGGAATATATTTGAATCGTTCCAGGACCTTTACTTCAAATGTGACTTACAGGGATCTATTCTGATGGTAAGCCCCTCCATTCTGGAAATGACGGGTTATGAGCAATTTGAAGTGTTGGAAAAAAATATTACCAATTACTACCTCTACACGCCTAAAACCAAGGATCTGATCCGGCAGCTGGTAAAAAATAAGAGTGTGCGCAACTTTGAAGCTTCACTGGTACGTAAGGACGGTAATATTATGCAGTGTATTTGTAATGTACGTCTTAAGATCGGTAACGAGGGAGCCTTGGAAATAGAGGGAGTAGTCCGGGACATTACCCAACTGAAGGAGACCAACGAACAACTGGTCCATGCCAAAGAACTAGCGGAACGATCCCTGAAGATAAAAGACCAATTCCTGGCCAATATGAGCCACGAGATCAGGACTCCCATGAACGGAATTGTGGGTATGGTTGACCTGCTAAGTACCACCCCCTTACAGGGGGAGCAATCCGAATACCTGGAAACCATTAAAAAATCGTCGGAAGTCCTTCTGGAAATCCTCAACGACATCTTGGATCTTTCCAAGATCGAAGCCGGTAAAATGACTTTACGCACCTCCCCGGTAGAACTAAGGCAGGTTATTGGTAAGCTTTACGCCATGTTTTCTCAGCAAGCCACCACCCACAAGATCAATCTGGCCTATTATATCAATCCCCGGTTGCCGGAATATGTGATCATTGATGAAACCAGACTCATGCAGATTATATCAAATCTGCTGAGTAATGCTATCAAATTTACTAAGGATGGTGGCAGTGTACACCTCAGCATGAAACCTCAGTTCAAATATGACAAAACCCATGTGATTAAAGTCGAGGTTAGGGATACGGGAATTGGCATCGCTAAGGAAAATCTCAGCAGCCTGTTTAAAAGTTTCAGCCAGATCGATGACTCCTCTACCAAGTCATTTGGGGGCACTGGATTAGGTCTGCGCATTTCCAAGGAGCTATGCCAATTAATGAATGGCAATATTGGAGTGTACAGTACTCCCAATCTGGGAAGCACTTTCTGGTTTACCTTTGAGGCTACAGAAACCACAAAAAAAGCAGTAGAACAACAGATACAGGAGAAGGATGAGATCACGGTAAATGTTTTCTCTGAATCAAAACCCAAAGTACTGCTAGTAGACGACAATCAAGTAAACCGACAGGTGGCCAGTGAAATTTTGAAAGCCTCCGGGTGTCTGGTCGATCTGGCCACTAACGGTCACGAGGCCATAGCGTTAGTAGAGAAAAAAAACTATGATATCATATTTATGGATATCCAGATGCCGGAAATGGACGGGGTAACCGCCACCAAAAAGCTAAAGAGCATGAATCTGAGTCAGTTGCCGCCAATTGTAGCCATGACGGCTTACAGTATGGGTCCGGACCGCGAGCGATTCTTAAGTCAAGGCATGGACGATTATCTGGCCAAACCCATAAAAGGAGCTAATCTGATCAATAAAGTAAAACGCTGGGTGAATGGCAGCGGGGAGAAGATGGATACCGCTATTACCCTAGAAGACAACACCCACATTGTCAATCAGGAGATTATCGATCAGCTTTCAAAATACAGTGGTCCTGAAATGGTTAAGGACATTTTAGTGGATTTTGAAAATGAGACCACCGAACAAATCCACAGCTGTGAGGAATCCTTGAAAAGCCAGGACTACCAGAATATTTTAACTAATTTACATACCTTAAAAGGAAATGCCGGCACCTTGGGAGTTGAAAAGGTGGCCGGTTTAGCCAAGAAAATTGAGGCTGATTTGAAACAAGAAGACTACACACAGGTAGAGCAGGACCTTTCGGAATTGCGTAATTTTTTTATAGAATTTCAAGATAATTACCTGGAAATTCTAAATTTATAGACCTAAACATTAAAATAAATGCCCAAAAAAGTATTAGTAGCAGAGGATAGTTCGGTGATTCAAAACCTCACCAAAAAGATCCTGCAAATGCAGAATTACGAAATATCTTCAGTAAAAAATGGACAACAGGTTCTTGACGCGCTACAAAAGAGTTCTTTCGATATCATCCTTATGGACATCAATATGCCGGTAATGGATGGAATGGAGTGTTCTCGAAACGTACGCGCGTTATCAGATCCGCAGAAAGCTCAAATTCCTATCATCGCCATCACAGGAAACGCCCAAAACTACTCTATTGATGAATTTAAAGATGCCGGAATCAATGATTACCTGCCCAAACCGCTTAATTTCGACACCTTGGTAGAAACTGTAAAAAAGTATACCCAAGATTAGCTCTGCATGGAAGTAAGGTACACCAAACACTTTCTCAATAAACTGGAGGATCTTTTCAGTGAGACAGAATATCAACTTCGCTATGAAAAAGGATCCTTTAAATCTGGTTACTGCCTTTTAAAAGATCACAAAATTGCTGTAGTTAATAAGTATTACACGGTAGAGGGAAAAATTAACTGCCTGATCGATATCTTGAAAAGCATTCAAATTGACCCTACCCCATTGAGCGGGAAAAACCAGAAGCTCTATCTGAGTTTGCTGCAAACTGAAATACAACTTTGAGAATTTCATTTCTTGGGACCGGTACCTCACAGGGAATCCCAGTTATCGCCTGTAATTGTCAAGTGTGTCAATCACTTGATTTCCGGGACAAGAGATTAAGAACCTCTATCCATATTAATCAGGACGACTATAGTGTAGTTATTGATACTGGGCCTGACTTTAGACAACAGATCCTGGCTGCCGGAGTAAAGAGGTTGGACGCGGTAGTGTTTACCCACGAACACAAGGACCATGTAGCGGGGTTGGACGATATCCGCCCTTTTAATTTTCGGCAAAAAACCGATATGCCCATTTATGCTACCGATAGAGTCATCACCCATTTGAAAAGAGAGTTCCCGTACATTTTCCAACCGCAGCAATATCCCGGCATTCCCAAGGTTCAATTATTTCCCATCAATAACCAACCCTTCTCACTAGGCCCTCTGGAATTCATTCCTATTGAGGTCATGCATTATAAACTACCCGTGTTAGGATTTCGAATCGGTGATTTCACCTATATTACTGATGCCAATCATATCGAAGAATCGGAAAAAGATAAAATCAAAGGCTCACAGATACTGGTCTTGAACGCGCTACAGATCGATCCTCATATTTCTCATTATAATCTGGAAGAAGCATTGGCCATGGTTGACGAGCTGAAACCTCAGAAAGCGTACTTTACCCATATCAGCCACCGTTTAGGGTTACATGAGGAGATCCAGGAATCTTTGCCCGAACATGTAGAATTAGCTTACGATGGTCTAACCCTCGACATTTAGTGCATAACAATTATTTTATTTTAAGACCCCTCGGTGAACAACTGGATCAATTATTCCGGGGCGGAGTAATTGTGGAGTGCTATAGCCAGGATAAAGATGAGATCATTTTCGGGATCCTTAAGGACACTCAGGAGTTCTATATCCACGCCCTGCTCAGAAGTGACCTGAGTATGTTAAGGTTTCCCGATCAACTCAATAGGGCGCGTAAAAATACCGTTGATCTTTTCCCGGAGTTGCTTGATCTACAAATTCAAGAGGTGTTCTGCTATCGTCACGAGCGCTGTTTAGCATTTAAGATGTCCAATTCCTTTCTGTTGCTCTTTAAAATGTTTGAAGGCAAAGCCAATATTATACTTTGTCATAACCAAAAACCTAAAGTGTTGTTCAAAAAGAAATTGAAAGAGGATCTTGATTTGGTGCCAGAACAACTGCATCAGCATTTGGATCTGAGTAAAGAGCACTTCTGGCATTTACAAGGTGACCTTCGCACCTTTATGCCCACACTGGGGGCTCCATTACGCCGGTACTTGCAGTCCCAGGGCTATGAAAAAAAGAGCCGCCAAGAACAATGGGGGCTTTTAATGGAAGTCCTTAAGGAATTGGAGCACCCCATTGTTTATCTGAACAGGAGCAATGGCCTGCCCGTTTTGAGATTATTTGATGGGGGCGACTACTTCTTTAAGACTGCAGATCTCATTAAAGGGTTAAATACCTTCTATGTAGACTACATTACCGCACAGACACTTTTAAGGGAAAAAAAGGCCGCTATTCGCCCCTTGAGAGCAACGTTGAAAAGAAATAGGGCCTATCTCAAGCGACTGCATGCCAGAGCACGACAAATCACCGATCAAGTCCCCCTGCAGGTACAAGGTGATATGATCATGGCCTATATGCATCAAATCCCAGAGGGAGCTACCAGCGTTGACTTGCCCCACTTCGATACCCAGGAACTGGTCACCATTCCACTTAAACCTCAATTATCTCCCCAAAAGAACGCTGAACGCTACTATCGGAAATCCAAAAACCAGAAAAAAGAACGGAAGGTGCTGGAGGCCAATCTGCAACAAAAAACCGGTGAGCTGGAAGCAGTAAAAAGTCATTTGTCTTTTCTGGATGACTGTGATTCATTGAAAGAATTAAGGGCCTATGTCAAGGAACACCGTTTAATAAAAGAGCAAAAGCAACCACAGGCCGAAGACCTTTTTAAAGTATTTCAATTCCAGGGCTTTAGTATTCTGGTGGGCAAAAACGCCGCCAACAACGACTTGCTGACTCAGCGCCATGCCCATAAAGACGATCTTTGGATGCATGCCAGGGATGTAAAAGGATCTCATGTGGTAGTAAAACATCAAGCAGGCAGGCCTATTCCAGAACCGGTAATTGAAAGAGCAGCGCAATTGGCCGCCTATTATAGTAAACGCAAGCAGGATAACCTTTGCCCGGTGGCCTACACCCCTAAGAAACACGTGCGAAAACCTAAAGGAGCTGCTCCCGGCCAGGTAGTGGTGGAGAAAGAAAAGGTGATACTGGTAGAGCCAAAACCCTAGTTATTCTGCAATGGCAATTTTTAGAGCGTTGGTTTGGAATTTGCCTTTTATGGGCATAGAAGCAGTATTGATGATCACATCGCCTTTATTTAACCAACCTTTTTCCTTTAACATGCGTTCCACATCGGCAAAAGTATCATCCGTACTTTCCATATTATTGTAGTAGAAGCTTCTTACCCCCCAAACCAGGTTCAGCGTGTTGAGCAGACGGCGATTGGCTGTAAAAATAAAAATGTGGGCTTTGGGCCGGTTGGGTAGGGATACCGGGGCCATAGCGATAACCGGAATGACCTTTTCTGGGTACACCGCCTACCGTCTGGCCGGTAACCGGCCC
>CAJIBY010000583.1_pt1 | contig 12481 bp, 11 predicted proteins | sample 9199461 | NCBI WGS metagenome assembly CAJIBY01 (sample SAMEA7708316, study PRJEB35096) | sediment metagenome | biome: marine neritic benthic zone biome [ENVO:01000025]; feature: sediment [ENVO:00002007]; material: shallow marine sediment [ENVO:03000034] sea grass bed [ENVO_01000059] ... | reverse complement strand
GCCAGTAAGTCTGTAGGGGATCATAGGTAATAACTCGGCCTCCGGGGTTCAAATGGTCCCTGAGGTTCTCTAAAAAAACGTCGAAGTACTTGAAGTGATGCGCTACCGCCCGGGCATAAATGAAGTCGAATTTCTCATGGGCAAAATCGTCAGATAAAAAATCTACTGCCCTTACTTTCGCGTCAGGGATGGCATGTCGATCAATTTTACCCTGCAGCTTTTGCAGTGCAGACTCGCTTAGGTCAATACCTAGGTATTCGCGGGAATTTTTTGCTATTTCCAAACTCAGTGGGTTGCCAGCGAAGCAACCTAGATCCAACACCCGCTTTTGACTCAAGTCCCCTGTCCAGGTGCGATGCAGATTATTGATGGCCTTGTTTATTCCCAGTTCCTTATTGGCAGAAATGAACTTTCTTCGCAAACCCCTCCAGATCCTAGTAGGTAAACTTCCTGCATGATCCAGATCGTGATCGTAAAATTCAGTTTGCTGTCGGTTTATTTCAATTAATTCGCTCTTCTTAACCTCGTCCATTCTTGTTCAACGTAGCATTGTAGATGGCTATTAACTTATCCGTGAGTAGGTCTTCATTGAGATCCTCGACATGTTTACGGCCCGTAAAGCTAGGCGATTTCGTTGTAAGTACAAAGTCCACTCCTTTGGCGATTTCCTCTGCACTATGGTTACGACATAAATAACACCCATCAATATCTTGAATCCTTTCTTTAACGTCCCCAACATCTACTGAAATAACCGGTGTATTGCAGGCCAGAGCTTCCTTGACCACGTTGGGTGAGCCCTCATGTAAGGATGATAGCAATAAGCCATCCGAAGCATTCATCATGAGAGGGACCTCATGAGGAAGTACATCGTCCAAGGGTTTTAACAGCGGCTTGGAGGCGGTTTTTGCTATGGCTTCTTTAGCCAGTTCGTATCTTTTTCTCTTCACTCCCGGCCTGCCTCCAAATAGAATTATGGGGACGTCCATATTCCAATTCAGGCGTCTTCTGCATTCCAGTTGGTCCATGGGTTTGAACAACTCCATATCTAAACCACTGGGAATCATCTGGTAGGCACATCCAGGAGGTAGGTGCTTGGCCAGGCTTTCGGATACCAGGACAATAGCCTGAGATTTACGGGCTACCCATTTGCTCATCCATTGGAGGATTTTTCCCTTGAAAGTATAATTTCCATTGGGCCCAATAATACCTTCAAGATCACTGCCGCGAAAGGTAACTACCATTGGGAGACTATTGAATAGGGTAAATACGCCACTTTGGCCAAATTGGGCATGAATAAGGTCAAAGCTTTCTTTCTTCAGTACTGATTGAACCTTGAAAAAGGTTTTTAAATATCTCCAGGGGTTTTTAGAGCCTCGAAAGCTGAACACACTTACATTGATCCCTCTTTTACGGAGAAAATCAACCTGTCGGCTAATAAAGGGCACCGCGAAAGGCGTCTCGGCCGTGGGGAATTCACTGGTGATCATTAAAACTTTCATGTGGTGATTTGTCTGTGCAAACTTTTATAAGCCCTGGTAAACTTTTGGATCATGGAAGATTTATCCATCATCAGGTCATATAGTGACTGCTTGGCAGATGCACCCATAGTTCTCAGTTGGGTGGGGTCCGTTTTGGCTATCTCGTCAAAAGCTTTGGTAAGCTTGTCAATAGCCCTGGAAGGCACTACCCAGCCACTAACCCGAGGCTGTACATATTTTGGACAATCACCTACATCCGAAACCACACAGGGAAGCCCGCAAGCCATAGCCTCCAGAAGCGCATTAGGGGTTCCCTCTCGCAGCGAAAAAAGCACCAGTACATCACAAACTTGGTAATATTCCTGAATGTTCTTCACAGGAGGGATTATCTTAACCTGTGAATGCAATCCTAGGTTTTCCACTTCTTGGTTTATAAGGATTTCATAATCCCTCTGACTTGCACCGACAAGCAATAAATCATAGTCTTCTTTAACATCAGAGGCTGCAAAGGCCTTAATGGTTTCCAATTGATTTTTTACCGGTGCAATTCTACCCACGCTAATTAGATAGCGTCGGTCAGTTTTAAGTCCAAGGCTTTCTTTTAAATCTGGGATCTCCTGTGCTGCCTTTGGATGGAATAACTGGGTATTGATGCCGTTTACAATAACCATGGTGTGTGATTCTGGCACTCCCATAGTCTGGATAAACTTCTGGCCCTCCAGGCTATTACATATCGTCAGGGACGCCCTGCGGTGAGCCCACGGTTTATGCCACCGCTGAAGCAAGCTAAGTTTTCTCTTTGAACTTCGTTCAGAGGCAATAACCACCCCCTTGCCGGCTAATTGACGGGCCATGGCCGCATAAAAATTACCGGTATCCAGAAATCCATGGACCATATCGGCCTCTCCTTTTTTTAGTAGTTGAGCGGCCGCAATGATTGCTTTAAAATCGAATTTACTACTTCTGGGATAGCACTTCCACCAATATGGGGGTTCTGAATCAAAAAAAGGCGGGTTGTCCACCCAGGTTATAAGTTTGACTTCAAATTCTTGAGGACTTAGGCCGGTCATTAACTCATGCAATTGTCGTTCCGCACCACCTGCTTTCATGGACTCGATCATAAAAAGCAGTTTAATTTTCCCCATTTAGTTGCGTCTTAATATTAGGCCAGTAGTTTTTCAATGCCACACTACTGCCCACTAGCAGCCACAGTAATTTATCATAGTGATCGTGTTTTGTAAGTCCGCCCAGCACCATAACTACAAAAGCGATCATCCAAATGCGGTTGATGTTATTAATTCCCTCTCCCTGCCCGGTGAAGTTTCGGTAGGTGGCCAAAAGCGTGAGCAAGAACAAGCCAACCCCTACCGTCCCGGTTTCCGCCAGCAGTTGAAAGAACATGTTATGTGCTCCTAGGTTCAAATATGCCAGGGAAAAGGGCAGATAATAGGCTACATTGAAGGAAAATTGCCCGATACCCAAACCGGTAACGGGAGCGGATTTCCACATTTTAAAGGCTGAACCCCACAGGGTATATCTAATGTTGTTCTCTACAGAACTATAGACCGCCCCTCGACCCCCTGTCTCGAATTCACCTCCCGATATTACGCTATAATATGTGGAGAAAAGTTCATCCGGAATAATAAACATAATGATGGCCGTCATTAACACTACCGGCACAAACTGTCTCCATGAAAACCTAAACTCCAGAAACGCCACTAAACCCATAGAAAATACCAATAAGGCCAAACCCGCCCTGGACAGGGTAAACAAAACGCCGATGATCAACACCGCCATGGCAAATCGCATAAACCACCGTTTCAGGGGCTTTTTCGAAATCTTCTGTAGATAGAAAGCAAACAGTCCTGCTACAATATAGTAGCGGGCCGCGGTGTTTTTACCTCCTAAAAGCCCGGCCTCAATATCGCTTCCCATGCGGGTTCCGGCAATGGACGAATTCAGTATGCCGTTAAAAGCAGAAATTCCCAGGGCAACTACAAACCAAAACATCAAGGTGTTGAATTTCTTCTGGTCATTCATCAAGATACCCGTAAGCAAAGCCAACACAAATAATTGAACGAAGGTAAAGATCCAATTCCGGGTACCTCCTGAGATGGCTGCAGTGGGATTTGAAACCAAAATCCACAGTACAAAGATCAAAGCGAATATGTAATTCCACTCAATCCTTATCAGAAGCTTATTGTCACTTTGAAAGGACTTAACTAAAAATCCCAATACTGTGGCCAAACCAAATATTGGGAAAATGGAATCGATAAAAGGGAATTCCGGTAGGGTCTCGGTCAGCGCCACCGACACGAATAATAGCACAATGCCCCAATACGGACGTAATAAGATCAGAATTAATCCTCCCCCTATCAGGGCGTAAAATAACAACTGGGTCACTTCGCTAAACTCTCAGTGATATCATTAAAGATATCCAAAATTAGAGAATTATGTTGGGACTGCTTGAAGGTATTTCGGACATGTTGCTGACCTTGGTAACCTAGCTGCTGGCGCAGAGAGCTGTTTTGGGATAATTCCTTTACGGCTTGGGCAAATGCCGAAACATCATCCGCCTTAACTAAAAAACCTGTTTTGCCGGGCACCACAGATTCCGAAATCCCGCCTTTGTCGGGTCCCACCACCACAGTACCCGCCGCTTGAGCTTCAATGGCAAGACGGCCAAAGGGCTCAATATCACATGGATGCACCAAAATATCAATAGCATCCATCAATTCCGGAATATTTTCATGGAACCCCGCCCAGATAAAATCTTCCGATACCGGATGGCCTTTGAGCAGATCCATTAAAGTTTGATAATATTCCCAGGGCCGGTTATAGATACGGCTTTGGTGTTTTTTGGGCAATGGTCCGAACAAAACATATTTCAAATTACAGGACTGGTCTTTTAGGACTCGTGCCATCTCTACAAACAAATGGTGTTTCTTCCAGGAGCTGGACAAGCTAGCTACCATAGCTACTAAAATATCAGAATCGCGCAATCCAAGTGTACTCCTTAAGGTCTGGCCACAGCCCGGATCCTGGAATTTGGAAGCATCAATTCCATCATATACCACCTGAAGTTTTGGATTGTCCTGGCACTTTGCATGAAAAAATGACTTAATATATTCGGTCATAACCACCACCCTTTGGGAATGCTTTAAAATATACTGGGATAACTTCAGTTCACCCTTGGGAAACTGTACCCTGCCTCTGGGCCCAATAGTTTCTTTAATATGCCAAATATGTGGAATACCTCTATGCCTGGCGGCTATTGCCCCTTCCCGATTCAGTGAGGTGCCGGTGTAGACGATATCAATGTTGTGCTTCTTTATTAGCCTCCAAATGCGGTAAGTTGGAATTAGTCCAAAAAAGGTTCTAATGTTGCTTTTCAAGAGATAGATCAATTTTTCCTTCCAACTGTTATGTGATTTTTTGTTCCACCATATACTGGGCACCCGCATCCATAACCGGCAAAGCTGGTCCAACCTCTCTACTTGGTTGGCATTGGGGCTATCGGGAACCACCACATAAGCTTCTACCTGCTCTTTACTGACAGAATCTAATAATTCATAAATACCTTGGGAAGCGCCACCTCCCGAAGCATTCAACACAAACAAAACCCGAAATGGCCTAATCTCCATTAAATTTGTGACGGCTTATGTTTAATCTTATACAACGGTTTAGCAACAAATTTCGCTAATGGTCCTAGTAACAAAAGCCCGGTCAACGCATAGAACCGAGATTTTTTCAATACTTTTCCGGGATAGGTGGCCAAACCGAAGGCCCAGCACCTTACGGCGTGGCGATAGGTGCCATATACTAATTGTGTAAGGCCGGACTTAAGGCAAACACGATCTAAGAAACTATCGATCATACTTTCGCGGGATACTCCGGCCTTTTCCAACATGTCATTGGAGAAATCCAGGGTATTCAAATAGTCGTCGATCTGCTGTTTTACGGTAGCTTTTTGGGCTTGCTCGTTGGGGGATCCGTGAGACCGGTATTCATCGAGCGGCTTTCGGACATATTTGACATCAGGTCTTTGGGCCAAAAGCTTATAATTAAAGAATTTATCGGGGCCTATCGTTCTAATACAATTGTATCCTTCTAATCTTTCCCACAAGACTCTTGGATATACTATTGTGAGGAATTGTGCGAAGGAGTTAAGCTGTATAAGAGTTTTGCGAAGAACTTCCTCAGCTTGGTAGTCAATAACCTGACCGTAATGTGATAGCTTGTTCACATCAAAATTTGCATCTCGGTAATGGATCCTGGTAAATGCTTCCAGGTGATTAGTTTCATATCCAATTCTATTACTTTCTCCATCGATGAGATAGGCATCGGAAAACAGAACTGTGTTCCCTGCACGATCACCCTGAGACCTGATCACTTCGGCATAGTTTTCCAAGGCATCAGGCCTCATTTTATCATCGGAGGATAACAGATTTACGAATTCCATTTTGGCCGGTGCAGTAGCGGCCTGCAAGTTTGGAGCAAATCCAATATTGTAGTGGTTCTTAACCAACCGTATCCGGGGATCCTTATAAGATTCCACCACCTGTATGCTGTTGTCTGTGGAGGCGTTATCGGCTACCACAATCTCAAAATGGGGATAGGATTGGTTTAAAACGCTTTCAATAGTTTCACCGATATAGTGAGCGTAGTTGTAGTTGGGAATGCAAATGGAGAAAGTCGGGTGGTCCATACTAATTTGATGGTTCAAGTATACGCATAAAATCTCTCATTAGCTGGTCACAAAGGTCGGTAACCTGGGGATCGAGTTTGGAAGCCAGTGGTTTTTGCAGGGAACGATCATGCACATGACCGTAAGCGCTTTGGGGAATGGATAATTGTAGGAAGCGACCCACTCGATCGAACTCCTGATTCGGATGGGTAACTAATCTGTTATAATTAACCAACAGAACTTGGTCAGCGCAGTCTTGCAGTTTCATGTCGAAGAATAATTGATTCCTCAGGTACCACTTAATTGCTCCCGCCGTTAGCTCAGACATTTCCGGATAGTACAACCTGCTCACCAATTCTCGGCATTCATCGGACAAGTTTTCTGTGTACCAACGGTCCCAAGTATGGTCCCGCTCCGCTATATTTCGAATAATGTGACGCTGGGCATCCATCCATTTGCGTTCTGCCGACTCCGCCACGTCCCTGTAATCTCGAAAGATCCAAATGCACTTGCTCTCTGGAAATTGATTCAACAGTTGCCTGGTGTGCTGTGAATCCATGATACATTTAAAGACCACCCAGGGGCAAGGGGCCCTGTTTACCAGATTGGAAATCTCCCCCAGTTCTTTTAATCGATACTTTTTGAAAGCCTTAGGATGATCTTCGTTGTAAACCCGGGTTCGAGCGGAACTATTCAGGACTCCTTGAAGCATATTGGTCCCGGACCTTTGAGATCCGCAGATGAAAAGTGCACGAGGGTGATGAGGACCGGTGGCCCAATGCTGTTTGGAGTGCTTAATGGCCCGTCGCACATCTCGACTGATTTTTTGGCCAATTTTCTGAAATAAACTCAATGGCTTAACCAAATTTCTTTTCGAAATTTTCCAGAGCAGTAGGATTCCCCATATCCCAAAGTTCTTGGGCATGAGATACTTTTACCTCCCAGGATCTATCCAAATATTTGTTATAAACCGGAATAACATAATACTCCCCCCGGGTTTTTTCTTTTTGCCTTACCATTTCTTCGGCAATTTCTATGAATTCATGCCCGTGCCTAAAGTAGTAAAGTCCGGTACTGGCATATTCGGAGATCCTTACTTTTTCTGCAACTTCCATAACCCTGTCCTGATCACCCACCTTAGCAAAACTCCAGTGATCGCCTGGCATCTGGGCCACTGAAATAATTCCTTTGCAATCTGGTGAAGCACCGTTTATGTCCCGCGCCAGCGATGAAACCACTAAGGTGTCTGAAGGTATAATCAAAACATCTTCAGGTGTATTGATCTCCTCCTTTGCAGACAGCACTGTGCACAGTTGTCCGTCAGTAACCTCAGGTATGCATATAACGCTCACATCACCAGGCACATATTTTTTAATACAACCTTCAATGTCGAACTGATCCTGGTGTTCCTGGAGTACTACTGCCACAAACCTGGAATATGATAGTCCCTCCAGGCTTTTGGCAGCCCAACTGAACATAGGTTTCCCACAAACATCAATCAGGGGTTTAGGTGTGTCAACACCGGTCCGGGAAAACCGCGAGCCACGACCCGCCATGGGCATTACTACAATCATTTATCCTTGGCTAATTGCTGTAATTTCGATTGCTCGATGCCGTCCCAACCTTCAAACCGTAAGGCTCGATCGTCTATATACAGATGAGCATTGGGCTTTCCGAAGTATATCTCGTCAAATTCTATGTGATGCTGCTCCAGCCAGTCCAGGGTAATTTTACCAATATTCTTAACCACCCGGCCTAAATTGCTTTGGCAAGTAGCCATATTGCGTGCGGTTTGAATTATAATATAGTGACCACCGGCCCTAAGCTCCTTAATTTTCTCGCAGGCTTGCGGATAGGGTTTAAGGTTCGCATATGACTCCCCCTCCTGCTTGATAGGACATATGGTGCCATCTAAATCAATTACTATTCGCATGGAAGATCTCGTTTAACAATTCTAAACCACGCAGATACATCATTTTTTGTCGCCGTGGTTTATCGCGATGCAGCGGTAACATGCTTATAAAAAGTAAGGCTTCAATGAAGATTACCTCCCGGGCATCATAGCCCATTTCAGAGATCATTTTATCAAAAACCTGTCCCAGATACTGGGCAGTTTGATTGAAAAAAATCCTGGCCTCAAAAATAGGCCCTTCCTCTCTTAATTCAAACAGATCCGATACAATATAATCGTATAGTCCATTGATACTATGCCGCAATTTCGCCAGGTCATAGCGGGGATCACCGTAAATTCCTGACTCGCCGAAGCTCCCCCTGGGGTCGATCAACCGGGCTATTTGACCATTAATATCAAACAGAATATTGGAAAAACAGAAGTCACCGTGAATAATAACAGCCCGACCGTTTTCAGATATCTGTTCCGCCCTTTCTTTGAGCGATTCCCAGAGGCCAAGGATATTGACAAGTTCTTTGCCGTTAAAGGTTATGGTTTCATATTGAAAGATCTTCTCCCATTGCTCGTTTTCCTTCCGCAGTTCCCCTAGTCGATCGAAGGTTTTCTCCACATACATCTTTCGGTAATGGTCCCGGGACAGCTCTTTGGGATATTTGCAGAATTCCGAATGCAGGCTCAGCAGTTTCTTAATTATAATGATCCAATTTTCCGGGTGAATATCTGAGTAAAGGTATAATTCGGATAGCGTAGGATAGCCATAATATTCCTGCACCAGATTCAGCTGACCATCGACCTGTTTAGAGCTAACAATTCGAGGGGTAAGTACCTGCAACTCCGGGGGCAGCTGCAAATACCAGTTTAGTTCATTATTGAGTTTCTCATCGAATGTACTGACTTTAGTGATGGTATTGAGCACCGGATCAATAGTGAGAGAATTAAAGAACCGGGACTGCAATAGCTCCTGTTTGGCTTTCACTAAATTATCAATATTACCAAAGTCCAACCACCTATGGGCATTCCTGGCTCGAATTGTCCTTTGTTTACCATACTTAGATAGTACATCGCTTAATTGCCGCTTTCCTTCACTCATGGCTTCATCTACACATTGTTGCAGCCAGGCGCCATCTGAAAAATGATAGTATCCGCAAACCGCCAAGTAAGGTGGGACTACCTGTTCCTCCTTGTCCAAATATTCGGTAACATTCATTTGCTCATCAACCACAGCCAGGCACCAGCGATGCGAATCGTCTACTTCATGTACATATACCAGATCTTCATCAATCTCAAAGGAATCCAATATTAGGGTATCTCCCAGTATGACCCTGGCCGGAATAGCGTGATCATGAGCATCCAAACCCGCCTTCAAGGAATGAATAATGCTGCCCCCTTCAGGAACGAAGACCAAGTCTATGGACAAACCGTTTTCAGGGCCTATGAACACTCTTTCCAGAAATTCTTGCAAGTGCTGATCCAATTCTCGAAGCACTATGGTGGCCTCAGTGATCCTTTTCTCTATAAGATCTTCCAGGATCCAGCTAATGACCGGTTTGCCATTGATAGGGATCATGGAGTTAGAGGTATTGGTATTGACCGGCAGACTATAAAAGTCGATGTTTCCTCCACATAGAATTATGGTGTTACAATTCATTCTTCTATTTCATTTTCTGCCAAGTACTAAGATCTAATCCTGTCAACTTGCTAAGTTGTGAATTATAGGGTTCAAAAAATGTAGTAAGTTGATCTTGAAGTTCTTGATTCATCGACCTATAGCCGGAACCAGGTCTTCGGTTCCACCGGCTAATTAATTTATACAAACGATTAGCTCGGTATCTAAAAATACGACAAGCCAACCACTGTATAAAAGAACTGCGAGGTAAATATGTTACGTTTTTGGGCAATGATGCCGCCATCGGATGGTGATCCGCCGACACTTGTAAGAAGTTAAATGTTTGGTTCAGCACCTGCTGCTTGTGGTGGATGTAATCCTCAAAGAGCAGGAAGAGCATTTGTGACTTGGAGAAATGTTGCAGATAACGTTCTACCTGTCTTACATAAATACCCCTTTCAAGGTACCGCTGGATCAAGTTGATCTCCGGATTTCGCAATTCCCGATTGACGGCTTGCGAAAAAGTACGCCACTCCTTCCCTCTTCCCACGAAGAAGTTGTAATGAGAATAGGCCCTGCTTACGGGCTCTCTGAAAATCCAGATCAGTTTTACTTGTGGTAATGTCTCAGCCATCCTTCCGGCTGCCAAGGGGTGATTGGAGTAACTCGGTGTTTTTTCCCCGGCTATCATTTCGGACGGTACGTTATCAAAAAATCCCCCGTAGTAGTCCAATCCCTTTTGGTAGTTGCCATCGGAATTAAAGTAGTGCAGTTCCCTGGGTGCCATCTGGATGGAAGGGTGTCGAGCCAAATCCGACGCTAAGGAAGATGTGGCGGCTTTCATGGCCCCAACGATTATAAAATCCGGCAATCTCATGTAGGGCGTCCATTTTCAATTATCCTAAGAGCAAAATCGGCGATTCTTTTGGTTGAAGCTCCATCGGTGAAATGGGCATAGTCCTGCACCAGTTGTTGTCGTTGTTCTGCGTAGAAGCCAGGTTCTTCAAGACACTTTATGATCATATCCCTGAAATCCTTCTGTTCTTTTATGATGGGCACCAAATCAAGTTCCTGTATGCGGCCAAAATGCTTGCCCAATACCCAGGTAGTGAAATAGTCTTTTGCTCTTCTCTGCTGATAAGGATGGAATATGGGTACAATAGTGGGTCTATCAAAAATGGCGGCCTCTAAGGTAACGGTGGAGCCAGGAGTTATCACCACGTCGCTATGGGCCAACATATTGCTCATTTCAATCATGTCCTTGTCGTCCATGTACCAGGTCAACGCCGGCCAGTATTTATTGACATAGGACAGTCGAATATCCGGACGTCGACCATATTTTTCAAAATGCTCCAGTCTTGACCATGGATGTAGGCGGCAGATTATTTGAGGATCCCCCGGCAACTCCTTACGGTCCAGAAGACCCACCAGTACATCCATCCAGCAGGTCTCGTCGAACCCCGGAAAGAAATACCCCAAAGTAGCAAAAGTAATAATAGGTCGTTGCGGGTCCAGATTAAAGTGGCGGGCCATGGCTTCCCGGTCCCAGCGGTATTGAGGTTTGAAGTAAATATCAAATTGGGGTGGTCCTACCAGTTCAATGTCGTTATCTGGATACCCCTCAAAGTCCATCAATTCCTTTTTATTGATCTCGTTCCAAACTGCCATCTTTTGAGGTCGACTTTTGATGCCTTTATATACATTGTCCCAACTTCTTACAATCCCTAATGTGGGCACTCCACAGGCATGGGCAGCGCTGATCAATTCCGATTCCGCCGGCAAATGGGCATGAGTAGCCAGGAACAGGCAAGGCTTATGCTTCCTGAAATAATCCAGGTATTCTGACTTAGGGGGATAAACGCGCTTCTCTTCCAGTTTGATCCAGGCATTTAAAATGGAATTAATACCCAGCCGAGCCAGTTTCCTGCGTAAATAGAAATACCTGCGATTCTTCCGGTTACTGGTGTATGGGGTAAAGGCTCGAAATGTGAGGTTGGGAGCGCGCCAGGTCTCAATAAAATCAGTTACCTCAGTAGCTTCCGTGAAAATAGTAACATGATATCCGGCCTCTGTCAATTCAGAAAGAAGTCCGTTATAAAACAGATCCCGGACGGTACGACCTTCCACCAGGGACAAGGCTATTTCTTTGTTATTATGATCGGGCATTACTTGACTCTAACTGCGGGATTGGTGCGCCATGGATTTTTGCTCAAGTACCTTGAACCAAAGCGCCAGATTTATCCACTGCCAAATATAAAAGCTATTATCGGATTCTCCTTGCTGATAGCGTTTCCAGTGGCCTCGAACCTGGTCCATATTGAGCCAATCACCCCCTATTTCTTTGTCCAAGGTCAACAGGCAATCATCCACCCAACCTGCAAGCGGCCCCCTTAACCATTCCCGTTGGGGAGTTTGCACCGGCCTCTTGGGGGCTTCCACCACTCCTCTGGGCAGCAATCTGCTTCCAATCTCCCGCAATAGCCATTTGTGCACACCGTCCCGTATCTTCCTGTCCGAGGGCTGCATAAAAGCCAGTTCGAATAAGCGGTGATCCAAAAAGGGTTCTCTCAACTCGGTACTGTACATCATGGAAATACGATCATTGAAACGTAAAGCCCGGGGGATTTTAGTAAAGCGGGCATCCTTGTATTGGGCATTCAACAAGGGGTCTTGAAATACCGTTGGGGGTTCAAATACCATTGCTTTGTCCATAAATTCTGGAATGAGACAATCGGGGCGCACCGGGCTATCAGATGAACCTTGCACCGGTCCCAAGGCGCCTTTGGTGGTCGTTTTTG
>CAJIBY010000476.1_pt1 | contig 12534 bp, 7 predicted proteins | sample 9199461 | NCBI WGS metagenome assembly CAJIBY01 (sample SAMEA7708316, study PRJEB35096) | sediment metagenome | biome: marine neritic benthic zone biome [ENVO:01000025]; feature: sediment [ENVO:00002007]; material: shallow marine sediment [ENVO:03000034] sea grass bed [ENVO_01000059] ... | reverse complement strand
CTTTATACTACCGACGCCGCCAAGCAGGACAACTTTATTCAATCAGCCAATAGGCGGGGTTATGATGTGCTGGATATGCATGAGATCATAGACAACCATTGGATCAATCACTTGGAACAAAAACTGGAAAATACCCAGCTCAAACGGGTTGATGCCGATACCATCGACAAATTGATTGATACTGGAGATAATCAGGAAAGTGTGCTGTCGGACGAAGACAAAACGATCTTGCAGGAAATCTACACCAAAGCCATTGAAAATCCGGCTCTTAAGGTTGAAGTGGCTTCATTGGCTCCTGATGAAATGCCGGTTACCATTACTATGCCGGAATTTATGCGCCGAATGAAAGATATGGCAGCAACTGGGGGAGGCATGCCTTTCATGGGAAATATGCCGGAGAGTTTTAATGTTTCCATTAATGCCAACCATCCCATGAGTGCCAAAATTTTAAAAGCCAAAAGGAAGGACACCCGCGTAAAATTTGCCAAGCAAGCTTACGACCTTGCGTTGTTGAGTCAAAACATGCTGGAAGGTGCTTCTCTGACCAAATTTATCCAACGCAGTGTGGAATTGGCCTCTAAATAACGATTAATGCAGGTACCGATCCAATACCGCTATGGCTTCCCGGGGATTTTTGCCAAAAGTAAAGATCCCCTCGGGATGTCCTGCAGTAACGGCAATTTTTTGATCGCGCAGATCGTCTTTCTCATATAAGCGCTTGATCTCCGCGGCCATCTCAGGAGTTCCGTAGCCGGCACTTTGAGCGGTGGTAGGAACCTCATTTAGCAAGCTTTTCCACAACCCCTGATGATGGATATGTATGACCACATTTATGTTACCGTCCAAACCATAAAACATCGGGTGCGACAAGGACTCACTGCTAGCGGGAGACATTCCCACACTGGTCACCCGGTTCTCCTTCAGCTTATAGTCCGTTACCAATGCAAAATGGTTTTTTGTTAGCTTTGAAATGCCCCCAGTAGCCGATCCAGTGATCAAAAAATGTGGGGGAAACCTAAGGCTTACATTGCCGTACCCCACTCCATCAGGGTATGCACCAATCAATTTGCCAGCGTATAGCTGGTCCCTGATCACCTCAAGTTGATGCCAGGGCACTACCTCGGAAAGAGGGGTGCGGTTCCAATGCTGCTGGAATTTTATATACCCTTCCTCCATTTATAGGGGCTTTTTTCGGGGAACAGTTCCAATATAGATTGTGCATTTGGCTCGCAGATCCCACGCTCCGTGATCAGACCGGTAATGAGCCGTCCAGGTGTGACGTCAAAAGCATAGTTTACGGCTTCGCTGGAATCAGGGGTTAATAGAACCTGCTTTAGCTGCTGTTGATGCCAACCCTGTATATATTTGACCTCTGCACCATCCCGTTGCTCAATGGGAATGTCGCGAATTCCATCTTCTATGGTCCAGTCAAAGGTGGAACTGGGCAATGCTACATAAAACGGGACCTGGTTATCATGCGCAGCCAGGGCTTTCAAATAGGTGCCGATCTTGTTGGCTACATCACCGGTATAAGTGGTGCGATCAGTACCTACCATGACCATATCCACCTGTCCATGCTGCATCAGGTGTCCACCGACATTGTCGGAAATAACCGTATGTGGAACCCCATGCTGCATTAATTCCCAGGCGGTAAGCCGGGCGCCTTGATTTCGGGGACGGGTCTCATCCACCCAGACATGCACTGGTATTCCCTGGTCATGAGCTCGATAGATAGAGGAAGTAGCGGAACCATGATCCACAAAAGCCAGCCAACCGGCGTTACAGTGGGTAAGAATATTTACAGGGTCTCCTGATTTTCGTTCACTGATCTCCGTTATTAGTGGCAATCCGTGCATGCCAATACTTCGGCAGTGTTCCGCATCTTCGTCTGCAATATTCTGAGCGGTCTGTAATGCGGCGGCAATTTTCTGTGATATACCCTCCGTTTCATTCAAGGCTTTCATTTGACGGTGTACCGCCCACGATAGGTTTACCGCGGTGGGCCGTGATCTCAATAACATTTCTGCTCTTTGTTGAATATCGCTAGAGAAATCGGGCTCACTAGATGCCTCCAAGGCAGCCAGGTACATCCCAAAACCCGCAGCAGCACCTATTAATCCAGCCCCGCGCACATGCATGTCTTTAATGGCTGTGCACATCTCCGCTACGGTCGATATGGTTTCCACGGTGAATTCGTGGGGTAGATTTCGTTGATCAATGATGCAAATCTTGGTGGTATCAGCCGGGTCCAGCCAAATGGTCCGATAATTCCGGTTACCTATTTTCATAGGCTTAAGTTAAAAAAAGCCCCTTAGCTTGAAAAAGAAATTACCTACAGAGGTTACTTTTCGCATTCAATTTAATTAACGGCAGTCTGGCATAGTTAGTGGACAAGGCCATGACCAGTTGGAGGGCCCGGATGCAACCGGGTCCTTATTTTTTACAAGTGAATAACTTCGCTGTAGGCCGCTGCCGTAGCTTCCATCACCGCTTCGGACATGGTGGGGTGTGGGTGTACGGTCTTAATAATTTCATGACCAGTGGTTTCCAGCTTCCTGGCTGCCACCACTTCGGCGATCATTTCTGTTACATTGGCTCCGATCATATGTGCTCCTAACCATTCTCCGTATTTCGCATCGAAAATGACCTTAACAAATCCGTCCTTGCTGCCCGCAGCACTGGCTTTTCCGGAGGCGCTGAAAGGAAATTTCCCCACCTTGATCTCATATCCCGCTTCAATGGCCGCATTTTCCGTATAACCCACAGAAGCTATTTCAGGGCTGCAATAGGTACAACCCGGCAGATTATTATAGTTCAGAGGCTCAGGATTCAATCCTGCGATCTTCTCAACGCATATAATACCCTCGGCAGAGGCTACATGAGCCAGCCAGGGACCTTTTATCACATCACCAATAGCATAGATACCCGGTTGATTGGTGGCATAATAATCATCAACTAAAATTCTGCCGCGATCCATGGCGATGCCTTTTTCCTCCAATCCAATGCCTTCTACATTAGCCGCCACGCCTACAGCAGATAGTACGATCTCCGTATCAATGACTTCTTCACCTTTAGGTGTTTTAACATGGACCTTGCAGGTCTTACCTTTGGTGTCTACCGAGGTTACCTCCGATTTGGTTTTTATGGTTATTCCGGATTTTTTAAAGCTGCGTTCTAATTGCTTGCTCACTTCCTGATCCTCCACCGGTACGATAGTATCCAGGTACTCGACCAGGGTCACATCGGTTCCAATGGCATTGTAGAAATAAGCAAACTCTGACCCGATGGCGCCACTTCCCACTATGACCATATTTTTCGGCTGCTTGCTTAAAACCATAGCTTCGCGGTATCCAATGATCTTCTTGCCATCAATAGGCATACCAGGCAGTTCATGGGATCTTCCTCCGGTTGCCACAATTATATGACTAGCCTCATAAACAGTTTTAGCACCTTTATCGTCAGTAACCTCTACCGCTTTAGCGGCACTCAGTGCCCCGTGGCCCACTAAATGATCGATCTTGTTCTTCTTAAACAGAAACTGGATCCCCTTGCTCATGCCATCCGCGACACCCCGGCTTCTCTTAACAATGGCTGTAAAGTCGGCCTTAGCATCTTTGACCGCAATGCCATAATCTTCGGCATGATTGATATATTCAAAAACCTGAGCGCTTTTGAGCAAGGCTTTGGTAGGGATGCACCCCCAGTTCAGACATATACCCCCAAGTTCGGCCCGCTCTACTACCCCAACTTTCATTCCTAATTGGGAAGCACGAATAGCTGCCACATAACCTCCTGGCCCACTGCCGATTACCATCAAATCATACTTAGATGCCATAATTAATAGGTTTGAATTTCAGATTGATAACGGATGCAAATTTAACCCATTTGTTCAGACAAAAAAATCCCCATTGTGCAGAATGATTGAGTATAAACCGGGGATGGCTTTACAAAAATCGCCGCAATTTTTTTTTGGTTGCGGAATGGTATATTTTTAGGCTCGTCAACAGAATGTCGCTATGAAATTACTGGAAGGGAAAACCGCTCTCATAACTGGGGCTTCCAAAGGAATAGGACGGGCGGTAGCTCAGGAGTTTGCCCGACAGGGAGCAAATGTGGCCTTCACCTACCTGTCAAGTGTGGAAAAAGGTGAAGCCCTTCAGCAGGAATTACAGGCTGCAGGTGTCAGTGCCAAAGGATATCGATCCGATGCCTCCGACTTTGATGCTGCAGATGACCTAATCAAACAAGTGGTGGAAGATTTCGGATCACTGGACATACTGGTTAATAATGCCGGCATCACCCGGGATAATTTATTGATGCGTATGTCCGAGGAATCATGGGATGAGATCATGAATGTGAACTTAAAGTCGGTGTTCAATACCGTCAAAGCCGCCACCAGAACCTTTATGAAGCAGAAGCAGGGGTCTATAATCAATATGACTTCGGTAGTAGGTCTGAAGGGAAACGCCGGACAGGCCAATTATGCGGCCTCAAAATCCGGAATCATCGGATTCACTAAATCAGTGGCACTGGAGTTAGGTTCCCGCAATATTCGCAGCAATGCTATCGCCCCAGGATTTATTGAAACTGAGATGACAGAGCAGCTTGATGAAGATACTATACAATCTTGGAGAGAAGCTATTCCCCTAAGGCGTGGAGGCACTCCGCTGGATGTAGCCAATTGCGCTGTTTTCCTGGCCTCCGATCATTCTTCCTACATTACCGGTCAGGTCCTTCAAGTGGATGGGGGCATGTTGACCTAAAAGGAAGTCAACTTCATACAAACCATTTTTTGTCAATCCACGTTTGAATACTACCGTATAATCTCATATGGAAAGGTCGGCTCTGATTCTTGAACATTCTCCCTGGTTTGTACTGTTGTGCTTACTGGTAGGGGCATTAGTAGCCTTTCTGCTTTATCGTCGTCCTGGCCCCTGGGGCAAGAAAGTAAACTATTTTCTTACGGCCTTCCGTTTCGTACTGGTTTCTATCCTATGCTTTTTATTAGTTGGTCCCATTCTTAAACAGTTTAAGAATCGCGTAGAAAAACCCTCCGTAGTACTGGCAATCGATAACTCTTTATCACTGGGCGAAGTGACGGATTCTGTAGCCTTACGACAAGATCTTCAGCGGGTCTGGGATCTGGGTACCTCATTGGCCGACCTTAATCATGAAGTGGAATACCGCTCACTGCAAAGCCCTCTGGAGCCTGATAACGTTCTTTCGTTTAACCACCCGCAGACCTCTTTGAATCGATTATTGACAGAGATCCAAACCGACTATGAGGGGCGCAATTTAGAAGCGGTGGTACTGTTCAGCGATGGTATACATAATCAAGGCCTTTCACCGGTGTTCGTGCCTTACAGATTTCCTGTACATACCATGGGCTGGGGTGATACTATTCCCCAGAAGGATGTGCGGATAAAGGCCCTTCATTACAATAAAATTGCCTACCAGGGTAATGACTTTATGGTGCGGGCTGAAATATTAAATGAAGGATTTCAGAACCAGCCTATTCAGGTCAAGATCTTTGAGAACGGCAGGCTGCTGCAGACTAAGAACCTAAATTTAACTTCCTCCCCACAATTGTTAGAAACAGATTTCCGAATTGAAGCCGCCCGCAAGGGCCTAAAAGATTTTAGGGTGGAAATTCAGGCTTTGTCCGATGAGTTTACCTTAAATAATAATGTACGCAACGCCTATATCGATATCATTGAGGGACAAAGAAAAATTCTATTGGCCGCTCGTAGTCCCCATCCCGATATAAAAGCCATAAAAAGCGCACTAGAGAACAACCAAAACTATCAAGTCGATCTGTTTATTTCAGGTATCTCAAACCCGGAATCCCAAGAGTATGACTTGTTAATCCTTCATCAACTCAGCCGCTTGGAGGCTAGTCGCGTGGCAGTTATCTCGAATATGCTGCAAGCTGGAGCGCCGGTTTGGCACATTTTAGGCAGTAAAAGCAATATTCCGCGCTTCAATTCTGAAAACGAGTTACTGGAAATCATTCCTATTAACCTACAAAGAGATCAGGTGACTGCTCTTTTCAACAATGGCTTCTCCAAATTTCAGCTTTCACCCTCATTGCAGGAAATGATCCCCCGGATCAACCCACTAAATGTGCCCTTTGCCAACTATAAACTCAGCGGAGGGGCAGAAGTGCTGCTCAATCAGAAGGTAGGCAATTTAGGCACAGACAACCCTCTGTTGGTGGTGATGGACGATGGAGATACCAAAACGGCGGTGCTGATCGGCGAAGGCATTTGGCAATGGAGATTACAAGATTATGATTTCAATCAGAGTTTTAGGCTTTTCGACGAGTTCGTGAGTAAATTGGTGCAATATCTTTCGACCAACGAAGATAAAAGCCGTTTTAAGGTGTATCCAGTAACCGGAGAATTTCATATTAATGAACCGGTAAGACTGGAAACGGAAGTCTACAATGAGATTTACGAGGAAACTTACGGACATACTATCGATCTCAATCTCAGGAGTTCCGACGGACAAGTGTCGTCCTACAGTTATACTATTAGTGAGGGCAATAGTCAGTATAGAATTAGCGATTTGCCGGCAGGTGCATATTCATACAATGCCAGTACAACCGTAGAAGGAGATGTACTCACCAGCCGGGGACAATTCAGTATTACGGAATTACAACTGGAGTTCCTGAACCTGACCGCCGATCATCAATTATTGCGTAGCCTCTCCAGTAAAACCAACGGCAGGTTTTTTAACTCCAATCAATGGGATAGCCTTAATAGTCTGTTATTGGACCAACCTGCGCAAGGCATGATCTATAGCGAAGAGGCGTTTTTACCCTTAATAAAATGGCCGTGGGCATTTGCCATATTGTTACTGTTGGTATCCACAGAGTGGTTTTTGCGAAAGTTTTATGGATCCTATTAAAGGTTTAAAGTTTAATAAAGCAATAAGCTCTGAAAGGTTATCGTTAGCGGGTTAGTTGTTAGTTGTTGTGCAGTACATTAAACAGGTTTTTACAGTTATTTACGGCTTTTACAAGGATCACAAATGGGTGCGCATCACCTTGCGATCCCTGACAGGTCTGTCCATGATCCTGATATTGGGTACCTGGGGCTTCTATAAAGCTGTGAGCTGGGGTGCTTTTGGACCCCTTCCCGACGTGGAAACGATTGAGAACTTTCGTAACAGTACCGCTTCGGAAGTTTATTCTGCGGACAGTGTACTCATCGGTAAATATTACCTGCAGGAAAGAACCAATGTGGAATTCGAGGCATTACCTCCGCATCTTATTGAAGCCCTTGTTGCCACAGAAGATGTCCGGTTTTTTGAGCACCAGGGGGTAGACTTTTGGAGCCTCTTCAGGGTGGCCTTTAAAACCGTCCTGCTGCAAGACCAAAGTTCAGGAGGCGGCAGCACTATAACCCAACAACTGGCGAAAAACATCTTTCCCAGAACCGGAAATGGACGCTTCAGTCTACCCATCAGCAAGGTAAAAGAAATGGTCATAGCCGGACGAATTGAACAGGTGTACAACAAAAGCGAAATTCTGGCGCTTTACTTGAACACCGTAAGTTTCGGATATAATTCCTACGGTATTGAGACTGCCTCCCGGAGGTTTTTCAATAAATCACCCGAAAGGCTTTCCATCCAGGAGTCGGCTATGCTAGTTGGGATGCTGAAGGCCACTACTTTGTACAATCCTCATCGCAATCCGGAATTGGCCATTGAGCGACGCAATGTAGTTATTAGCCAAATGGCTAAGTACGAGTTCATTAAAGCTGTAGAACGGGACTCCCTCAAACTATTGCCTTTGGAAATAGATTTCACTCCCAGCTCCCACAACGAAGGGCTGGCCACCTATTTCAGAGAATTTCTACGAGCTGAAGTACAAAAATGGGCACAGCAGAAAAACCATAGTGACGGCAGCTCCATCAATCTTTACACCGATGGCCTAAAAATATATACCACGTTAAATTCAAAACTTCAGCGCTATGCCGAACAGGCGGTAAGCCAGCACATGGCAGAATTGCAGAAAACTTTCAATGATCATTGGGGAAATACCCGACCCTGGTACAAGCACCCGCGCACTTTGTTAAATGCTATTCGCAAGACCCCCCGGTATCGTCAACTGAAAGCGCAAGGTCTAAGTGAAGCGGATATTCAAGCAAACTTCAAGCAGCCCTACACCATGAAGGTCTTTACGTGGGACGGCGAAAAAGAAGTGGAAATGTCACCCCTGGATTCCGTTAAGCACTACCTGTATTTTTTAAATGCAGGCTTTATGGCCATAGATCCGGATAATGGTGCGGTGCTGGCCTGGGTGGGAGGAATTAACCACAAATATTTTAAATACGATCACGTAAATGCAGAAACCCAACGTCAGGTGGGGTCGATATTTAAACCTATAGTGTATGCAGCAGCGTTAGAAAACGGGGTGCGGCCCTGTGATTTTGTCAGTTCCAAACGCATTACCTATACAAACTTCGATGATTGGTCACCGGGTAATGCTGATGAAAACTACGATGGATTTTATTCTGTACAAGGGGCGCTTACTCATTCGGTTAATACGGTATCGGTGAAAGTACTAAAGAGAACCCGAATTGATCGGGCAGTTACTATGGCCCAACGCATGGGGATTGAAAATGAGATCCCCGAAGTACCTTCTATTGCCTTAGGAACCCCTAACCTATCACTGTACGAAATGGTTGGTGCATTTGGGACCTTCGCCCGTGAGGGCTACACCGTTAAACCACAGTACCTGGGAAAAATAGTGAACAGCAAAGGAGAACTGCTTGAACAATTTTTCCAGGATTCGTCAGGGAACAGGGCCATGTCAAGGCATACCGCTAACACCATGGTGCAAATGATGAAAAATGTAGTTGACAAGGGTACCGCACAGCGAATACGAAGTAAATATAAGCTCAAGAACGATGTGGCTGGGAAAACTGGCACCACCCAGTCACACGCGGATGGATGGTTTATTGGAGTAACACCTAAACTGGTTGCGGGAGCATGGGTAGGCAGTGATGATCCCAATATTCACTTTCGAACCATTACCCATGGACAAGGGGCTGCTATGGCTTTGCCTATTTGGGCCGTTTTTATGCAAAAAGTTAATGAAGACGATCAATTTAATGATATAGAGGCAGCGCGCTTTCCGATAGCATCGGCGCAGATCATGAAATCACTGGATTGCGTAGACTACAAGGAGCAAAGGGATCTTTACCACATTTTTCAAAAGATCTTAGGGGATCGTAAAAAAAGACCCCCAAGACAACGTCGAAAAAAGTCAAGAAAAAAGACCTACTAATTCCATCGGATAGAGGTCGATAGGCAAACTGCTAAGGTTTCCTGGCAGGCTGAAAAGTAAATCCCCGACCTGGTACATGATCACCAAATTCTATGTAGTAAGGTTTGGGGTGGATTTTTTCAAATTCTTGGAAGAGTTCATGACCGCTGAGTCTGTTCTCCTGGGACTTCAACAGATAAGATAACAGTGCTGATGACAGAGGCGAGCCATCGGCATAGACGTTATTCCACCGATAGTCTTCCATACCGGAAACAATACCCATACGGGTAAGTCCATAACTCTGGTCATTGGAATTTAACTGCGTGCTATTAGTAAGTGAACGGTGATTGCCAGCTAGTGGCAAAGATTCTCCATGTCCTTTTACGGCATCTAGCAATAAGAAGATGTGAGGCACCGAAATATTATTCAGGATTGATTTAATGACGTCATAAGAGAGATAGGTGACATTGGCTGTCTCCTCCTTTATGCTGTTCTTACACACTAAATAACCTTTAACGGAATCTCGATCATAGTATCCATATCCAGCTATATAAACCAACAGTTGATCATGAGGGCCAAAACTACGTCGAGCATACTCTTCAAACTTATCCAAAACATCAAAAGTGGTGGGGTCACGTAAAACGTCAATTTGGAATCCTCTATCTTCTAATTCCTTGGCAATCCTTTCTGTATCCCTTACGGGACCTTCCAGATCATCCCAGGAGTTGTATTGATCAATACCAATTAGCAAGGCGTAATCCTTGCGAGAATGTGCTTTGACCCTCACCTCCAACTTGCGCTTATGTTGCAGCGCTCCCTGTTCGTTCTGTACGATCAGACTAATGGTATTGATCCCTCTGGCAAGAATTAAGGATTGCTCGATCCAGCTGTCAAACAGATAGCCTGATAGTGAATCTTTAGCGAAATCCTCATAAGTGTTGATCACCTCGTCATTCAGTACCAAGGTTACCTTAACCAAAGGAGATTTGGAGTTTATTCCCAGTTTAACATTAACACGCTCCGCTTCCAGGATTTGCTGATTGTCGTGGGGATAAACCCACTTAATGGTGGGCTTTACCTGCCTTTTCTCAACATCTGGATTGTTGATCTGAATTTTTAGAGTATTGCTTTTGCCGGAGTAAACCTGTGCTTCCGATGAATAGATAGTCAGAAACAAACTAAAAAATAGCAGCAGAATACGTACTACTTTAGTATTTGACCACACGGCGGTATATCGACTCTTGTCCACTTACGTTCATTCTCAAAAGATAAACACCACTTGAAACTGCTTTCCCCGTTGCGTTGGTTCCGTCCCAGATAGTCTCGTAGAATCCTGGTTGATACCGATCCTGCCATAGGCTTTTGACTTTCCTGCCTTGCAGATCATAAATGGCAAGATCCACCTGAGAGGCATTTTGGTTCTCAGGTAGTGCAAATGCGACCTTCAGTTGCTCTGTAAACGGATTAGGATAAGCAGCAGCAATGTTGGCGCTCTCCGGTAACAGGTTTTCGTTTACAAAATGTGAAGAACCGTATACGATCTTAAAGTTATTAATTGCCCGATATTTGAAAACATATCTTTGCAATATTTTCATATTAATTGCCCGTTGTAGATCAGAATGAACCAACCATAATTCTTTATTGGGGTCAAGCTGAGCCAATGATTCCCAATCCAGGTTCAGTCGTTCTTGCTTTACGTTACTTTCTACCGTAAAATTCCAAATCTGATCTTCTTCTAAGGGCATTATATCGCGACTAAAATTTGGTGCAAAATATTCCTGATGTTCAAAACTGATATCCAGGTATTCTAGAAAACGGGGAGGTCGAATGCCATCCCAAGCGTCTTTACCCTCTTTGGCATCAACATTCATACCAAATCCACCTACCTGGTTACTCAAAAGACCACTGCTAACCTTCAGTTGAATCTCCCAGGATTCCGAGGTCATGGATTTTTCAAGGTCAGGAGGCGGAATACGGCCACCTTGAATAGTCTCATCTTTTTGCAGGGGTACCGATAGCGTCACATTCTGCTCTGAAAAAACAAAGGCACCTTCCATGGTATTCAAAACATCCCCATTTTGATATCCCCCTTCATACAACGTCAGTTGCCCATCCACGCCTTCCGCTAGAGGGTTGACTTCCAATACATCCTGCCAGGAAAGATTGAAAGAATAAGGATTCCCTATCAAGTTCCATCCGGGTTCCAGGGCCATTTGATATTCCTGATCAGTTATTAATTCAGTTGATCCTGGTCCACTGTCAATATCCGTGGGGTTACGCACGATTAGCCAGTAGCCTTTCCCTCTCTCAAATACTGACAAGCCGGATTGATATTCCAGTACGCCGGTGTTAAGATGCCCGAATAAACGCCACTCCGCTTGATCATAAGGACCTAAATCGTCTTCGAGCACGCTGTTTATGGATGGATTGTCCAGTTCCAGTGGAAAGGAGATCAAGTTATAGTCCGACACTGAGTTTCCGAATATCAGCGATTCAAAGTCCATGCCATCAACCGGGTATTGGACATAGGTGTACCCCAAAAGATTAACGGAATTTCCCTCAACATCACTAGCCACAAACTCGTATTCCAGGCCCATTTCGTCAAAAGCTTCCTCGGTAAGTGTTACCGCATACTGGCCAGTGGTACTGGTTAAGTCCCGAGTCACCCAGCCGTCATCCCCGGCGGTTAGTCCTTTAAATATGAACAGCACCCGCTCCACTTCAATATCCCCGCCCACAGAAATGTTATAGGTTGCACTGCCTGTAGCGGCGTTATACAACCGGGGTAAGTTTACCGGTGTTATGGAGATGGGTTCAATATCAGCTGCCCTGATGGGCCCGATGGAAGCGCTTTGTACAGGCAGGCCAGGGGAAACGCCAGTGGAAGCTGCCGGAGTTACCTCAAATATTATATTGGTGCCCACGTCTGCACTTTCTAAACGGTAACTTTGAGCAATGGCTCCATCAATAACTACCCCGTTGCGCAACCAGCGGAAAGTGGAAGTGCCTTCCAGGTCGCCATCTGCATCCGTAAATGTGTACAAGCCGTTCAGTTGCTGTCCCTCTTCAGCCGTTCCTGAAATAGTGACTACGGCAGCAATGGGGGCTGAATTTGCGGGCACCACCGGTCCTATTGACGCGCTTTGAACCGGGCTCCCCGGTGAAGCTCCGGTGAGCGATACCGGGGTGATTTCAAAGGTGATAAAAGCATCCAGGTCTGCTGTGGCTACTGTATAATTTATGTCCGTTTCACCGGGTAT
>CAJIBY010000665.1_pt1 | contig 12540 bp, 12 predicted proteins | sample 9199461 | NCBI WGS metagenome assembly CAJIBY01 (sample SAMEA7708316, study PRJEB35096) | sediment metagenome | biome: marine neritic benthic zone biome [ENVO:01000025]; feature: sediment [ENVO:00002007]; material: shallow marine sediment [ENVO:03000034] sea grass bed [ENVO_01000059] ... | reverse complement strand
CTGTGCTTTGGTGTTTTATATTTTAGATCACAGGAGTATTCGCTAAAGCTCATGATCCTTTACCCTCAATGTTGCAATTAAAAACCACAAAGCTGTGCTTTGGTGTTTTATGTTTTAGATCACAGGAGTATTCGCTAAAGCTCATGATCCTTTACCCTCAATGTTGCAATTAAAAACCGCAAAGCTGTGCTTTGGTGTTTTATATTTTATGCCGCTTTTGAAAACCAAGGATTTCAATGCTTTATAAAATATAAAACCACGCAATCCTTGCGTGGTTTTTGAGTGTCGTGATCGCGACAGGATTCGAACCTGTGACCGTCTGCTTAGAAGGCAGATGCTCTATCCAGCTGAGCTACGCGACCTTATGTCGTGGAGCGAAGCTGCCTGTCCGTCCGTATGCACCGCATCCGCCTTAGGCGGAGAAGGTGTAGGAGGCGGAAGCTACGCGACCTGATGTCAATGTATTAGGTCATTATTCATTAATTCACCGAAGCCCTGATAGCTATCGCGGGCGAAGGAGAACGCGACCTTGTTGTATTTTGCGGTGCAAATATATTAATGTATTGTCACCTGTGAAACAAAATAAAGCGATTATTGTTTAACCGCATTGTGCTTCAACTAAAGAAAATCACTAATTTTAATTTATTAGATTTCCTGCCTTACCGCAATAATAAGCTGAGACTTATAATTATTGCATAATCATTAATATGAGACGTTTACCTTGCTGGCTGTTATTCACCATACTGCTAACTGGCAATTTTTGTCAATTGTCAGCACAGGAACTCGAACCCAGAAACCTGACTAACCTGCCCAGAGGCATTAATTTCTTTTCAGCCGGTTATGCATACGCTTCAGGAAATACCTTGCTGGATCCAAGTTTACCATTAGAAGACTTCAACGGCCGTATCAATACTATTCTGTTGGCCTATGTTCGTTCGGTAAACTTTTGGGGGAAATCAGGTAGGGTTGGCGCTATCCTTCCCTTTGCAGGTGGCGATTTTGAAGGTGTCTTCGAAAACGAACCTTTTGTAGATGATTTTACGGGTTTTGGAGATATCAGGTTGCGCGCATCTGTCAACCTCACCGGCGCCCCTTCCCTTATGCCTGAAGATTATGCAGATTTTCAGCAAAATGTGGTTTCCGGATTAGGTATTCAAATTACAGCTCCAACTGGCAACTATAATCCTGAACAACTACCAAACCTTGGTACTAATCGCTGGACATTCCGATTTACTTATGGTGTTTCCAAAACTGTAAAGGATTGGATCTTTGAGCTCTATGCCGGTATTTGGGTCTTTACACCCAACAATAATTTCCTGGAGGAATTCAGACTCACTTCGAGTCCCTTATGGATTACCAAAACAAGTATTATTCGCTCCTTGGGTAAGAAAGACAATTGGATCGCCTTTTCTTTGGGTTATGGTTACGGCGCCAAGGTCTCGGTTGATGGTGTTGAACGTGATGCAGTACTGTCTCAAATGCCTTTAAGCTTGATATATGCTCATTCAATTGGCAAGAGGCATACGCTTAAATTGGCTCTGGCATCAGGGATTCGATTCAAGCAAGGGTCTGATTTTGATGCCTTTGCTATTTCTTATCAATATCGTTGGTTCGACAGTCGCGTTAGACCTAATAGTGAATGAAATTTATATACATTGGTCCCTACTTATGTATCTGAAAAAATCGTGGTTTAGAACATTAATAACCTGTCAACTGAGTTTAACTTTTGCACTCTTTCTACATGGCCAGGGAAAATGGGAAAAGGATTCCACCGCTATCACTTCTTATGCCGACAAATTTGTAATTAAACTAAATGTGGATACCCAGACCTCAGTTTATGATTTACGAAATATTGACGGTCAGGATTTAAGACTGACCCACAACAATACATATCGCCTTTACCTTTCACTGGACTACCAATTCTTTGGGCTGAGCTTTGGTATTGCCCCGGATATTTTTGGTGGAAGTGATAATATAAATCTTAAGGGAGAGTCATCTTTTACCGATTTTAGATTTCGTGCTGCTCTCGGCAAGTGGGTTCAGGGTTTCCAATTCAGTACTATCAAAGGATTCTATGTAGAGAACACAGGGGATTTTGTACCGGATTGGATAGAGGGAACTGATCCTTACATTCAAATCCCAGATTTTACCAATCGGATATATGGTATGTCTACGCACTACGTCGTCAATCCAAATTATTCATTCAGGAATATTCTCTACAATACAGAGTGGCAGAAAAAAAGTGCAGGCAGCTGGATCCCTTCTTTGTTTTATGGCTGGGAAGATTTTGAATATAGCTTTGAAGGAGTAACATCTGATGAAAATATTTTCCAGGCGAAATTGGCGCTGCCTTACTACCATACATGGGTCATAGATCAGAACTGGTTTATAGGGGCTTATCTTTCACCGTCGATAGGAGTTAGTTTTTCCAGATATAAAGAGGATTTAGCAGACATGCGCCTAAAAGAAAATAATACTTATCTGATCAGAAGCCTGGAAGGAGGCATGCAAATAGGTTACGCAGCCGAAAGATGGGTATTTGGAACTAGTTTTTTATTTGACGTCAACGGTTATGATGAGGATCGCCTGGGAACGGTAGAAAACAATAAACTATTCGCTCAGATCTATGTAGGCTATCGGCTAAACACACCAGGATTTATCGATAGGGCCTATAACAAAGCTGCAAGAAAGATCGGTCTGCAATAATTATAAGCGAAGAATTGAGATAAAAATTCTATCTTCCATTGCCTTTACAATACGGTTATGGAACTACCTCTTAAATGTACGTCTATTATCCTTATGGTGATGTGCCTTGGCTTGAATAATGGATTGGCTCAGGAAGAGGCAGTAGCTGAAAATGAAGAGCTGGAAGAAGAAGAGGGAAAGTTCGGTCTCGCCCTGGTATTGGGATATACATACATCCCTACAGCCCGAACTGAAGAAGGGGTGGAAGAATCGGAGTACCTGCCCACCATCGGCCTGGATCTTTACTACTATCCTGCAGAAAGATGGAAATTAGGTTTAGTTGTCGATTTGGAACTGAACCAATATGAAGTGGATTTCAAAGGGGAACGACTACCAAGGGAAAACGCCTTGGTAATGGGATTGATTGCAGGTTACGAATTATTCCCACGTTTCGCACTCATATTTGGCCCTGGTGTTGAATTTGAAAGAAATAAGAGTCTTTTTATACTGCGCTTAGGCCTGGAATACGCATTTTTCCTCGGTAATGGCTGGGAACTGTTTCCTGCTTTAAATTACGACTTTAAACAGGAATTTGACACCTATTCATTGGGCATCGGTATTGGTAAAAGATTTTAGGCTTGCAGTGGCTAGTACTATCAATCCCTCTTTAACACAAATTACTTCCTTTACCATAAAATCATTTTCATTGCCATCTATATCTCAATTTAGAGTGCAATCATTATATTTAATTGACTAAACCGGGTTTTGATGATCAGTTCTCGGAAGTATTATTGAGCCCCAGGTTTACGATGTTTCCAAGCAGGGAAACCTTTTTACTATGACCAATTGAATTAAAGAACGACAGTAACACATTTGAAGCAACAAGAAAAAACGCAATACCCTTAACAAATTTTGAAATCAACTCTTCTAAACCTAATAAAAATGAAAAAAATCCTCTTTACAGCAACGGCTCTTTTATTTTGTGCCTCATTGCTATGGGCCCAAAAGTCTAAAAAACCCAATATCCTGGTGATTTGGGGAGATGATATCGGGCAATTTAATGTGAGCGCCTACAATATGGGCATGATGGGGTATAAAACCCCAAATATTGACAGGATAGCCCGGGAAGGGGCCATATTTACCGACTGGTACGGTCAGCAAAGCTGTACGGCCGGCCGGGCTGCCTTTATCACGGGACAGTCACCTATCAGAACCGGTTTGACCAAAGTAGGTCTCCCCGGCGCTCCTGAAGGGATGAAAAAAGAAGACCCCACAATCGCCAGGCTGCTGAAACAGCATGGCTATGTAACGGGCCAATTCGGTAAAAACCACCTCGGTGATCTGGATGAAATGTTACCCAGTAACCACGGATTCGATGAATTCTTTGGCAATCTTTACCACCTGAACGCCGAAGAGGAACCCGAGCATCCTGACTATCCCGGTGACTTTGTATTTCCTGATGGCAAAACCCTCAAAGAGAAATTTGGCCCCAGGGGTGTGATTCACAGCTATGCCGATGGTCGGATTGAAGATACAGGTCCGTTGACAAAGAAGCGTATGGAGACCATAGACGAGGAAGTTACCAATGCTACTCTTCGCTTTATGGATGATGCGGTAAAGGATGATAAACCTTTTTTCGTCTGGTGGAACAGTACACGGATGCATGTCTGGACTCATTTAAAGCCGGAGTCTGAAGGTAAGACAGGACTCGGAGTCTATGCAGACGGTATGGTAGAACACGACGGCATGGTGGGGCAATTACTTGACAAACTTGAAGAATTAGGTATTGCTGACAACACCATCGTGATGTATAGTACAGATAACGGTGCAGAAGTCTTCAGCTGGCCCGATGGAGGGACAACTATGTTCAAAAGTGAGAAAGCCACCCAATGGGAAGGCGGTTTCCGGGTACCAACTGCCATCCGCTGGCCAGGCGTCATTAAGCCGGGGACAGTCATCAATGATATTGGAGCCCATGAAGATATGCTGCCTACGTTTTTAGCTGCTGCAGGAGACGAGGGCGTCAAAGAAGACTTATTGAAAGGAAAGAAAGTGGGCAATATGACCTATAAAGTCCACCTGGATGGTTATAACCTGATACCTGCCCTGAAAGGAGAAGGAGAATGGCCGCGTCATGAGTTTCTTTACTTTACTGATGATGGCAGTGTAGCGGCAATGCGCTATAACAACTGGAAGATCACCTTCCTACAGCAAGATGCGGAAGGAATAGATGTTTGGAGAAATCCATATACCCAGCTTAGGGCACCTATGATTAGTAATCTGAGGATGGATCCTTTTGAAAAAGCTCATGAAGAATCGATAGGATACGAGCACTGGTGGGTTGAACATATGTTTGTAATTGCACCCTCAGCAGCCTATGTTGGACAATGGCTTCAAAGTTTTAGAGAGTATCCTCCACGACAAAAACCAGGAAGTTTTAGCCTGGACCGGGTAATGGAAGCAGTGACCAGAGGAGCGGGAGATAAATAAATTGAGGTTTGTAACGGAAGGCCCCTGGAATTGGCAGGAATATGGGGCTTTCTGTTCAAACATTTGAGCATAATAGTAAAAATATGACTGATGTCATAGGCTCTGCTTAATGGCTGATTGAAATTTGTTCATCTTATTGAACTCCAACAATAAAATGGGAAACCATCCATGGAAGGACATACCTTTCCCATATGGCAAAATCCGAAATAGGCAAAAACCAAATCAAGGATCATGAATAAGCAATCAAAGCCACCAAAAAAAATACTGTTAATCGGAGGATTCATTCTGATTGTGGGGTTTTTAAGCCCACTCCTTATTCCTTCGGTGTTGTCATCCAATTTATCAGATGGGGTGAAGAGTGTACTTACAGGTTTGTTGGCTTTTGGAATACCCGAATTATTCATGATTCTTGCCGTTGCCGTGATGGGGAAACAGGGCTATAACTATTTAAAAGATAAAATGCTTCAACTTCTGACACGGATCTCCCCTGACAGGGTCAGCATTAACCGGTACCGTCTGGGCATCATGATGTTTTGTATCCCGATAATCCTTGGCTTCCTACAGCCCTATCTGGCTAACTATTTTGCCGTTTTTGAACAAATCCCACTCAATTGGATCATCACCTCGGACCTAATGCTTTTACTGAGTCTCTTTGTCCTTGGTGGGGAATTTTGGGAGAAATTAAAAGGTTTATTCCGCTATGATGTCATTGCCGCAAAAAGAGAATTAAACAAGACATAAAATAATTACAATGAGAAAATTACTGTTTGTTCTAGCATTAATACTGGCTTTCCCGTTGTTGGCGCAGGACGATGATGCAGACGATGCTTCTGCCGGCGGTCAGGACGATACCACAAAAGCACTGGACGCCACAGCCACCCAATGGAGTTTCCAGTTTGCCTACCAGACGATGCCAGATTATTTTGATGATGATGTAAATGGGATGCCACGCAGACCTGGTCTTGATAACTATTGGCAATTGCGCATCGTTGCCCCGGTTCCCTTAAAGAAATTAACCATTCTTCCCAGGGTTACACTAAGGCATTATGAAGATCTGAATACAGGCAACGACGGATTTGGTAATACAGAAATATTTGCATTAATAATTCCTAAGTGGAGCGATTGGGGGTCTGGAAGGGCAGGAATCGGGCCCCTGATCACCACGCCGGGAAATAAAGATGTAGCTAAAGACGAATGGGGTTATGGTCTCTCTGCAGCGATTGTTAATGGATCCGGCAGATGGTTTTATGGGCTGTTGTTTACCCAATCATGGCGTTCTGTAGACCCTAGGAACCTACAACCCGATGTAACCACAAATGCCAATCCTTTAGGGATTTCTCCCTTTTTGGCCTATCGAATTGGAGATTCAGGCTTCTATGTACAAACTGCAGACCTGGTGGCTCAGTACGACTGGGATACTGGTGGTTTTTACCTGCCTGCAGGTCTCCGATTTGGCAAGGTCTGGGTTTTGGAAAAAGGTTCTATAAATGCCTATGTGGAATACCGAACCAGCGCCATTTATAGAAGCTGGCAGGGCCCTGCGGTTAAGAATTCATTTCGCTTAAATCTCACCTATACTATGCCTGTGGGAGGCGGCAAAAAATAAGGTGATAGTCGTAAACCATCCAAAACCAAACTGTAAATTAATGAACAAAAATCGCAAAATATATGGTTTACTGCTATTGGCCGGTTTTTGTATACTAAATATACAGGCACAGGAAGAACACCAGGAGCAGGAAGGAGAACATCAGGAAGAGAGCAATAAACCATTCTTCAGGGTAGGATCTCAAAGAACCTGGCCATTCTTCAGTTTTCTCCGAGATGAGGAGGATGATGCAAAAACACTGGGGCTCGAGTTAGAAAGTTATCTGAATATTGGTCCTTACAACATAAAAAACATTGCCTATTTTGAGGTGAATTCTTACCCAAGGGTAATTCCGGGGCAACCTCCTGGAAACCCGGGAGCACCGGATCCGGATGGTATTTTTGAAGCAGATGGTATCAATGACTTGATTTTAGGGTTTTGGTTTACCAAAAGAGGAAAACATCACGGCAAGCATCACCTGGCATTAGGATTTGCTGCTCAACTACCCACTGCTACCGATGAGACCCTGGGAAGCGGGAAATGGTCTGCTGGTCCCAGTTTTGACTATGAATTTGAAAGTGGTCGCTGGTTTGCGGGCGCTATTGCGTTACAATTTTGGTCCTTTGCTGGAGATTCTGATCGCAAGGCAGTCAATATGCTTATGATCAAACCCTTTATCGTTTATAATCTTGTCAAGAAATGGGATCTCATTTATATGCCTTATGGCGTATCGGTGTACTGGAACAAACCCGCCGGTGAAAAAGTATATCTACCCATAGGTGGTGGTATACAACACCAATTTACCTTAGGGCCCAAACTAGAATTGAATACAGGAGTTCAGTTGTTTCACAATATAATCCGTCCAACCAATGGTACGGTAGACGATTTGCGCTTCCTGATCGAATTTGTTTTTTAAAATGAAGCTAACTAATAAACTACAGTGATGAGCATGTCAACTAATAATCCCGAAACCATATATTTAAGAAGGCTGAGCCGGTTCATAGATGTTGTTTATGCGGTGATATTCTTTCACATACTCAGTCAATATTTACCTCACTTTGAGGAGATGACCTGGACACAAAAACCCTATGGCCTCCTAAGCCATCTCTGGGATGGTCGGATGGAGTTGTTGCGTATTATTATAGGATCGGGACTGGCACTTCTGTATTGGAATCAGAATAGCAACATATTTAAACATCTGGTTAAAACCAATTACACCCACGCCGCTCTTTCCCTGGTACAATTGTTCTTTGTAGTCCTATTTGTTTATTTTGCCATTGCGGACCCAAACCTGGAAAGTCAGTCCTCCCCTGCACTGCAGGCAGGCTGTCTGGCCATTGCCGGCTTTATGAGTATAGGGCTATGGAAATATGCCGCCAAAAAGGGGCTAATTCGCGAAGGAATGTCAGAAGAAGATATTACACAGGTCACTAAATCTAATCTAATGGAACCATTGACTGCCGTTTTCAATGTGGGCCTTGCTTTCGTGGGGCCACTTGTTTGGACGCTGGCCTGGTTTGTCCTACCCCCTATTTTTATCTGGTTATTGAAAAAACGAAAGCAATACGTTGCCAAGTAGGACCGTAGGAAAAAGAAATCTAGTCCATGAAAAAACACCTTAAAAAGCTAATCAATGACCAATCACTAATTTCGATGGTGCTGCTGGTGGCGCTTTCTGTCTTTGTGTTTATCTTGCCATTACTTGAATTGGAAAGCAGTTTTTTACCTATACTGCTTATTTCCATCATCATCTTTCTGGCAGCATATACTATTTCCCAGCGATTAGCAATAATGGGGGTGCTGATTATCATCATAGAGGTGACCATGCGCACTACGGACTATGTCTACCTCAACTACCTTGCTATGATAACCACCAATTTGTTTGTCTTCTACATCGTTATCAGAGTTATCCTCGCTATGATGGCACAGAAGTCTGTAACGCTATTCACATTGCTTGAGGCCTTAAACGGTTATTTGCTTTTGGCTATACTATTCATCAGCCTGGTCGCATTTGTTGACCTAACGGTCCCGGGTTCCTACCTCCAAGACGCAGACCACGAAATGAACCTGGTTTACTATACTTTGGTTACCCTAACCACTGTTGGCTATGGAGATATTACTCCTCAGCTCCCTGTCGCAAAATCCCTCTCCATGGTCATTGCTATAACGGGTCAGTTTTACATAGCTGTGGTAGTAGCTATCATAGTGGGTAAATATGCCAGTAAGGTCGGAAAGTAACTAGGCCATTGGAACTTTGTTTGCCAAAAGGAACTTTATATTATAACTTCAGAGATAAATGACAGATTCTTGAGCTTCATATACGGGTCGAACAAAAGAAGGGCATTCCAGTTGCTTCTGATTATTATGCTTGCTTGTAGTCTTATCAGTAGATCACAAGAGCAGGATTCAACTCATATACTTGATTATTCTGACAAACTACTTCTTCGCGTTTATACGGTTACCAAGATCAATTCCCTTACCATAGATAATGAAGCCGAAGGCAGAGCCATTGAACTCCTGCCCAATGGAAATACCAGTATAGGTGTTGGATTCAATTATAAGAAATTAGGACTGGGCGTAGCTTTTAGTCCGCCCAAATCTTCGGAAAGTAATAGAAAATTTGGTAAAACTCAGCGTCTTGACATTCAGGGTAGCATGTATAGCAAAAAATTTGGTGCAGACGGGTATTTTCAATTGTACAAGGGTTATTACAATTCGAACCCCGAGGATTTTATTGAATGGAATAGTGATGTACTTCCCCAATTACCTGATATGCGGGTATTGTCGGTTGGAGCGATTGGTTTCTACATTTTTAACTCTGAAAAGTATTCATACCGGGCCGCGTTTGTGCGAGATGAAATTCAGACTAAAAGTGCCGGTAGTTTTCTTCTTGGTGGATTTGTTAACTATGATGAGTCAAAAACAGACAATGGCTTTGTTCCTCAACAATTTCCCGATAGTATTCGCAATGTCATTGACATAAGAGAATTCCAAAATCTAGCCATTGGGGTTTCGGTGGGTTATGCACACAACTTTGTGGTGAGGGATAAGTTTATATTTGGTATTGCTGCATTGCCAGGTTTCGGGTATCAAAAAGTTAGTATTGTAGATCTAAATGAGGCTAAAGGCAACGAAGAACAACCAGCGGCACAATTTCTTATGCGTGCCGCTCTGGGTTATGAGCACAAGCACTTTTTTCTCGGCCTAACAGGTTCTGTAAACTTTAGAGGCATAGATTTTGGACCCTATGATTTTAGGTTGGCTACGGAACAATTCCGCTTTACCATTGGTAAGAGATTTAATATCAAGCGACGCAATGGCCCCTAAATTGATTTCTTACTTTCGTTTGTGCGCCGTTTGAATATCAATTATATTCGGCAATCAACCTCCAACAAGATGAAAGACAACAGAGCCTTAGTAGGATTGATCTCATTTCTGATTTTGATCGCTTGTTTAAATTGCAAGGAAAAACCGATGATGGATGAAGAGTTTTTCAATTTCTATGTAGGCACCTATACTTCGGGTGAGAGTCAAGGCATATACCAATACGCCATTTCCAATGAAGGCAAACTAAAAAAAATGGGCCTTAAAGCAGAGGCAGAAAATCCATCTTTTTTAACTTTTGATAAGAGTCGGCAATATCTTCTCGCTGTGAACGAGGTGAGTAATGAAGAAAGTGTTGGATATGTGAGCAGTTTTAAGATTGATAAGGACAGTTTGTTTCTGATCAATCAACGATCTTCCGGAGGTTCCCATCCCTGCCATATTACCATAAATAGCGAAGGTTTTGTAGTTGTTGCTAACTATTCAGGCGGGAATATGGGATTGCTACGGTTAGAATCAGATGGAGAACTATCTGAACTATTAGATATTCAGCAACATGAGGGAAACGGCAGCCATGTAAGACAAGAGGCTCCACATGCTCATTCCGGATGGTTTAGCAAGGAAGGCAATGTGATTTCTGTGGACCTGGGGACTAATCAATTGTGGTTTTCTCAAATTAACAGGGACAGTTTGAAATTTGAACCGGCTGAGCCCAAAACCTTCAATCTTGAGGATGGTGCGGGACCGCGACATTTGGCTTTTCATCCAACAAATGACTGGATGTATGTTGTAAACGAGTTGACTTCCTCCATTTCTTTGGTCAAAAAAGATTTGGCAACGGGCGAGTATTTGATCGGCCAGACTATTTCAACTCTTCCTAAAAACTTTAATGAAGACAATACCTGCGCCGATATTCATATTTCTTCCGATGGAAAAAATCTCTATGCTTCCAACCGCGGACACAACAGTATTGCCATCTTTGTGGTGGATGAAACTACCGGCCAACTCACTAGTATGGGTCATCAATCTACCCATGGTCAAACGCCCCGCAATTTCAGCTTATCACCTAATGAAAGATTTCTATTGGTGGCTAATCAAAACAGCAATAATATTGTCTCGTTCGGCAGAGATTATGTAAGCGGCTTGTTGACATATTTGGATGAGATAGAAGCTCCTTCGCCGGTGTGTTTGTTATTTTAAGATAATGCCTCTAGCTGATAAATTTTTCTGGGGGTAAATACCCTCCTCCCCACTAACAAATTATATGTTTTCACTGCAAAATCCTATCAATTCCAACCGAACCAATTACTAGTAATTCTTGAATCCAAAAATGAAGGGAATGCTCGGTCGTTGCAGGGGGTATACACCCTCCTCCCCATTAAACAAGTTAAGCCAAAGTACTGCATTGTCAAAGCACTTGCGAGGTGAACTTATAGAAGACAAGGAAATAACTATAAGAATCCTAATAAGCAATAACTACTGAGCCCTTGGATTCGGATAATTATCCGATTGATCTTCAAATGTCTCATCCAGGCAGACAAAGTCTTTCTCCAAAAGCAGAAATAGCTCCGTACCATCATCCAGAATTTGCAAATTTTTGATCCCAACTTCATCATTGTTAGCCCAATTCTTGGTAAATGGCCTGGGTACAAACAAACTAATTGTATCATCATTGAAAGTGGCTCTCAGGTTTTCATGTTGGTCCGAAGCCTGCAGAGAATAGCGAAATGACCTGTCGTTAAACCTGGTTTCTTCAGTGTATATTCCCTGATCGCAAAAAATTGAAACCTCGGTTTTTGTAAGTCGGATCCTTATAGAGTTTCCTTTAATTCTGATCTTCATGTCTCCCTCGTTTGCTGTGTTTCCAAATCCTGGATAGTTAGATTAAATACCGGTTAACGGGTATTATAAAAATACAATGTAATTAAATAAATCTAGATTTTTGTTATGGGGCTAATGCCCTCCTCCCCACTTATTAATTTATGACAAGAACCTGCATTGACCATTCATATTAATTGATTTCTTAAGATCGCGGTCCAGAGAATATATCACTTGCGTGATCCTGAAGTTGGGATGTTGCTCAAGTAAATCCGATACAGGCCAGCGCCGGTATGTCTTTTTTGTTTTCACCTCTTCCAGGATTACGCCTGCGGCGTGATCCTGGAGTTGGGTCGGTGCTCGAGAAAAACCGTAAAATCTTTCTGTTCGTAATGGCGATATTCAGGATTACGCCTGCGGCGTGATCCTGGAGTTGGGTCGGTGCTCGAGAAAAACCAAACAAAGCTTTGCTTTGTATTTATTTTATTTTGCCGGCTTTCAAGAGTAAACTCTTGAGGCTGCAAAATAAAAAACCAGACATAAAAATGTCTGGTTTTTCTCGGTCGGGGTGGCAGGATTCGAACCTGCGACCTCCTGCTCCCAAAGCAGGCGCGATAACCGGGCTACGCTACACCCCG
>CAJIBY010000498.1_pt1 | contig 12682 bp, 10 predicted proteins | sample 9199461 | NCBI WGS metagenome assembly CAJIBY01 (sample SAMEA7708316, study PRJEB35096) | sediment metagenome | biome: marine neritic benthic zone biome [ENVO:01000025]; feature: sediment [ENVO:00002007]; material: shallow marine sediment [ENVO:03000034] sea grass bed [ENVO_01000059] ... | reverse complement strand
CATAAACCGCATGTACAACCAGGAGGCCATTAAGAATGAGATAACCACATCCATTGGGTTTGTGTTGTTGAACATCAATTCCAAGGAAGGTACTCCGGCCACTAAAATCGCACCCTTAATAGGTCTGGAATCCCGAAGCTTAGTGCGAATGCTCAAGAGCATGGAAGAAAAGGGGCTGATCTGCCGCAAAGCCGATCCCCACGACAAACGCCTGGTGAGGATATTCCTGACGGATAAAGGGAAGCGCAAAAAGGAAATTTCCCGTAAGGCGGTAATGGCCTTTAATGAAAAGGTGCGGGGTGTCATCGATTCGGATGACTTATTGGTATTTTTTAAAGTGATCCAAAAGATCAACAGCATTGTAGAGGATAACCATATTTACCAAAACGAAGAATTGCCCAATCAGTATGAAAAGAACCATCAATAAGGCAGCGGTTTTAGGCTCCGGTATCATGGGGTCGCGCATTGCCTGTCATCTAGCTAATGTTGGAGTAGAGGTATTGCTGCTGGACATTGCGCCACGGGAACTCAACCCCCAGGAAGAAGCCCAAGGATTGAGCCTGGAGAGCCCCCTGGTACGCAATCGCATGGTTACAGATTCTTTCAAAACTGCAGTAAAATCAAAACCGGCCCCCTTATACCATAAGGAGTTTGCACAGCGCATCCAGCTGGGCAACTTTGAAGATGATATGTCCGGTATTGCAGATTGTGATTGGGTGATCGAGGTAGTGGTTGAGAACCTGGACATAAAGAAGAAAGTATTCGATCAGGTTGAACAGCATCGCACTGCGGGCACGCTCATTACCAGCAACACCTCTGGCATACCCATACACATGATGCTGGAAGGCCGCAGTGAGGATTTTCAAAAACATTTCTGTGGCACCCACTTTTTTAACCCGCCCCGCTATCTCAAGCTCCTGGAGATAATCCCAACGCCCAAAACCGATCCCGACATAGTAGATTTCTTTATGGAATATGGGGATCTGTATCTGGGCAAGACCACGGTACTTTGTAAGGATACCCCGGCCTTCATCGCAAACCGCGTGGGTATCTACAGCATTATGAAAGTGGTGAAAACCATGCAAGAGCTGGACCTTACGGTTGATGAAGTAGATAAACTCACCGGACCGGTGATCGGCCGACCCAAATCGGCAACCTTCCGCACCTCCGACGTGGTTGGGCTGGATACCTTGATCAAAGTGGCCAACAATCTATATGAGGGGCTGACGGAAGACGAATCCCGGGAAGTGTTCAAGCTTCCCCAGGTAGTGGCTCAATTGGAAGAAAAAAAGTGGCTGGGTGATAAGACGAAACAAGGATTCTATAAAAAGACCAAGGATGAGAACGGTAAAACCAAGATACTTACCTTGGATCTAAAGTCTATGGAATACCAGCCCAAGGCTAAGGTTAAATTCAATACCCTGGAAGGCACAAAAAGCATTGATAACGTTAAGGAACGCTACCCGGTGTTACTGGCGGGGCAGGACCAGGCCGGTGAATTTTATCGACATAGCTTCTACGGACTGTTTCAATATGTCAGCAACCGCATTCCCGAGATAGCCGATGAATTGTACCGCATAGATGATGCCATGTGCGCGGGTTTCGGTTGGGATGTAGGGGCCTTTGAAACCTGGGACCAGGCAGGACTAGCAAAGGTATTACCGGAGATGGAATCCATGGGTTACAAACCTCACCAATGGGTCTACGACATGCTGGAAACAGGATGTGAGAGTTTTTACAAGATTGAAAATGGGGTAAATCACTATTATGATATACCCTCAAAGTCCTATTTGAAGATACCAGGAAAAGGAGATCTGGTCATACTAGACAATATCAGGAAGCAAAGTGTGGTTTGGGAAAATGCTGAGTCCTCTTTATTTGACCTGGGCGACGGGGTGTTGAATCTGGAATTCCATTCCAAGATGAATACCATGGGTGCAGGGGTGATCGAAGGAATTAACAAGGCCATCAACCTGGCAGAAAAAGATTTTCAGGGATTGATTATTGGAAATCAAGGAGCCAACTTTTCAGCAGGGGCCAATCTGGGGATCGTTTTTATGTATGCCATTGAACAGGAATACGAAGAGATCGATCTCATGATCCGACAGTTTCAAAATACGGTTGCCAGAGCCCGCTTTTCCACGGTTCCCGTAGTAGTTGCGCCCCATGGACTAACCTTAGGAGGTGGTTGCGAACTGTCAATGCATGCCGACAGGGTGCAGGCCGCCGCTGAAACCTATATTGGGCTGGTGGAAGTAGGCGCAGGTGTAATTCCGGGAGGCGGAGGCACCAAGGAACTCACAATGAGAGTACATGATCGCCTGGAAAGCGGTGATGTCGAACTGAATGCCCTGCAAAATGCCTTTATGAATATTGCTACGGCCAAAGTGGCTACATCGGCTCATGAGGCTGTCGATATGAATATTTTGCGACCGCAGGACTTGGTTACTGTTAATAAACAGCGGCAGATTGCCGAAGCCAAAGAAACCGTATTAGGCCTGGCAGAAGCAGGCTATACCAAACCCACTCCTCGGACTGACATAAAAGTACAAGGCAAAACCGGTATGGCCCTTTTCCTGGCAGGTATTACCGGTATGAAAATGGGTAAATATATATCAGACCACGATGCCAAGATTGCTAAGAAATTGGCTTACATCATGTGCGGCGGGGACTTGAGTGCTCCCACCGAAGTCTCCGAACAGTATCTATTGGATCTGGAAAGAGAAGCGTTTTTATCATTAACGGGAGAAAGGAAAACGCTGGAGCGTATTCAAAGTATCCTCACTACAGGTAAACCCTTAAGAAATTAGAAAATCATGGATGCATATATAGTTGCAGGATTCAGAACTGCGGTAGGCAAAGCTAAAAGAGGGGGATTTCGATTTACTCGTCCCGACGATCTGGCCGCTGATGTTATAAAACATCTGGTGAGTTCAATACCGGGCTTGGAATCTACTCGTGTTGATGACCTAATCGTAGGTAATGCGGTGCCAGAGGCAGAACAGGGAATGCAAATGGGACGTATGATCTCCTTGTTGTCATTGCCTATGGAAGTACCCGGTATGATCATTAACCGCTACTGCGGATCGGGCATTGAAGCTATCAATATTGCCAGCGCTCGCATTCACGCAGGGATGGCGGATTGTATCATTGCTGGGGGAACCGAATCCATGTCGTTGGTTCCGGTTATGGGTTGGAAGACTGCTCTCAATTATAAGATAGCTACCGAACATCCCCAATACTACACCAGCATGGGACTCACCGCAGAAGAGGTAGCCCGTGACTTTAACATTTCCCGGGAGGATATGGATGAGTTCTCATATAATTCCCATATGAAGGCAATTGCTGCTATCAAAGAGGGTAAGTTCAAGGATGAGATCGTGCCAATAACGGTACAGGAAACGTATTTGGAAAACGGTAAGAAAAAAAACCGCGAATTTGTGGTAGATACCGACGAAGGCCCCAGGTCCGATACCAACTTAGAAGTACTGGCTAGACTTAAACCGGTGTTTGCCCAAGGGGGTACGGTTACTGCTGGCAATAGTTCACAGACCTCTGACGGGGCAGCCTTTGTAATGGTCATGTCGGAAAAGATGGTCAAAGAATTGAATTTGACGCCCATAGCGCGTCTGGTCAGTTATGCCGTGGCAGGAGTGGATCCGCGTATCATGGGCATTGGTCCGGTGGCGGCGGTACCTAAGGCGGTAAAAATGGCCGGATTGAAATTGGATGAGGTGGAACAGATTGAATTAAATGAGGCATTTGCTGCACAATCCCTGGCGGTGATCAAGGAATTAGGGCTGGACCGGGAAAAAGTGAATGTGAACGGCGGAGCCATCGCTTTGGGACATCCGTTGGGTTGCAGTGGAGCCAAGTTGTCTATACAGTTGTTTAACGAGATGCGCCGTCGAAAGCAGAAATACGGTATGGTCACCGCCTGTGTGGGAGGAGGACAGGGAGTGGCCGGTATTTATGAATTTTTGAATTAAAGACTTAGAATTTTATAAGATGAGTACAGCAGTAAAGAATAAAGCTATTAAAGGAGGTGAGTTTCTGATTAAGGAAACGGAAGCAAAGGATGTTTTTATACCTGAAGAGTTTACCGAAGAGCAGCGGATGATCATGCAAACCTGCCAGGAATTCTTAGATCAGGAGATCTATAGCAGATTGGAGGAGATCGACAGCATGAAACATCCGGAACTGATGCCTTCGCTAATGGATAAAGCCGGTGAATTGGGGCTGCTGGGAACTTCTGTTCCGGAACGTTTTGGGGGATTTGGTATGAACTTCAATACCTCCATGTTAATCGCTGAGGTTTTAGGCGCAGGTCACTCTTTTGCTGTGGCTATGTCGGCCCACACCGGAATCGGTACATTGCCCATCTTGTATTACGGGAATGATGAGCAGAAGGCTAAGTACCTGCCCAAACTGGCTACCGGAGAATGGAAAGCCGCATACTGCCTGACAGAGCCTGACTCCGGATCCGATGCCAATGCTGCTAAAACTAAAGCGGAACTAACTGAAGACGGCAAAGACTATCTGATAAATGGTCAGAAAATGTGGATCACCAACGGGGGATTTGCGGATGTATATATTGTATTTGCCCGCATCGAAGATGATAAATATCTGACGGCGTTTATCGTAGAAAAAGAATTCGGGGGCATCACCATGAATGAGGAAGAGCATAAAATGGGGATCAAAGGATCCTCTACTCGTCAGATCTTTTTCAATGACTGCAAAGTTCCTGTCGAGAACATGCTATCAGAAAGACAAAACGGATTCAAGATAGCGGTTAACATATTGAATATTGGTCGCATCAAATTAGGAGTAGCTGCTATTGGCGCCTCCAAGGCAATAATAAGCAAAGCAACCAACTACGCTATTGAGCGTAAGCAGTTTGGAAAGTCCATAGCAAACTACGGGGCCATCAAGCACAAACTGGGAGAGAATGCTGCCCATATTTATGCCAGCGAAGCGGCCCATTACCGTGCCGGTCAAAATATTGATGATGCTTACGATGCTCTGGTTGCGGATGGTATGGAGCCGGCTCAAGCTCGATTAAAATCACTGGAACAATTTGCCATTGAGTGCGCTATTCTAAAAGTACACGGTTCAGAGACCCTGGACTTTGTGGTGGACGAAGGGGTGCAAATATATGGTGGCATGGGCTATTCCGCAGAAGCCCCTATGGACCGCGCCTACCGGGATGCCCGCATTAACAGGATCTTTGAAGGGACTAATGAGATCAATCGTATGCTGGTACTGGATATGATGTTGAAAAGAGGGTTAAAAGGAGAACTGGACCTGATGGGGCCGGCACAGGCCGTAGCCAAAGAGCTGATGGCAGTACCGGATTTTGGAGCCAGTGAGGACGATCGCTTGTTTGCTGCGGAGAAAAAAGTGTTGGCCAACTTAAAGAAGGCTGGATTAATGATAGCCGGGGCGGCGGTACAGAAATTCATGCAGAACCTCAATGATGAACAGGAAGTCCTAATGCACCTGGCCGATGTGTTAATCCAGGTTTATGTGGCGGAATCTGCACTTCTGAGAACGGAAAAACTGATTAATACCCGCGGACAACAGGCCTGCGAGCGCCAGGTCGACCTTACCATGACCTATCTGCATACCGCAGTGGAGCAAGTCCAAAGCGCCGGTAAGCAAGCCATATACGCTTTCGCCGACGGTGATGAACTGCGTATGATGTTATTGGGATTAAAAAGGTTTACGAAAATAGCACCCTATAACTTGAAGGAATCTCGTCGTCGCATCGCAGATGCTATGATCGAAAAGAATGATTACATCTACTAATTGAGCAGCTCCGGTGAGACTAGTAGCAATAAATAAACCCCGTAGCTTTTGACAGCCACGGGGTTTTTTCGTGGCTTACTTCTCCGCAAAAATGACCTGATCCACAATGTGTACCACCCCATTGCTGGCGTCAATGTCGGCGGTGGTAATTCTCGCATTGCTTAACTTCAAGTCTTGGTCTTTGGAGATTCGCAAAGAATAGCCACTCAGGGTGGGAGCTTGTTCACCGTCTAACAGGTCAACAGTACGGTAAACTTCAGGCAACACATGGTTGGAGAGTATAGCCTGCAGCTCCTCTTTGTTTTTAGGATCCAGCAGCTCTTCCAGAGTACCTTCCGGAAGTTGGGCGAAAGCCTCGTCAGTAGGGGCCAGTACAGTAAGGGAAAGAGAGTTGTGTAATGTCTCCTCCAATTCTGCCACGGCCACTAATTTGGAAAATGTGGTAAAAGAACCATGCCTTTGAGTAATATCGAGGATAGTTGGGAGATCCTCAATGAGGTTTTCATCGATATCATTTACGATCTCTAATTCGTCCATTGGCTCTATTTCTGGTGCGCTGGCAGATGGCCCCTCAAGATTATTTTTGGAAGTACACCCGGTGACAAAAAGCAAGATCACCAGGGTTATTTGGAAATTTTTTAAGTCTGTCATTTCGCTGGGATTTGATTTACCAAGTGATACCAAGAAGCATACCGTTGGTTGGTTATTTTATAAGTACTGTTCAAGAATCTTCACTTACACCCTGAAAGGCAGATAATTGGCTGATGAAAAATAATGGGACGGCAGGGAGAGGGAAAAGCTGAAAAATTATCATAATGAGGAATATTTACTCAAAATGAGGAAAAGTGAGTAGGAGATTAGTAATCAAATGAGCGTGGCTAGTCCTTAGCTATAGACTTTAATTAACTACCCGGCTTAATAGGGCCGCAGGATGGTAGAAACTATTAAGCGACAGTTTTCGGAGCAGGTTCACCCGTTTTAATTTGCCAATCTCAACTTCTGATACCCATTGTTGTTAACTTGAAAATGGGTGGGTGGAGGGCGCCCCGTTAGAAATATGGCGAACAGAAATCAGTCCAATCGAAAAACTCCATTTTCCCTCTGTTCCTTTTAATAACTGCCCTAATCCAATGCCTTGCTTCTGCTGGGCAACCTCCATTGCCAAAGTGGCTGGATAGGACCAGTCATGCGTTCTCCGGCGGTACCCGCATGGCAATGACTTGCAAGCATTCAGGGCAGCAACCAACTCAGCTTTATCAATGCTGGTAAATGGGCATTGCAACATTATTTGGTACGATTCGTATTATTTAGTACGATTCGTACTAAATATGCCCAAACCTAAAGACATAAAACCCACTTTGCTTGATTATGCCATACTGGGTCTTCTACAAATTGAATCCCGTTCTGGTTACCAAATTCGTAAAGTATTTGAAACCACAGCTTTGGGTATTTACAGCAGTAGTCCTGGAACCATCTATCCCGCTTTGAAAAGGTTGGAAAGTAATGCCCTAGTGGAAAGGAAATCAGAAAAACTATCTACCAAACGAAAATTCCAGATTACCCAACGCGGAGTTCAAATACTAAAAGAATGGCTTCTGGAAGAGGTCAAGAGAGTGGATGTGGAAAGAAAAAGGGAGGAGCTTTTCCTGAGATTTGCCTTCATGGAAGATACATTGACACGAAGTCAAAAGATTTCGTTCTTGAAGACTTTTTATCAGCAGCTCGAAAACTATCTAGACGAATTAAAGACCTTCCACCAAGAGGAAAACGACCGACTCCCACTTCACGGGCGCTTGTCCTTTGAGCATGGGATTGCATCCTATGAAGCAACCTTAAAATGGTGCAGGGACACCATCACTTTATTTCAAACCCACAAGCCATGAAAAACCTAAAACCCTACATAATCGCGTCACTGGCATTAACTCTGCTCTTCGCGCTATTCGATTTCATTTTCAGATTTAAAATTTCCCCTGAAAGTTACTTGTGGGGCCTGGTGGCCAATATGTTAATTTCCTTATTGATCGGTACCCTTATCAAAAACTCCACATTGACTGGCTTTCGGTTAGTAATGGGGATATTCATAGTATATTTTGTGATCGGTCACTTCAGTATATTAATCGAGGCATTTGTCTTTGATGTAACCAGTAGGGCGCGCACCCTGCAGGAATTGGCCAGAGGATTCCTGGTGGCGTTGGTTTTTGCGCCCCTATGTACAATACTCTTCAAACCCACCGCATCGGTCCGACGATTGCATTTTAAGAATAGGAACTGGCTCCAATGGCTATGGCGGATTTTAGTGGGAGACCTGCTGTACTTAATTATGTACAGCACGGCCGGTTTTATTCTGGTAACCGCTTATCCCGAAATTCTAGATTTCTATGAAAACAAAATACCTCCAATAGAAACAGTGATCAAGACTCAACTTTTTCTGCGGGGATTTCTATTCGCGGGAGTTGCTTTACTGATATCGAGGACTACCGATTTATCATTACTTCATAGGTCCTTGCTAATCGGATTGGTATTCGCAATAATTGGGGGCATTGCACCCTTACTTACGCCTAATGAGCTCATGCCTACTTATGTGAGATATGGGCATATGGTTGAGGTAGGTACCTCTAATTTTATATTCGGGATCCTAATGGGCTTCCTGCTGGGTCAAAAAATGCTATCACCGGTAACAGTACCACCAGAACATTTGTAAGCCCTCCGTTCAGGTTCGGCCCGTTCTAAACAATTCCCATGGACTACTGGTTATGTAGATAAATCATACATGTTAATATGTTGTTATTCCTAACTAATCTATTAATTACTACCTTAATGAATACCCTGATGCTTGTTGATTTTGATAAGAATCAAAGTGTTACCAATTGGTATGTAGTTGATGATGTCGTAATGGGTGGTCGCTCATCAGGTAGTTTTAAGGTAAATCCACAAGGTTATGGAGTTTTTGAAGGGAAAGTGTCTTTAGAAAATAATGGTGGGTTCTCTTCGGTACGATACCAGATGGGTAAAACCGACCTAGTATCATTTGACAAATTGGTAATACGTCTGAAAGGAGACGGCAAACGCTATCAATTCAGGATTAAAGCAAAATCCAGTGATTACTACTCCTACATTTCCTACATTTCCACAAATAGTGAATGGCAAACTGTAGAGATCCATCTGCAGGACATGTACCCATCTTACAGAGGCCGTAAATTAGATATACCTAATTTTTCAGGCGAATCGATGGAAGAGCTGGCTTTTCTGATATCCAATAAGAGGGCTGAAAGCTTCAAACTGTTAATTGATACCATTGAGCTTAATTAATTACCAATTAATACACCCAGCTTCACTAAGAGGAGGATGTGATCAAATCTACATCGCCCATCTCTAATCTTGAATCCCTCAGGGGTCATGTGTCCAGGACAGGCAACATTACTGGGTACAGCGATCTCGATCTGGCAATTTTTAAGTGTAGTTTCAACTAGCGACACTCTCAAAGTGTAACTTATAAATGGGTGGGTGGTGGGGCTCCCCCAGTGAAAACGGCAAAGAACTAAAACAAGTCGTATCCTGCAAAGCGAAGCTGACTGCCTCCCCTCCGTGTCCCGTCAACCCTCGGTAAATAGACCCCGGAAATACCCGGGGATTTCTTGAAGGGAGGGCCTGTCGGCTTCAGCCGTATCTCGCCCACCCTGCTGTAATAGGCAGGCGTCTACCGTGTACGGTCTTCCTCCGTCCACTCTACAATCTCGTCTACGCTTCTTACAGCCACATAGTGGTAGTTGGGCCGGGCCTGCTCATAAATCTCCATAGCCATTTTTTTCCCATCAGTGCTAGCCACTAAAGCCCTGTACAAAGGTACCAGGAATTTTCGCCGACCAACACGGATCAAAAACTCTTCCAGAGAGGCATAAGCGGGCTGATATTGGGATTTGATAGCTTGTAAATACCACGCTGACTGAAGCTCAGCATTTCGACTGGATGTAAAATTAAATTTCTGATCAAGCTGAGACAGGCTCACAGTATCAATATCGGCTGGCAGGTTTTTTAAGAAATGCAGCCATTCATGGGTGCTCCAATTATCGGTATTGCTCAACCGGCCTTCAGTCAGCCAATTGTTAAGAGATTGGTCCACCTCAGAAAATCGGGCTGATTGCGGAGCTACCAATGATTCCGGTAAGCCTTCACTGTATACCCATCGATGGATGTCTTCAGGATATATATTAATGTGATTCCGTTCAATTAAGTTCCGCAGCAGATAATCCAGGAACTGCTCCGTTGTCATGCTGCGAAAAGCGTGTTTCTCAAAGTATTCTTTAATAAAGGAATCCCAAATATCCCTCCCTACCCGCTCTTCTAACCAGCGCAAAAAATAGTACCCTTTATCATATGCAATGGCGGTAACACCGTCATCGGGATTACGTCCTTTAAGATCAAGCTTTAGGTGAGTATCCTGGGCCTGATCCTTTTGGATCATTTCCTCAACTTCTTGTTTCAGATCCTGTAAGGAAAGCAGTGCTAGCATTTCGGAGTAATCACGGCCGTAAAGAGCTTCCATTATGCGGTATTCAAAATAGACAGTGAAACCTTCGTTAAGCCAAAAGTCTTCCCAAGTTGCATTAGTAACCAAATTACCCGACCAGCTATGGGCCAATTCATGAGCCACCAGAGAAGTTAAGGAGCGATCGCCCGCCAGTATGGTGGGTGTGGCAAAGGTCAAACGGGGGTTTTCCATACCTCCGAATGGAAAACTTGCAGGTAATACCAGAATATCATACCGCCCCCAGCCGTAACTGCCATAAAGCTCCTCAGCGGCAGTTATCATGGATTCTAATTCTGCAAATTCATACGCTACAGCGGGTAGCAAGCCGGGTTCCGCATAAACACCCGAACGCCCTCCCAGTTGTTGAAATTGAAGCTCTCCTACAGCTAGGGCCATCAAATAGGCAGGGATGGGTTGCTCCATTTTAAAGCTGTAAATACCCTGAGGATCCATTTTCTGAGGATTTTCAGCACTCATTAGAGCCATCAACCCGGGAGGCACTTCCACTCGGGCTTCGTAGGTAAAGCGAATACCCGGGGAATCCTGTATAGGGATCCAACTTCGAGCAAGAATGGCTTGTGATTGGGTAAAGAGAAAGGGAGCGGTCTTACTATCGGTCTGCTGTGGCTCCAGCCATTGTAAAGCCTCGGCAAGGGAATCCGTGTAATAGTAGATGTTCACCCATTCGGAATCTTTTTGTAAGGAGATGGTAAGTGGGCTACCCAGGATGGCATCAGTTCGGCCAAGCTGGAATGAAGTTTCAGATTCTGAGGTCTCTCCCAGGGTGACCCTTTCAATGTGCAGATTCTTTGTATCCAGCACAATGGCCTCTGCCGTAGGGTCCCGTAGTATTTTTATGGAGGCTTTTGCCTGTATACGATTACTGTCAAAATCGACTTTGGCATCCCACACCAGGTGCTGTATGATGGCTTGTTCGGGACGGGCATAACTGTGTATGTCTTTTACCGGCGTGGTCATTAGATTTTCATCATTAGGAGTACCGGGAGGGCTGGAGACTTCCTTTTTTCCAGTATCACAGCTTAGATAAAATAAAGTGATCCCTATTAGCAGCCACTTCAATTTAAACATATGAGTGCATCTAATTTCCTATGAATTTAAGAAATTAACTACAAGGAGAAGATCTATTTGGAAAGCTCCTTCAGGATCACCCGGGATTTCTTCAGGGATTCATATTGGTTTTCATCACAGCGGACCAACAAGCTACTGGGGTACATAGCTAAAATCAGACAGCCGGTATCGCAAACAATACGGGTATCTTCAGTGTTTCGGGTGGTAACAATGAAATCCTTCATTACTTTTTTCATTAACATAGCTTTTTACGGTATTTTACTGCTGCTGGCGGGCTTCTCGAAAGAAGGTTGCACCCCGTGGATGCCAACAGTCAAAGACCGACTTCAACCATTGAGCGGAAGTCGGGGAAAAAATAGGACTATCACCATATTTGGTGCTCCTTTTAAAGTAACTGTTGATGTAACTATAGTTGGAAAGTAACCCCTGAAAAAATATAAATTTAAATCATGGTATATTGTATCTCTTCTAAAGAGCCCTATTTTGGGTGTAACATTGTGTTTCTCAATTTTTTGTACAATTTTTAGTTGGCTTCGGGTTACCAAATCAATATTAATTAATTAACGGTGAGTTTAGCAAAAGAAAGACATGTAATCGAGCTTATAAAATCAGGTGATACCACGGTATTATCGAGGATTTATGAAGATCATAGAGAAGAGTTTTTCTTATGGCTCACTAAATACTTCAACTGTACTTCTGATGAGGCTAAAGATGTTTATCAAAACGCCATTTTGGTGTTTTATGAGAACATCGTCAGTGGAAAATTAAATGAAATGACCAGTACTGTTAAGACCTACTTATTTGCTGTAGGTAAGTACAAAATGATGGAGCACAAAAAGCAGTCATACAAATTCGCCGGGGATGAAAAGATTCCCAATCTTACTAAGGAAGAAGCCTCATTGGAGGAATTGAACCAGAAAGAGGAAGATTTGCTAATGATTGAAAAGTGCTTGCATTTATTGGGAGACCCTTGCCGGAGGATACTGGAGTTGTATTACTATCAAAGAATGTCCATGGCAGAGATTACCTCCAATATGGATTACAAAAATGTAGACACAACGAAGAATTTGAAATACAAGTGCATCAAACGCCTTAAAAAGCTGTTTGAAGAAGAAATGAATAGAAAATAGTGCAAATGATGATACAAGAGAAAGATATTGATTTGATTGAAAAGTACCTGGAAGGAGACTTACAGGGCCCGGAATCCAAAGCCTTCCATAAAAGGGTACAGGAGGATGCGGAATTTAAACTTATTCT
>CAJIBY010000444.1_pt1 | contig 12820 bp, 13 predicted proteins | sample 9199461 | NCBI WGS metagenome assembly CAJIBY01 (sample SAMEA7708316, study PRJEB35096) | sediment metagenome | biome: marine neritic benthic zone biome [ENVO:01000025]; feature: sediment [ENVO:00002007]; material: shallow marine sediment [ENVO:03000034] sea grass bed [ENVO_01000059] ... | reverse complement strand
GGTCGGACACAACTCCGGCGTCACCCACCTCAAACCCCGGTACTAAAACCAATCCTGCTTGTTGATCCAGTGAAAGACTAGCGGGGAGACGGTTCCAGTTAATACCGTCCTCGGAATAAGCATAACCAATCTTTATCAGATCACGATTTTCCCGGCTGGCACCTCCGTACCACATTTTGTAACGTTTGGTGACATCCGCTTCATTCTCATCATAGATGATCGTGGGTATTTCAGTTTTTTGATTGTCCCAGCCTTCTGCTGCGGCAGAGGGTGTAAATACCACTATGGGATCACTCCAGTTAATGCCATCCGCAGATTCGGAATAACAGATAGAGGCAAAGGTAACATCGGTTCCTACACATCCCGCCCACATTTGGAATTTACCTTGATAGATCACCGTGGGATCACTGAGGTTAGTCAGGGTGTCTACACTTTCCAAAACTGGATTGTTCACATCTCGCTCCCAGTTGTTGGCCGGCAGGTTTTCAATAGGAATGGCGTTGTCGTCATCTGAGCTTTGACAGCACACCAGCATCGCCATGGCCACCAGCTTCAAAAAGTATTTACCCATCATCATATAATTAATACCACTAGTTAGGGCAAATGGGATACTTACAAAACTGAAATCCTGTTCAAAAATTACTCTCGTGAGCTTGAGAGGCTCTTTACCACTCTGGTCCAGAAACAAAAAAAGTGCAGCCTGATCGACTGCACTGGGGTACATTGTATATAATTTTCTTATCGTCCTTCGGAGGAATCATCATCAGCCTCTTGCTCCTGCAAATCGGCTCGTTCGGATTTCACAGATTCCAGTATGGTGGCATAGCGGGTTTTTAACTCATCATCGCTTTTAAGAGCCTTATTAATGCGGTTATAGAGGCCTGCGCCCAATTGCTCTTTATCTTTTATCTTTTCGGTGTAGGCTTCCTTAAAAGCTGCAATATTTTGATTATTGAAGGCCTCGATCTTGTTGAATACATCCAATTCCTCAGGTGTTACTTTTAACTCCGCCAATTTCACTTCGTTGCCTGCTGCCCCTTTCAACTCTTTAAATCGTTTTCCACCGGCCATAAGCTCTTCGGCCTGAATCATGGCGTTGTAAGATTCTTTCAACTTGAGCTTTTCCTGATCCGCAAAATCCATTACCAGCGCATACTTTTTCAGCTCTTCATCGGTGATGGGAGTTTCATCCTGGGCTTGTGCCGCTGAAATAACAAAAAACATTACCAGCAGTAACATCCATTTCCTTTTCATTTCTACTTAATTTAGGGTTTCACGATTTTTCCAACCTCGAAGAAAATGCAAATTTGTAATAAATGCAAATCCCTGCCCTATATTTAGAGGATTTGTCCATTCAATTTCAATATTATGAAGGTGTATTATTTAAGTACTTGTTCTACCTGTCAACGTATAATGTCGTCCTTGTCATTAGGGGAATTCGATAAGCAGGATATCAAAAACCAAGCTATTACACCCCAACAGTTGGATGCTATGAAAGAGTTAGCAGGAAGTTACCAAGCCTTGTTTAGCAGAAAAGCAATGAAATACCGCTCATTGGGTTTGAACAATTTGCAGCTCAGCGAAGAAGACTACCGCCGTTGGATATTGGAAGAGTACACTTTTTTGAAAAGGCCGGTATTCGTAATGGGAGATGAAATATTTATTGGCAATTCCAAGAAAGTAGTGGACGCCGTGACCGCTCGCATCAACGGCTAAAATTCCAGCCAGACTTTAAAATTGAAAAACCTTTGGGAAAGATTGTTGGGTACGGCAAATTGCCGATTTTGCAGATCTGTGATCCAGGTGTAGGAAATCGTATTACGAGCGCCTATTAAGTTCAAAATTTCAGCATTGAGCCACAGGGCTTTCAAACCCAACTTCGATTGGCTCTTGGGCGTAAAGGAGATCAATTTTGAAAACCCAATATCCAGTCTATTGTAGGATTTGCCAGCAAAGCGATTTCTAAACTCAAGATTATTGGGCGGGCCAAAAGGCAGTCCACTACCATACAACAGGTTGAGGTAGACCCTTACCGTAGGGTCATTGGGCATATAATCTTCAAAATAAATGCCCAGGTTGACGCGCTGATCTGATGGGCGTCTTATGTAACCCTGCCCATCGCCGTCTATTTGTTCTTCTGTTTTTAATATCCCCAAACTGAACCAGGACTCAGTTCCTTTGATGAAAGCGCCGCTTACCCGAAGATCCAGCCCAGCGGCATAGGCTTTGCCTAGATTTTCACCGTAATAACGAATTCTAACGTTGTCTACATCATAGGGTATCACCCGTTCTAACGACTTATAATAGGCTTCAGTAAGAAATTTAAAATTGCGACCCCAGAGTTTGAAATTGTAATCCACTCCCGCAATAGCATGAATGGAGCTCTGAGCTTTCAAATCCAGGTTAAGGTTTCCTTCAAAATCACGCAACTCCCGGTAGAAGGGTGACTGTTGGTACCAACCAAAAGCAGCGGTAAAGGTGATGGGCCTTTGCCACAGCGTTTGATAGGCGTACTGCAGTCGAGGACTGATCAGCCATTGTTCATTTAAGTTCCAATATTGCCACCTTATACCGACGGTAATACGATGTTGTAACCAGCTGGAGGAATTTTGTACATAACCCGTAAAGCGATAACTATCCAGGTCAGCGGTACTGTTGATAGGGGGAGCATTGATGGTCACAAAATCTGCGGAATCAGTGAACTCGTATTCTTGTAAGCGATCTTCGATCAATTCCCGCACGTAGCCTATCCCGAATTCCAACAATTGATTTTGATTTATTTGAAAGGAATTGTGGTTCATTATGTTGAATATCCTGGCGTCCAGACTGTTTCTGCCGGACCGATAGTTGGTACCCAAACCCCGGATAACCGCACATTCATTGAAATTACCGGAACCGGGGTTGCTGTCTACATCGCACAACCGATAGGCCCCTTCGATTTCGAAATACTCCCGTTCCTGAGTAAATAAAGCGGAGGTAATCAATTGGGAATGCCAGCGGTCAGAGAATTGATGCTTCAGCAAGAGACCCCCCTGAAAGGTTTGATACCGTAAAATTTCTTGGCCATCGAATCCCACCAGGAACTTGAAGGATTGATCGAACGTCCCAAATCGGGTTTCTCTGGTTTCGGGCTCAACCTGATAGCGATTATTTGCGTAGCTCAGTAGTATACCCAGTTGGGTGCCATGCTCCTTGTCTAGTTGGTAGGTTACAAAGGACTGCACATCGGTGAATTTAGGCAAGTACTCCCCATCAGTCTCCAATGTGTTCAACAAGTACTGCGAGCTTTTGTGCCTCACCCCTACCAAGTAAGTGACCCTTTGGTTGTCCGAAACACCTTCCAGATGAGCTGAGCCCCCTAAAAATCCGATAGTGAGCGAACCACCCCATTGTTTTGGCTGCTTGTATTGAATATTCAAGTTGCTGCTGAGCTTATCCCCGTATTTCGGAGCCCACCCCCCTGCGGAGAATTCAACGTTATCCACTAAATCAGGATTTACAAAACTAAGCCCTTCTTGCTGCCCAGCCCGTATTAGGAAAGGACGATAAACAGGAATATCGTTTACATAGACCAGGTTTTCATCAAAATTACCGCCTCGTACAGAATAAGTCGAGGAGAGTTCGTTGTTGCTGGCCACACCTGGCAAAGTAGCCAGTACCTTGCTGAAGTCCCCAAACGGAGAGGGTAATAGCCTGGCAGCTTCTGGATTGATCCGGGTCACACCAGGCAATGCGGGTCCTCTTTCTAGGTCATCCTGTATTTCCACACCAGGCAATACCCTGGTTTCCGGAGTCATGCGCAAGTCCAGAAGGATGTTCTCAAAGGGAGCAAGTTGAAATGTCCGGGTAATGGTTTGGTAGCCCAAAAAACTTATAGTCAGTGTAATGGATGTGCCCGACTGTACAGTCAACACAAAACGCCCGGACTGGTCGGTTGAAGTACCGGGTCCCTGATTGGTCAGTACATTGGCGCCAACTAAAGGATTACTATTCTGATCGGTGATCTTTCCATTGATGAAGGCAGACTGTGCTTTGCCTCCCAAGGCTAAAAGACATAATAATAGGATTAGGAGATTGCCCCTCAAGCGATTACCTGCTTTAGATCTTTGATGGTATCCCTGGGGTTATCGCTTCCAAAGACAAAACTTCCTGCGACCAAAACATCAGCTCCGGCCTCCAACAAGTCTGGAGCATTCTGTTGCATTACACCGCCGTCTATTTCAATCAAGGCATGCGAGTCGCTATCCTCGATGAGTTGCTTCAATCGCTTTATTTTAACAAAAGTGTTGGGAATAAACGACTGACCTCCAAATCCCGGATTTACGGACATAAGACATACCAGATCAATATCGGCAATGATATCTTCTAGAAGGCCCACCGGGGTGTGAGGGTTGAGTGCAACCCCCGCTTTGCATCCCAACTCTTTTATTTGATGTACCGTGCGATGTAGGTGAGGGCAAGCCTCAAGGTGGACGGTTAAAACGTCCGCTCCAAGTTTTTGAAATTCTGGCAAATAATGCTCCGGAGATTGAATCATCAGGTGGATATCCAGAGGCTTTTGGGCGTGTCGCGCGATAGCTCGACATATCGGTATCCCGAATGAAATGTTGGGGACAAAACTACCATCCATTATATCCAAATGGAACCAGTCCGCTTCACTGGCATTGACCATTTCAATGTCTTTTTGCAGATTAGCGAAGTCCGCTGCTAGAATTGAAGGAGCTATTATGGGTTTCATAATGCAAATATAGCATTATCCATGGGGTAACTCCTGGGGAAGTCCTACATTTTGGCCAACTTATCCAGAGCTATTTCCTCTGTGGTCACATCCATTACAAACTCTATACTCTCCTGATTATCGGCTTCTACTGTAATGTGAAATCGGTCACTAACCCCTGTATATATCTGAGCACGATTTCTTTTTTTTTCATGGACCGTCCATCCCTTAACATCGTCGGAGATGCTAAACCCTTTGATGTGCTCTTCGGTATTGTCGATCTCAAATCCGGATACATAAGCCGCCATTATTGTAGTGTACAAAGCATATGCAGCATTATAATCTACAATACTTATGCTCAGGCGATCACCCGCTTGGTTTTCGTAGTCCTGGCTTACGTTGGAATAGGATCCCATGCCAGGTGTAGTATTGGTGCCACCCTGCATCTCCCCTACTGGATCATAACCCTCAAAAGAGCCTGGTAAAAACTCTGCAAGTTTTTCATAGTGGATGGCAAGGGTATCTCCGCGTTTTTTTCGTTCCTCCAATCGTTCTTCTGCTTGCTCCATAGACTCCTGCATATTTTCTGCGGCGTCTTTCAGGTTTTTTACATTGTTAATAGCAGACTTGGCTTCTTTGAATCTTTCACATGAGCACGATGCCAATATCAGGCAAACGCATACGGTAAGGGCGGTGGAAATAATTTGTTTCATAACTGTGACGGGTATGGTTGGTTTTCAACCTTAATATAATAAAAAATTATCGGCACTCATTGGGACCTTAAATTATGAGGAGATTAATATTTTATTAATCGAAAGCTTTGTGTATGCCGATCCGATCGAAGTGTTACAATGTATACTCCCGGGTCCAAAGCCGGAAGGTCCACAGGGATCTTTTGGTTAGCCTTGATATTGCTAAGCTTGCTCTCCACTACACCTTGCCCGGTTATACTATGCATGGTAAGCCAGGCTTCAGAAATGGGCTGTTTGCTCACTAAAAACAAGTACTGCCCCAAGGGGTTAGGGAATAGGGTGACCGCCTTTTGTAAACGATCTTCGTCAAGTTCCAGAATTACCTGTCCAGCCCGGATAAAATTGGGTATACCTGATCCTTTTTCAATGTCGGGGTTTAAGGCCTGATCCCCGGAATTTTTTATGGATGCAATAACTTGCCGGTAATTCAATTCCGGATTATTCTGCCAAAAACCGGCTACTAAACTGGCAACTTGAGGTGCGGAGAAAGAGGTGCCGTTATTGAACACTAGAGTACCATTACTATTGATCAGAGCAGTGGAAACACCGAGTGCCACCACATCAGGCTTTATTCTTTGATCGGCGCTAGGCCCGAAAGAGCTAAAACTTGCCTTAGTAGAATCCGAATTGATAGCCCCAACTGCCAACACGTCTAATGCATCCGCCGGCGCGGTGATCTTCTGCCATAGAACATTGCCACTATTACCAGCACTCATAGTTAATACCATTCCCTTAGTTGCTGCTATGCTGGCAGCTTGTGAGATCACCGTGGTTTGGCCGTCCAGATCGTCGGTGGTGTAGTTCATGCGGGCATCGTCAAATATGTTATAACCTAAGGAGGTATTGATAATGTCCACGCCCGCGCTATCCGCTGCCTCCGCTGCGAAAGCCCAGTTATATTCTTCCACACGATATTCACTAAACACGTCCTCAGTTACACACAGTACAAAATCAGCTTCATAGGCCCCTCCTGTAAATACTCCGCTTTCATTCCCGCCAATGACGGAAAGTGCTCTGGTGCCGTGATCATCGTATCGGTATACATTAGAACTGTTTCCCACAAAGTCATAGGCAAATTGGACTCTATTGCCAGTGATCAGATGCTGAAAAGCCGGAGCATTATTCACGCCTTCGAACCCCCCGTCAAAAACCGCTATTAGCATTCCTTCGCCCTTAAAGCCGCTATTATGCATCTCGTCAATTCCAAGAATGTGGTTTTGAAAGTCAGTGGATTGTGTCCTGGACCCAGAAACCTGACGTTTTTTATGTTTAAATGATTTGACTTTGCCTGTTTGGGGCATCAATGGGCCTGGAGCCACATGTTCTACCCCAGTGACGTAGGAAAGCGATTGAATGGTGGTTAATTGCGCAGAATCGGTTTCGACCAGGACTCCATTGAACCATTTGGTACTGTACCATACATTTACTCCCAGGTCCCTGAGGCCTTGTATATATATAGGATTTACCGGAAGATCCTGCTCAATTAGAGAAACACCTTGACGTACTCTTCGATCCACTGCGCGTTGACTCAGGAATTCCAAAGGCTCTTCCAAGCTGTAGACAGTACCTTTATCACTGAAGAAAACCATGAATCTATGATCCTGGGCTGGTAGGTTCAAGGTTAGAAAGAACCCGCACATCAATATCCAAAAACCCCTATTCCTTTCCATATTCGATTAAAACCTGCTCAATTTTAGTGCCAACTTCTAAGGTTCCCAAGCAACTGGGTTCACTGTTGCAAAAGTCTAATATACTGGAAAATCGGTAGATTAGGCCTACATTCCTGGCGTATACTGATTGCCGGATATCTTGAAAGATAAGCGTATCCGGTTCCTGGTTTTCAAAAACAGTTAGGGTATTTGTAAAGTTTTCGGCTGGTGTGTCCCAGGAGCCACCAACATCGGTAATTTGGTAATCATCGGGCGCACGAGTATTGAACACATTGCCGTCCCACACCTTATCCAGTACCACAGGGAACACAATTTTGGCAAATGGCACATTATTTTCTACACGGATGGCATGATTAGCAGTACGTCGTGCTGTCCATACGGAATCCAAATCCCAGGGCTGGGTATCATCCACTCGATTGAAGCGATGTAAAACATAGGTAAATTCATTTTGTACAGGAAAAGAATCCACCACCAGTTCCTTGATCTGAAAATCAAAGGTGTCGCTTTGGGCAAAGATTGAGAACTCTTCTTGATGTACCTGATAGATCTTGAAATCCCCTACTTGTAAAGGATAATAGGTAAAACCTACTCCATCGGGATCTGGGGGTATAGTTTCAGAACTACAGGCTAGTAAAAAGCACAATAAAGCCAGATAATACTTCGGCATCAATTATTCCTTTGATTGAAACTGGAGGCGATCCATCCCCCGCCTATGACGTCTTCGTCCTCATAAAATACAGCGGCCTGCCCCGGGGCGATTGCATGGACACCGGCTCCAAAAAACACCTTCATGACATCCCCCACTTGTTCCAGGACGCAGGCGGTGCCGGAATCGTTGTATCGAACCTTGGTGACCGCCTCCATTCTTTCCGGACCCAGCTCCGGATACTTCAGCATATTTAGTTGATGCACATACATGCCATTCCGGGCAAGTTCATCAAATGTACCTAATACTATACGATTTTTATCTTTTTGAATTTCAGTTACATAAACAGGATATCCTAAAGCAACACCTAAACCTTTACGTTGACCCACAGTATAAAAAGGATACCCTTCATGGGAGCCTACTACAGAACCGTCTTCCAGTACAAAATCGCCACCCTGAACCTGCTGTTCCAGGCCGGGCACCCTCCGTTTCAAAAAACCACGGTAATCATTGTCCGGAACGAAACAGATCTCATAGGATTCCGGTTTATTAACCAGTTCATTAAAACCGCGCTCCAGAGCCATTTCACGAATCTCTGTTTTAGTAAGATTTCCTAATGGGTAGCGAGTACGGCTTAGGCTCTTTTGGGATATCCCCCAAAGTGCGTAAGATTGGTCTTTGAGGTGATCTTTACCTTTAGAGATGATATAGCGGTCGTTCTCCAGCCTTACATTGGCATAGTGACCTGTAGCCATAAACTCACAATCCAATTGATCGGCTCTACGGAGTAAAGCATCCCATTTGATATGGGTATTGCAGAGCACACAGGGATTTGGGGTACGGCCATCTAAGTACTCTGAGGTAAAATGATTGATTACATAGTCGCCAAACTCCTCTCGGATATCCAGGATGTAATGGGGGAATCCCAGAGATACCGCAATGTTCCGGGCATCGTTTATGGAATCCAGGCTGCAACAACCTGTTTCTTTTTTGGAGGCTCCTGAGCTGGCATAATCCCATGTTTTCATGGTCATGCCAATAACCTCATAGCCCTGCTCATGCAGCATTACTGCTGCTAGAGAGCTATCGATGCCTCCACTCATAGCCACTAGTACACGACCTTTTTTACTCATGAGCCCCCCGTATATTTTCTTGAAAATCTATTAGGGCAGTGCGGAAATCACTGTCGTCTTCCCGCATCTTTTCTACAATCCAAATGGCTGCCGATATAATAGATAACTGCTCTGCCGGACTACCACCAGGAACCTTAATTTGCACCTTCTTTCCCATTATTAGATCCTCTTCTGCCTCCTTTAAATCCAGCCAAAGATGGGCTTCCACCAATTTTTCTATTTCCCTTGCGTCCATAGTCGTCCATAGTGAAAATCTCAAGTACAAAGATAGAATTCTGCAAGTTTAAACTCACAAAGTTACTTACAAACAATAAATTAGTTTACTTTGTTCAGGTAATTTCTAGAGGCTTATGGCGCTTAAATGTCCGGTTAAAGTAAGTTCAATAAATAATTTAAGTGACGCCCGATATGTGGCGGGCATGGGCGTGGACTTCATGGGGTTTAACCTCGATCCCCAAAGTACTGACCGTATTGATCCCCAAACCTTCATGGCCATTACTGGATGGGTTTCCGGTGTATCGCTGGTGGGAGAATTTGATAAATTCCTGAAGGAGAATTGGGCTGCTGTTCGCGACAAATACCCCATTGATGTTATCCAGGTAAGCCAACCTTACCTAAGTGATTTAAGGGATTTACCTTGCCCACTGGTGGTGCAGATAACTTTAGGACATAGTTCCAATACCTCTGAGGTCCTGAAGGATTTTAAAGATGTAGCTGACTATTATTTATTGGAAATCGCGGACCCGGTAAACACGGATATGCAGGAACAAATAGTCTCCTGGTGTAAGAAATACCCTATATTACTTGATGGACTTATTTCACCAACTGATATTGATTCCTGGTTGCAACGAGGACTTAAAGGAATAGCCTTAAAGGGGGGGCATGAAATAAAGCCCGGATATAAGGATTTTGACGACCTGGCCGACATGCTGGAAGCATTGGAAGTAGATGACCTGGCTTGAAATCCTTCATTTGCGCCGTTTATTACGATCATTTAGGGCTTTTTGAAGCAAGTATTCAATTTGCCCATTTACACTTCTGAACTCATCCTGAGCCCATCTCTCCAATTCCTTCAGTGTGTCCGGATTAATTCTTAAAGCGAATGCCTTTTTCTTTGCCATACTATTCGATTCTGGGCTTCAAGAATTTCTGAAGCGCAATGTTCACTTCTTGCGGTCTTTGGGTACCTAAGAGGAGCTTTTTGCCGTTTTTAAATAATAGTTGCAATCCCTGGTCACCTCTGATGGTTAAGGCCCTACCTTTTTTGCCAATAAATCTGAATTTGAAGCCACGTCCTCCATATTCCCGCCAGGCGTTATACCGGCGAAGCTGAGCAGATTCCAATTCTTTAACCAGTACTGTTCTCCAATTAAAAACAAAGGGACGGTATCGATACTGGATACTATCGGCGGTAATTTTGGTTTCCAATTTAGAACTGAAGATCATCACATTAACGCCGATCACAATTAATAGCATGGCTAATGTGATGTACAATAAGCTAAAATCTGAAGGAGCATGCTGTCCCCAGGGTTGATCCAGCACCATCTGCTGATAACTAGCTACCAACAAGGGGATCACCGCACCAGCACTAGCGGTGATCATTACTATTTTCATCCAGAGCAAATCAAAATTCTGGGTCTCGCTGAAATAGACTTTGGACATTATTGATACAATGTTCCGGAGTTAACCACTGGTGTAACATCCTTGTCGGCACAAAGTACCACCATCAGGTTGCTGACCATAGCTGCTTTTCGCTCCTCGTCCAGGTCAATAATGTTCTTAGAGGATAGATCCTCCAGGGCCATTTCCACCATGCTCACAGCGCCTTCTACGATCTTGTGACGGGCAGCTACTATGGCGGTAGCTTGTTGTCTCCTAAGCATGGCACCGGCTATCTCCTGGGCATAAGCCAAATATCCTATTCGGGCCTCAATCACTTCGATACCCGCTATCTCCAGCCGATCATGCAATTGTGCTTCTAGGGCCTCATTAACCTCTTTTACACCTGATCGCAGGGTGACCTCTGCCGCCTCATCCTCGAAATTATCATAAGGATAACTGCCGGCAAGATTTCGCACCGCGGCATCGGTCTGGACTCTGACGAAACTTTCAAAGTCGTCAACCTCAAAGGCGGCCTTGAAAGTATTGCGCACCTGCCAAACCAGGATCACACTGATCATAATAGGATTACCTAGCTTGTCGTTGACCTTGACCCGCTCGCTGTCCAGGTTTCGTGCTCGCAAGGAGATCCTTTTACGCAGGTAAAACGGATTCACCCAAAAAAATCCATTGTCCTTAATGGTTCCCTGATAGTCTCCAAACAAGGTCAGTACCCTACTGCTATTGGGATAAACCGTAGTGAAGCCGATGCACATAAACGCACCAATAAACAGGGTAATGGCAAACCATGGGATGCGAATGGCAATGAGAGCTGCCAGGGACCCTCCTATCACGAATAACAGGATCAATAAAATTAAATAGCCATTGTAAGGGGTGTAAGATTGTTCTTTATTCATAGGTATGTAATTGGTTGGATGATATTAAAATGATATCATAATTATATTACGCAGAAAATGCAAAAATGTTGCATCACCAGATATGTTTAATTCAATAAAAAACTGATAATAAGTTAGATACGCTTATTTTTTGGTATCTATAATTGAAATGACAAGTACTTGATGGTAAAGCCTTGATCAGCAAAGAGTTGTTCGTAGTGGGTCTTGATTTTCAGTTCTTCCGATATCAAATGGGACTGATAAACGTTCTGGGAGTACTGAAGATTTTTCACTCCCGGATAGGCCGAGAGCACTTCCAGGGCATAGTCAAAAAAGACTTGATTGTCCGTCTTAAGATGGACGGTTCCCCCGGGAGTTAGGATAGCTTTATAGATTTCAATAAAACGGGGATGGACCAATCTGCGCTTTATGTCACTTTTTTTTGGTCGGGGATCGGGAAACGTGAGCCAGATTTCATTTACCTCTCCAATGGCAAAGAAGCGCTCCAATACTTGTATTTGGGTGCGTAAAAAGGCCACATTTGACAGCTGCAAGGCTTCCGCGGTTTTACTACCCTTCCAAATACGATCGCCCTTAATGTCTACGCCCAGGTAATTTCTTCCAGGATGTAGCTGGGCAAGACCGATGGTATACTCTCCCCGGCCACATCCTATTTCCAGTACAATATCGTTCTGGTTCCCAAAATATCGATCGTGCCAATGACCTTTAATAGTGTCGAATAATTCCTTGCCTTCCTGAATTACATTGGCTCTGGCTTCGTTTTCACGAAATTTATGTTGTTTCCTGCGCATAATTATAACCCGGAAATTTCGGCTACTACAAAAGTGCTTCCACCCACAAATATAAGATCATTGGTGGCCGCACGGCTATACGCTTGGGCTAGAGCTTCATTGGGATCGGATATGGCCCTGCCCCTTAATCCATGATTAGCAGCTAATTGCAGTAATTCTGCTGCTTCCATAGAACGGGGAACCTGTGCCGAACAAAAATAATAATGTGCCGCTGTTGGCAGCAGGGTTAACATACCGCTAATGTCTTTATCGTTCACAAACCCCAGGACCATATGCAATTCACCGCTACAGCTATTCAAAAGATGGCTAACCAGGTGTTCCAATGCCGCTTTGTTGTGTCCGGTATCGCATATTACGGTAGGGTTGTCGGCAATTTTTTGCCAGCGACCCATAATGCTGGTGCTAGCCACAATATTCTGCAGGCCCGCTCTGATATGATCATCGTTAATAGTATAGTCCATTTGGTTTAACAAGCTTACACAGCTTAAGATCCCAGGTATGTTTTGACTTTGATAAGGTCCCTTAAGATCCAGTTGCAGCTGGGAAAACCACAAATTGCCCCCCTGATGAATTTCCAAAATCAGTTCGGGCATAG
>CAJIBY010000400.1_pt1 | contig 12854 bp, 16 predicted proteins | sample 9199461 | NCBI WGS metagenome assembly CAJIBY01 (sample SAMEA7708316, study PRJEB35096) | sediment metagenome | biome: marine neritic benthic zone biome [ENVO:01000025]; feature: sediment [ENVO:00002007]; material: shallow marine sediment [ENVO:03000034] sea grass bed [ENVO_01000059] ... | reverse complement strand
TATATCATGGAAGGGGTAGTAGTAATTACGAATTGGCCAAGGTCCACTACCGCGCAGCAGCTGCCAAAGGGAGCATTAGCGCACAAATTGAACTGGCTAAAATTTCGGAATATCAAGGCAAAAACTATGATGCATATTACTGGTTTGAAAAGGCCGCCACGGGGAATAATAGTGAAGCTCAGAGGCGTTTGGGACTTTGCCACTATAAAGGGATTGGTACTCCCAAGAACAAAAGTAAAGCGCGATACTGGTTGAATCTGTCATGCCAGAATAATAATCAGAAAGCCTGTACTAATCTCAATACCTTACTGTGAACATCAAATCTATGAGACTGTTAATTGTAGTTATCCTTTGTTGCGCTCAACAGCTTTGGGCACAGACCGATTATTCTCAATACGACAATGATCAGGGTACCTCCATGAAACCCATCCTAATGAAGGCTGACCCCATAATAAAGAATCTGGAACAGGAGAAACTGGAGATCGTGCGCATGGAATTCGATATCGTGACCAACAATAAAAAACTCTCCTGGAGAACCTTGCATAAGGGGGTTAGATACGACCTGATCGCTTTCGGGGATTATCGCGTTCAGGACCTGGACATCAGTTTGTATCGCTACGAAAACAGCCAATGGGTTTTGGTTGACAAAGACCGCAAGGAAGACAGCTTTGCAGTGCTGACCTTGACACCTGGTAAAACAGAGGAGTACAAGATCGAGATCTCCGTGTATCAGTTCAAATCCGGTTACACCGCTGCGCATTACGGATTGCTGGTCACACGATAATGGAACTATATCAACCGCAGTTTTTGAATGAGCAGGGGGGGCGGGCCAATAATGAAGATTCGGTCTTTCCGACATCCCCTTCGGAACATGACCGGCTGTTTCTGGTTTGTGACGGAGTAGGAGGTCAGCATAAAGGTGAAGTGGCTTCTAAACTGGTTTGTAAGTACACAGCCCAGTATTTTTCAGAGCAGCTATATCAGTGGAATGACCCAAGTTGGATGCCAAGCGCCCTGCGATTCGTTGAGCAGAAGCTCCAGGATCACCTGCAACACTATCCTGAATGCCAGGGCATGGCAACCACACTAGCTTTGTTGTACCTTCGCAAAGATCTGGGCAAAGCCATGATAGCCTGGATAGGCGATAGCCGGGTGTATCACATTCGAGATGGTAGCGTATTATTTCAAAGCAAGGACCATTCTTACGTTCAAAGTCTATTGGATATGGGCGAAATCACGGAGACCGAAGCTGCCATCCATCCGAAAAGAAACATGATCACTAGGGCCATAAATGGCACTCGTGAAACCCGGATCGATCAACATGTCATTCATGAGATCTTAGCAGATGACTACTTCTTTTTATGTTCAGACGGAATCCTGGAAAATGTGAACATATCCGAAATGACTAAATGGTTTACTAGTGATCATTCGCCGGCTGATATCCGAACTTGGATGCTCAATAATGCCGAAGGTAAAACCTCCGATAACTTTTCGATGTACATAGTAAAAGTGAAACCCAGTGATCAACCAGATCAGGCTTAAATTACCTCCAGTGAGCTTTTAGAAAAATGGGATACCTGGATCTTAAGTTTATTTGAGGTTCGACCTCTACGGGATCTCCCTTCACCAGGCTGAATTTGACCTGCGCCATTACCATGGAGATAAGGAATTGCATTTCCACCATAGCAAAATGATCGCCAATGCATTGTCGAGGACCGGCGCCAAATGGAAAGTAGGCAAAACGGGGTCGTACTTCAGTAATTTCAGGATCAAAGCGGTCTGGGACAAATTCATCGGGATGTGACCAGAATTTGGCATTTCTGTGCACCAGGTAAGGGCTGATGTAGATGTCCGAACCTTTAGGAATGAAAAAGGGGCCAATCTGATCGTCTTCTTTATTGATACGGGTTAACAACCAGCCCGGCGGATATAACCTTAAAGCTTCTTGAATTACTTGTTTGGTGTAGGTCAACCTTTGCAGGTGTTCAAAGGAGGGGAGGTTACTGCCTAACACTTGTTTAACTTCCTGGTGTAATCGTTGCTCCACCCCTGGATATTGAGTGAGTAAATACCAGGTCCACACCAGAGCACTGGCAGTGGTCTCATGACCGGCTATTACCAGGGTCATCACCTCATCCAGCAGCTGCTTGTCCGGCATGGGTTGACCAGTTTCCTTGTCACGGGATTCCATTAGCATAGACAGGAAATCATGACAGACTCTACCTTGAGCGCGGCGCTGGTCCACTATCTTTTGTATGACCGGGCCCAAAGAACGGAATTTCATAGCAAACTGCAGGTTGCGTTCCGTTTCTTTGGTGAGCAGATCGAAGGGATTATTTCCTTTTAGGGAAGTGAGGGTTAACAGGTCTTCACTGAATATAGCATTCAGCACAATATGTAGGGTTACCTTGCTCATCTCATCATTGATATTCAAAGGATGACCACTGCTGGTCTTCTCTCTCCATTCCTCAATCATCTGCAGGTTAGACTCTACAATCAGGTCCTTCAAACCTGCTATCACCTGTCGGTGAAAGGCCGGTTGGATCATGCGCCGCTGCTGTCGCCAAAAATCTCCTTCACTCACCATGATACCATTGCCCAATAAGATCTTGACCCGGTCGATGCCCTCACCCTTGATATAGTTTTTATTATTGGTTTGCAACACATGCTTTACATAATCGGGATGGGATAAAACATAGGTATACCGTCGTCTTGAAGGGCTGTAAACCCGGTAAATATCACCTAGTTGGTAGAAGTGTTTGGACATCAAATCCAGTACCTGATCATCATATCCCAAATCCAGGGGCACCATTACTTGAGGAGGGGTAAGTTTTATTTGGGTATCCGCGTTCACCATAGATTAAGATATCGGTAGTTGGTCTTAAAAGTAATCCAGGAGAATAGATGGCTCCAATGAGCCTATATATGGATTAACGAAAATCATGGGGGTGAGGATGCTGGTTTCTGTAGTTTTTGATCAATGCATGATAAATTTTTCGGGAGTCATTGATTGTGACTCATTTCTAATTGATGTATTCCGGTATTGGTCCATTCATTAAGAGTATTCCCTGTTTGATCAGAATGATCCTAAAGCATTTTTCGCCTTCCTTCCCTGATGGATATCCCTAAAGAAATGATATAGGTCATTGATATGACAGGGCTGAACTGTTTAAATTCAAAAACAGCGGATTAATATATAGATAAATGGAGACAGTCTGGAACATAGTGATGGTGGTAGGGCTGGTGGTATTGGCAGGGATTTTTGCCGGATTAACGTTGGCCCTTTTCCGACTTGACTTGAGCACTTTGCAAAGGAAGGTAAACATGGGAGATGCCCGTGCGAAGAAAGTTTATGCACTCAGAAATAAAGGCAACTTGTTGCTATGTACATTATTGCTAGGGAACGTGGCCTCTTACACTTCTATGGCCATTTTCCTGGGTAGTATTATCAACGGGGTGATCGCAGGGGTGATAGCCACCGCCCTTATCTTCATCATAGGTGAAATTTTACCTCAAGCAATATTCCCCAGATACGCTTTGAGGATTGGATCCAGTCTGGCTTGGCTGGTACACCTGGCTATGGTAATATTTTATCCAATAAGTGCTCCTATTGCCTGGGTTTTAGACAAGATCTTAGGGCATGAACTTCCCACAATATGGAGTAAAAGGGAAATCAAGGAAATTATCAGATATCACGAAGATGCCGCAGGCAATATCATTGATCAAGATGAAGAACGTATTGTACTGGGAGCATTATCTTTTTCCGATAAGATCGCCTATGACATCATGATTCCAGTCCCCAAAGTGTTTTGTCTGGAGGTAGATCAAAAAATCACTGGCAAATTATTATCGGAGATAAAGTCTAAAGGTTTTAGCCGGATTCCCGTTTATAAAAATTCCCCTGACCAAGTAATAGGAATCTTATTTACCATACGGCTTTTGGGGGCTGCTTCTCCTTTAGGTAAGAAAGTACGCGATTTCGTTACCAGTAAGGACTTAGTGAACATCAATGGTACACTCAAGCTTGATGAACTTCTCAATCAGTTGATATACCTTAAAAAGCAGATGGCTTTTGTGGTCGGCAATGATCATAAATTTAGAGGCATTGTCACGGTAGAGGATATCGTGGAGGAAATCTTAAGGATGAAGATCGAGAAGATGTAAGGATCTTTAACCCAGGGCTACGTCCAAAATCATCATGATGGTAAAACCCAACAAAGCGCAGATGGTAGCGGTGTCCGTATTCTTATCCAGCTGTGATTCCGGTATTAGTTCTTCTACTACCACGAAAATCATGGCACCGGCTGCAAATGAAAGCGCATAGGGAAGTAGTGGTTGCATCGTCATTACCGCCGCTGCACCCAGTACTCCTGCAATGGGTTCCACTATCCCGGAGATCTGACCGTACCAAAAGCTCTTTAGTCTAGAAAACCCCTCTCTGCGTAAAGGAGCGGCCACCGCAACCCCCTCCGGAAAGTTCTGGATGCCGATTCCAAAAGCCAATACCAGGGCACCCGATAAAGTAGTGGCCCCATGACCACTGGCCAATGCTCCGAAGGCCACACCAATGGCAAGCCCTTCTGGAATGTTATGCAAGGTTATGGCCAAGACCAACAAAATACTGCGATGCCAACTGGTGGAAATCCCCTCCGCTTCCTTACGGGGAAAACCTATGTGCAGGTGCGGCAACACCTTATCAATAGCCAGAATGAACAAACCACCTGCCATAAATCCAGTGGCTGCAGGAACCCAGGAGGTTTGGTGAAGTTGCTGGGATATTTCAATAGCAGGGGCCAGGAGTGACCAGAAACTGGCGGCAATCATCACCCCCGCTGCAAATCCCATCATACCATCCAGGACCCTTCTGTTAACATCTTTAAAAAAAAAGACAACGGATGCTCCCAAAGCTGTAACCATCCAAGTAAACAAGGTAGCTAGTAAAGCCTGCAGCAGGGGGCTTAAGGCGGCGAACCAATGGAGGATGACTTGATTGTTTTCCATGTTATGCGAAGGTTGACACTATCCGTTTTTAGGAGAACCTAGTACCTGGTTTTTACTGCGATATGTTCATACTCTTCCAGTTTGCCATTCTCCATAAAGACGATTTCTCCATGCTTTTCACGAATCAGCTCAATAACGTCATCGACTGCATCCACTTTCTTGACAAGGCCATCGGTATCTGTCAGATTGAAATACAGTTTGCCAGTTTGTGGATCGGTATAGGCGGGCGCCTGATAATCTTTCTCCACAATAAGCTTATCACCCCGGCCTTCTTGGGCTACTCTCCAAACTGCCTCAATTCCGTACAAATAAGCGCGTTTCCCCTTTGATTCCCGGATTTCCTCCAGCAACTGATGCGTACTTTGATATACGTGGTCCTGGATTTGCTCCCAAGTTGCTTTGGCTATTTTTTGGACAGACCAGTTTTTGAAATCGCCATATATTCTTTTTACTACCTGTGCATCGAAATCAAAGATCTTAGCAAATAGAACCTGCAAATCTTTTATTCCCATTAATACTATGGGGTGGGGGTCTTGCTTGAAATAGGGTGATACTAATTTATTAATGTGGCGAAGAAACTGCTGGCGTCGTTCATCCTTGATTTGAGATTCCTCGCTTTGATAATCGCCGCTAATCCCGGGCTTTTGGCGATCCGGATACTGATATTGCTCTTGATATTCAATTGGAAAGGGATCCTCACGAACTTCATGCAAGGAGTGACCTTGGGCCTTAAATAGGCGCACAGCCTTGGGGTTTAAGGTTAGAACCCAATAATCCGTTAAATATTGACTGCCATAGGTAAGATCGCGGGTTTCGAAAGAATTGTCTACTACTACTTTCTGAGTAATTTGAAAAGGGAAGTCTACCAGTCGGCTGTATTTCTTACCGACAAAGATACCCAGTGCCTGGTCCGTTTTTTTAAAATCAATTTCCTTAGCTAATCGGTCCAGTTCTATGGTAATGGCCCGAGTTTCAGATAAAGGGTATTTCTTTAATTGCTCTTTCGCCTCATGGAGAGCGCCTTTCAGGGACAAGGGGTTTTTATTCCTTTGGGGCAGAGTTTGTTGCAAGGGTAATAAAATGCTTACACAGGGCTCGTTACCTGAGGTTTTGCTATACCGGACCATTTCATTTATTACTGCACGATACATAGTTTTTTCATTTAATTGTGGACATCCATAAGAACTAAAAAAAATAACCAAGCTCACTCAAGGATGTGCTGAAGGGCGTCAAACAAATGTCTGATTTATGTCAGTCGGCAGGAACCTCTCCAGGCGTGTCTGGCCTATCCGTTAAATTTTATACTAAATTGAATATATTAACACTGTAAAGCTACCGGGGTGAATAAGTCTGAACAGGCGCAACTTGAAAAGATAAAAAGAGAACTGCAGCAACTTCAGCAGCATCAGGAGTTGATCCTGCAGGCAGCCGGGGAGGGCATATACGGTTTGGATTGCGAAGGGCATACCACCTTTGTTAATAAGGCTGCGGCAGAAATGGTAGGTTGGGAACTATCGGAATTGATCGGAAAATCCCAGCATGATATTATCCATCACACCAAGCAGGATGGTTCCAGTTACCCAGTCAAAAGTTGTCCTATTTACGCGGCCTTTAAGGACGGCCAGGTTCACTATGTTGATGATGAGGTCTTCTGGAGGAAGGACGGATCCAGTTTCCCGGTGGAATATGTCAGCACACCCATTCATGACAGCCAAGGTAATCTAAAGGGTGCAGTAGTAGTTTTCAGGGATATTACCCGCCTGAAAAAATCTGAACAAGATCTAAAAAAAGCGAATGCTCTATTAAAAGCTGCGCTGGCGGAAGTGGAATCACTCAAAGGCCGACTGGAACAAGAGAATGAGTACCTGCAGCAGGAGATCAAACTCAACCACAATTTCGAGGAGATCATCAGTCAAAGCGCCAAATTCAAAAAGGCTCTTAAGCAAGTAGAGCAGGTGGCACAAACCGATGCCACAGTACTGATCCTGGGGGAATCGGGAACAGGAAAAGAATTGGTGGCCCGAGCTCTGCATAATCTTAGCCAGCGTAGTGAGAGGGCTTTGGTGAAAGTAAATTGCGCCGCCTTACCGGCCACTTTAATTGAAAGTGAGCTGTTTGGACATGAAAAAGGAGCCTTTACCGGGGCCCTATCTCAAAAGATCGGCCGTTTTGAATTGTCTGATGGCGGCACCATCTTTTTAGATGAGATAGCGGAACTCCCCGTGGAGTTGCAACCCAAGCTGCTGAGGGTGTTGCAAGAGGGTGAATTCGAGCGCTTGGGGAATCCCAAAACCATTAAGGTGGATGTAAGAGTAATTGCAGCTACCAATCGACCTTTGGAAAAGGCCTTAGAGGAGGGAAAATTTCGAGAAGACCTTTATTATCGGCTTAACGTATTCCCCATAGTACTTCCTCCCTTAAGGGAGCGCATGGAGGACGTTCCTTTATTGGTACAACACTTTCTTCTAAAATACAGGGCACGATTTGGCAAGAGCATCCGCAGTATACCGCAAAAGGCAATAGTGGAGCTGCAATCCTACCAATGGCCGGGAAATGTACGAGAGCTGGAAAATATTATTGAGCGTGCCATAATTACCTCTAGTGGGAATACCCTCAATCTTGGAAATGCCTTGCCTAAATCCCGGGTTAGTAGATCTTCGGAGCAACGGATAGTAACCTTGGAGGAAAACGAACGGGCACATATCCTCAGAGCCCTGGAGGCTACCCACTGGCGGGTGAGCGGCCCTAGGGGGGCAGCACAATTACTGGGAATGAAGCGCACCACCCTGGAAGCGCGTATGAAAAAATTAAACATCCAAAGGCCTTAGCATCCTGCCGATATTTTGGCATTATGCTAAAATATCGGCAATAAGTTTACCTATAACGATCCACTGATACAATTTCAATATCCTGATAATCAATTAGATATGACTATTAACTCTAATTGGCACAGGGGTTGTATAGCCTATCATAATTCATATAGCAATAAACTATGGAAACGATGAAAACCAAGAGAACAACAATAGACCACTGGAGCAAGCGCGCTCAGGCATTTATACGAAGTGCTCTTCAGGAATTATTCAATCACGATAACGCAGGACTGCAGGGAGAAGTCTCAAGAAAATAAACTTCCATCAATTAGATAACCAATTTAAACGCATAACAAGATGAAATTAAAACTTAAAAATGTCGCACTGTCCTTATTGGGAGTGGTCGCCACTATTACCCTTCAAGCGCAACTTCCCGATCCCGGTTTCCAAATTGACGACCGCACTGCCTTCGTCATTACAGATCCGCAGAACGATTTCTTAAGTCCTCAAGGTGTAGCCTGGGGAGCTGTGGGTCAGAGCGTGGAGGCCAACAATACCGTTCAAAATTTGGAGACCTTATTTCAAATAGCTGAAAAGAATGGCATCCCTGTGTTCATATCACCTCACTATTACTACAAACACGATCACGGTTGGCAATTTGAAGGTGCCCTTGAAAAATTGATGCATAATATATCCATGTTCGATCGGGGTGACCAATTATCCACCGAAGGTTTTGAAGGTTCCGGCGCGGACTGGCTGGAACGCTACAAAAAGTACATTGACAAAGACTATGTGACCGTAGTAGGACCGCACAAGGTCTTTGGCCCGGAGCAAAACGATTTATCACTACAATTGCGAAAGCAGGGTATTGACAAGATCATACTTGCTGGCATGTCGGGGAATCTCTGTGTGGAAGCTCACATGAGAGAGTTGATCGAAGACGGTTTTGAAGTAGCTGTAGTAGGAGATGCTACCGCCTCGGCCATACTGCCGGACTTAGATGGTAATCAAGCCGCCCAAACCAACTATAGAATGATCTCCAGTCATGTTTACAAGACCCAAGACCTGGTTGATTATTACGCAGAAACTCGAAGAAACAAATAAAATAACAGAGGCCTGTCAATAGCTTGGCAGGCCTTAAAATACTCCCTTGAAGCAATGGAAACCACCTTCAACAAGCAGCGAATTCTTTACCTGGGCCTGATCACCGCAGCCCTGGCTATAGTCACTATTTTGGCAGAAGCTTCAGAGATTGTGAAGCTGATCGTTCGTTGAACCAGGGAAAAAGAATACAAGATCATGAAAACCAAAATAATACCTCCATTCACTTACGAAACTGCAAAGGCCAAAGTTCAAATGGCTGAAAATGCCTGGAATACTCGCGACCCTGAGAAGGTAGCTCTGGCTTACACAGAAGACTCACAATGGCGCAACCGCGATGAATTTTTTCAAGGGAGAGCCGCCATTAAAGAGTTCCTAAAGCGAAAATGGCACAAAGAATTACACTACCGGCTTATGAAAGAACTATGGGCTTTCACTGACGATAGAATCTCTGTACGGTTCGAATACGAATGGCAGGACGCCCAGACCGGACAATGGTATCGCACCCACGGCAATGAGCATTGGGAGTTTAATAAGGAAGGGTTGATGAGACGACGAGATATGAGTGCCAATGATGTGCCGATCCTGGAGAGTCAGAGGCGATACAAGTAAGGTAAGTTGCCCCCAAGTAGTAAAAAAAATTTTCTGATGCACAATCTCATTTTTTGATATGGTGAGATATTATCTTAGGTGGAAAAGATTCTGATCTGTTGTGGAGCGAAACCTAATCGAATATACCCAGAAATGGTTATGAGGAGGTGGGGGTGGGGGTCCCCCTGTATACACTTCAATATAGTATATGGTAATAGGGATATCCCTTTAGGCGATCGTTATGAAAGTGTTTCCCCATCCAATCTCTATGAACTTCGCATGTACTGACTGAAGCACTGATCAAGTCGCTTCAACATAAACTTCCATGCTTTTGTCCTATTCTCAATATTGGATGGCGATATTTGAAATTTTTGGATGAGCCGCAATTTAGATTGGCCGGCATGGTGATTTTCCAAGGTGATTTCTACTTCACTATCGGGAGGAGGGCTTTCTAATCCCAGGTATCGCTGGGTGAAGACCAGTCGAAAGGGCTCTTCGATATGAACATAAAAACCCTCTATGGTGAATATTTCCTTATTGGGTTTTTCTAATTCAATTTGATAGTGTCCACCCACTTTAAGATCATTCTTCACCTGCAGTACGGTCAATTGAGGAGGACCAAACCACCGTCTCAGCAATTCAGGCTTAACCAACCAAATGAATAATTGCTGCGCACTACAATTAAACACCCTATCCAGGATCACCATAGTATCAGTTTTCATCTGCATTTTGGTTTATCAAAAGTTGGAGGCGATCAAATGAACCTGCCCAAAAGTCGGAATAGTAGGATATCCATTTTAAAGCAGATTCAAAAGCAGTTCTATTTAAAGAAAGTATGCGGTACTTTCCCTTTCTCTTTTTGCTCAATACCTGGGCTTCTTCCAATATTTTGATATGCTTGCTCAAAGCCTGAAATGACATGGAAAAATGGGATGATAATTCCAGCAGAGTAGAATTTTCCTGATGGAGAAGTTCTACAATTTTCATGCGTGTAGGTTCTCCCAGGGCCGCAAATATTTTATCTGTTGAAACTGGCAAGAACTCTTCTATCATAGATCGAAGCCTGCGCCCACCAGATTCAAGCGGGTCTGTTTGGGTGGTGAGGGGGGGGCACTGGCCTTGAGGGCGGTTCTGAAGGCCACGAACTCCGGTAGTTCCTGGAGCTTGGCCATAGTTTCCCCGTCCCGTGCCATGTTAATATGGATAAACGTAGTAGGGTGTTCATCATCGGTATAGGTGGAATAATGCATTCCCGGGATGGGGTCGGCCCTTAGGGCCTCCATTACTTTACGGATATTACGCTTGTTCTCTTCCAGATAATCCGGTTTCACGGTGTATTGGACTTTTACGGCTTCCATAATAATTGTAGACTAGTTGTTTTGAGATTTGTAGAGGTAAAAATATAGAAAATCATTCATTCAACCAAATAGTTGAATGAATGATTAACGCTTCTATTAGTTAACTGTGGAAGGAGTGTTTTGGATTTTACTTAAATGATCATGGTCGTTACATGTTCCATCTAAACTTCATAATTTCAGATCCTGAAACCATATTATTTAATTAACCATTTCCACAATTCCGCTTTTAATAGCAAAACGCACCAACCCCACAATGTTTTTAGCACCGATTTTATCTAATATCCTTTTACGATGACCTTCAACGGTACGAGGGCTCAAATGCAGTTCTTCACCAATTTCATAGTTAGTCATTTGCCTGCAAACTAACTTTATTATTTGCGATTCCCTCTTAGTGAATTCAACAGGGTTATCTGAACACGGTATACTGTTCCTTTTACCAAACAGATTTTTCCTCATAATATTTGTGACATACTGATTGAAACAAAATTCATTAACCATTACAGTATCGATGGTTGATACTATTTCTCCGGGATCGGCATTCTTCAGTAAGTAAGCATTTACACCCAGTTCCAATGAATGAATTATGAATCCTTCGTTATCAAACATGGAAAGTACGATAATCTTGATATGAGGATATTCTTGTTTTATTTGTTCGATGGCCTCAATGCCATTCATTCCCGGCATTTGCAAATCCATTAGAATAAGATCCGGATGTTGCTTTTTTAATATAATCATCAGCTCCTGACCATTGGCGGCCTCTCCAATGATATCCAAATTGGGTTTTTTGTCCAATAATGAACGGAGGCAGCTGCGAAACAATGTGTGATCGTCGGCAACAATTATTTTTATGGTTTTATGCGGCATATGGAAGTTCAAAAAAGGTCAAGCTGTTCTGTTTTCGTTACGAATCCATTAATAAATTCAAATGAGTAAAAAATAATAAAGATTTATAACCGCTTAAAAGCTGAATTTGAAAATTAGGTGTTTATACCTAGAAGCCTGGGTCCTGGTTGTAGAGGCCAGATAATCAAGAGGTTTCAGAGGTCGGCTATTCCGTATTTAACTGCATATTTCACTAAGGCCGCGGTATTTTTGGCGTTAAGTTTTTCCAAAAGGTTGTTGCGGTGAGAATCCACGGTTCTTTTGCTAATGAATAATTTTTCAGCGATTTCAGAATTGGTAAGCCCCTCAACGATCCAATAAAGCACCTCCTTTTCTCTATTGGTAAGAACTTCCTCCTTTGGTATGGTGCGGCGCTTTTTTTGAAGGTGGTGGTTCATCACTATTTCCGCCACATCTGGAGGAAAAAAAGTGTTACCGGAATGGACCTGCATAATGGCTTTATGAAGAGTATGTTTATCACTATTTTTTAAGATATAACCACTGGCACCTGCTTTTAACATGGCAATGATATTAACTTCGTCCTTGTGCATGCTGATGCCAAGCACTTTAACTTCTGGGTAGTTTTTTCCAATGGCTGTGGTGGTTTCAATTCCATCCATCTCCGGCATATTAATGTCCATTAATACGATATCCACCGAATGCATTTGTATAAACTCTAACGCTTGTCGCCCATTGTCTGCTTCTGCCACAATTTCAAGCCTGTTGTTATTCCTGAGCATGGCAATAATACCTTCCCTGACTAATTTATGATCATCAACCACTAGTAATTTGATCATGGCGAATATTTTGTAGGTATTCTTATGGTGACGTTGGTACCAGTTTTCGAACTATCTATATCAATTTTCCCTGAAGACCTTCTACCCTGTTGCTAATAATTTGCAATCCAATACCTCTCCTCTTCGCCTCTTCAATATTGCCATCAAACCCTGAACCGTTATCTGAGATGTAAATTTCACTGGCACCAGCGTGTTTAATAATATTTGTAGTTAGCTCTTGCACAATCCGGAACAGTCCTATCTTGATAATAGGATCCAATATATATAATCAACCAAATCCGCATGAACTTGTTATGGATCATTTTATTTTTTTT
>CAJIBY010000439.1_pt1 | contig 12867 bp, 9 predicted proteins | sample 9199461 | NCBI WGS metagenome assembly CAJIBY01 (sample SAMEA7708316, study PRJEB35096) | sediment metagenome | biome: marine neritic benthic zone biome [ENVO:01000025]; feature: sediment [ENVO:00002007]; material: shallow marine sediment [ENVO:03000034] sea grass bed [ENVO_01000059] ... | reverse complement strand
CTCCGGATATCCAATCCATTAGTACCATGGAATTTGGGCCTGATGGTATTTTATTCATCGGTGATTCATACAGCGGAAAGATTGTTGCTGTAGATACCAAAGATATTACGGAGAACACCACCACAGAAGGAATAAAAGTAGAAGATCTGCAAGGCAAAATTGCCGCATTACTAGGTACTACTGCCGATAATATTATCATTCACGATATGGCGGTAAACCCCATTTCTCAAGTACCTTACCTGGCCGTTTCTAAAGGAAATCGTCGGGAATTGGGTTATTGGCGACTACCTAATGATGTGTCCAAAGCCAACCTTATCATCAAAGTGAATTCGGATGGCAGCATGGAGGAGTTTTCTTTGGAGAACATTTCCTATTCTGAAACCACCTTGTCCAGTATTATCGAGATGGATAAAGGAGAAACCTATCGCAAAAGTTCTCTAAGGGTGGATGCCATTACTGATCTGGTGTTCTATCAAAATAAAGTATACGTTACGGGTTTATCCAATGAAGAATTCGCCTCAAGTCTTAGAATCTTGGACTTCCCTTTCAACGACCAACAAAATGCTTCCTCATTGGAGGTATATCATGCGGCACATGGCGAATACGAGACTCAGGCGCCGGTACGTACTTTTGTACCCTATGAACGTCAGGGAGCCTCTCATTTGATAACCGCCTATACTTGCACCCCATTGGCCACTTTCCCCCTTGACAAACTAAAAGACGGAGGTCTTGTCAAAAGCAAAACAGTAGCGGAATTTGGAGCCGGTAATATTCCCATGGATATGATCGTCTACCAAAAGAATGGCCAGGATTACTTAATGATAGCCAACAGCACCCGAAACCTCATGCGAGTGAAGATCGAAGATGTGTTCAACATGGAAACGGGTCTATCTTCTGAGGTTGAAGGATTCGGTACCGCCGGGATTTCATTTGTGTCACTGCCCAGCAATGGTGTACAACAAATTTCCTATCTGAATTCGAAAAATATACTGGCCCTGGTACTGGCCCCCAATGGATCGGTGGATCTGCGATCACTGAGTACTAAATGGTTTTGATCAAGTATTGTGTACTCGCTTGGTTGTTAGGCCTTGGTCCCACTAAGCTCTGGGCCCAACAAATTACCCTGATTGAGGATTCCAGCCATGTTTATTTTGGTGAGTTAATTGTTGAGGGAATCAACTGGTCAGTAGATGAATGGAAGGAAATGGCCCAGGACCCACAGAATATGGGGGCAAAATACCTACAGGTATACGTCGGCAAGCACCCTCCTGGTCATCAGCAACCTGCCATTTGGGGAAAGTATGCGGCAAGTGAGCACGCTATGCGTTTCAAACCCCGATTTCCTTTTGAGTTTGACCAGGACTATTACTTCCGCTTTGAGCATAGCCAGCATAGAACAGAAGGCTCTTTCAGGGTAGAAGACCGCTATCCCGTTACCCGTCCCCGCTTGCTCTCCCTGGAACCACAACTGTCCATAGTACCGGCCAATATACTACGCTTCTACCTGTATTTCTCAACCCCCATGCGGCGGAACTCCCCCTATCAGTACATACATTTGATCGATCAGCAAGGAGATACCGTGAAGCAGGCCTTCTTCCCGGCGGATCCACCTTTGTGGGATCGCCAGGGTAAACGGTTAACCCTTCTATTTGACCCTGGAAGGATAAAAAGTGGGCTGGACAGTCATGAAGCCTGGGGTTTGGCATTAAAGATAAACCAGCAATATAACTTAGTAGTGGAAGAGAAATTTAGCAGCTACCTTGGCCAGACGTTAAGCGGTCCTGTCAGCCACAGTTTCGTGGTGGGACCAGTGGATGCTCAATCTCCCCAGATCAAAAATTGGAAGATATCCGCCCCCCGGGCGTATAGCCAAGATTACCTGATGATAACCTTTGATGAGCCTATGGATCGGGCTCAGGCTATGAGATGGATCCAGGTACAGCAATCACAGGAAAAGTCCGTAAAGGGAAAGGTCCATTTCTCTGATGAAGGGAACTGGGTATTTAGACCGGATCTTCCCTGGGAAGTGCAACCCTATGAAATATTGGTAAATAACCAATTGGAAGATTTGGCCGGTAACAGCTTAAGAAAGCCCTTTGAAATGAGCGCCGGAGGCACGGAAACAATGGCTCCTGTAGGTTGGATCACTCGACCTTTCCATCCTGTTGAATAAAAAAAGCCCTGACATCCCGGACTTAATCCGAGATTGTCAGGGACTTTCCCATCAAAACTACTATCAACTAACAATCAATCTCTTTTGTGACAGTCAACGTTGACCAGTTTGCTTTCACCGCTTTTGGTAATAGTAATCTGGTTCTCACATTCTCCGTCTCCGAAATCAACCAGCACATCAGGATGATCTACGATAGTGAATAATTTCAATCCTTGTACAGGAACACAGATGCCTCTTACTCGGCAAGAACGTTTCCAAATAATGGTGGAAAGAATTTCCATGTCATACACTACGCCGCGACGGGTCTGTCCGTTGGCAACTCCAGTTACGTGTACCTCATCCAACAAAGGATTATTGGCACGGTACCAGGTAAAGGTCTTGTCAGAATCACGGGTAGCATAGATACCATCTGGCCAGGTGATCTTACCACCGGTCAGTACTTTGTTGAAACTAACATTGTCCTGTAGGTCTTCAGAAACATTAGTAATGGTTTTGGAACCTTCGATGGCCAGTCCATTGACCGTATAATTTTCCAAGGTAATGGTCAAAACCGCGCCTGGAATGAACATGCGCTTGGTATAACTAATGAATATAATACCGCTGCGAATTTTACCGTCGGGGCCTTCACAACCATCGCCAAAATCAATAGTAATGGTTTTAGCTTCTTTATCATGGGTAATGGTTGCACATCGGGTTAGCATATCGGTTTCATCCATGTGCTCCCGGCCACCCAGATCACCATCTTCGGTGCGATCATTGGCTTCCACACTGATCAAATCGATATCTTCAAAAGTGGTTTCTAACTGCTCTTCAGTGGTGACATCTTCTACGTCAGCATCACTAATAGCATTTTGCAAAGGAGTTTCATCTTGATCGTCGCAAGAGGTTAGTCCAAGGAAGAACGCAAAGACCAGCAAGAACAGTACTCGTAAGGGATTTGCGGGGGTTAAACTTATCAATCTCATTATTTCAGGAATTTCGTTAAATAAAAATTTGATATACTACTTTGATGCTCTAACGGGTTCAGGGTTTAAAGGAGAAATGAAAAAAAATGCTAAATATTGTTAATTATTTGATTATTAATATGTTAACAGCATAATTTATTGCCAAAATCCCCTCTACGGCTAGTGCTCATGGTGTATATTTGTGTATGCGGAGTAAACTGATATTTCTTCTGAGCTTATCGATGCTGTTCGTTTCACTTATGAACGCTCAGCAGAATAACCTGAAGATCGCCAAGTTGAAATACCAGGGCGGAGGCGATTGGTATGCCAATAAAACGGCCTTGCCCAATCTTATAGCGTTCTGCAACCAGGAATTACGCACGAGTCTGGCAGCAGAAGAAGATATCGTGGAAGTAGGAAGCAAAGAGATCTTCTATTATCCCTATGTGTATATGACCGGACATGGTAATGTAGTATTTTCCGATCAGGAAGCTGCCAACCTACGGGCATACCTGATCGCCGGTGGCTTTCTGCACATCGACGATAACTACGGCATGGATCCCTTCGTCAGGTTGGAAATGAAAAAGGTTTTTCCTGAACTGGAGTTCGTTGAACTGCCCTTCAACCATCCTATTTATAAACAGAAATTTAGCTTTCGAAGTGGACTGCCCAAAATACACGAACACGATGGCAAAGCTCCTCAAGGACTGGGCTTGCTTTATCAGGGCCGACTGGTGTGCTTTTATTCTTATGAGTCCGATCTGGGTAATGGATGGGAAGATCAGGTTGTGTACAACGACCCCCCTGCTATCCGCCAATTGGCCCTTAAAATGGGCGCCAATATTCTCTCCTACTGCTTTACGCAAGAATAAAAACTAAAATTATAGTTGTTAAACTAAAACTTTAGTTATTACTTAGGTGCATGAGGACCCTATGTCTATGTCTATGTCTATATCTTTTACTTACTCCCTGTCTTCTTTGTGCCCAAAAAACAGCGGACTCAGAGTTTACACCTTCGAACAACCGACCGGCTTATGCTCAGCAAAGTGGCCCGCTGGTCTATATCGACGGCGGGCATGGTAATTTTCATACTGCGGACTTTAGATTTGAGCCATTTGCAAAATTATTGGAACGTGACGGTTATCGAATTGCATCCGGCAGCTCTTCTTTTACCCGTCATTTACTGGGAGAAATAAACATACTGGTCATATCCAACGCGCTACACCAACGCAATCTGCAAGATTGGACTTTGCCCACACCATCGGCATTCACCCAGACGGAGGTCCAACTGGTCCATCAATGGGTAAAGCAGGGAGGCCGTTTACTACTGATAGCCGATCACATGCCGTTTCCCGGTGCTAGTGCGGCCTTAGCGGCGGCCTTTGGGTTTACCTTCAGCAATGGATTTGCAATGGTGGAGCCACAACAATGGCCCCCGGCACTTTTTAGTTTAAACAACGGTACTTTAAAAGACCATATCATTGTTAATGATCAAAGCCATGGGGACCCTGTGCAATCAGTAGCCACTTTTACCGGTCAAGGTTTTCAGATTCCGGAGAATGCTGAAAACCTATTGGAGTTTGATGAACGCTTCTACTCCTTAATGCCCGATACCGCCTGGCAGTTCCATGCCCATACTCCGAAAGTAAACTTAAATGGCTGGTCTCAAGGCGCTGTCATGAGGGTTGGCAACGGAAGGGTAGCAGTTTTCGGAGAAGCCGCTATGTTCACGGCTCAAGTGGTCGGCCCTCCTAAAACCAAGGTAGGATTTAACGCCCCGGAGGCCCCCCACAATGCCCAATTTGTGCTGAATGTAATGCACTGGTTGGATGGTAAAATATTGACCCCAAAACAATGAAAGATCTAACCAAAGCAGAGGAACAGGTTATGAAAGTGTTATGGGAGCTGGATCAGGCTTTTGTTAAAGAAATCATTGACCAACTCCCCCCTCCGAAACCGGCTTATAACACGGTTTCAACCATCGTACGTATTTTGGAGAAAAAAGGATTTGTGGGTCACCATGCCTACGGAAATGCCCATCAGTATCACCCCCTCATTTCAAAATCAGCATACAGCAGTTACTGCTTAAAGAAACTTCTGGGCAATTATTTTGGGGGTTCCTTTGAAGAGTTGGTGAGTTTTTTTGCCAAAGAACAGGATATGGATATTGCTGAATTGGAAGCATTACTAAAACAGGTTACAAACCACATTAAACCCCGTCATGACTAATTGGATGGTAATACTGCTACAGTGCATTCTTGGTCTTTTGATATTTGCTTTGGTTTATTTAATATAGTAAATGAGCATCCCCGTTTCAATTACCATCGCTTGCTTCTACTTGCACATGGCCGTAATGATCTCCTAAACCATTCCCCAGTTAAGGCTCTAATCCTGATTACATTATCCTAGGAGGCCGCTTCTTTCAAAGCTTTTACCAATAGATCAAGCTGCTCTAGTCTGGTGTATAGATGAGGAGTGATGCGTACACCATTTACAGACTTTCGGTTAATGGCAACCGTAAAGATCTTGTAATGGTCAAATAAAAAATCCGCCAATTCATCAGGGCTTTTGCCATCCACCACCACATTGGCAATGGCGCAGCTTCGGGCATCATCCCTGGGGGTATTAAGGACTATCCCCGGATAGTCTGCCACCTGTTGGGTCCAATGCTGTTGTAAATACCGCAAGCGGGCTTCTTTTCGTGCCGCGCCTACATTCAAATGAAAGTCAATAGCGGCTTCCAGCGTGCTGCGAATAGGAACGGGCTGGGTGCCAATATGCTCGAATTTCCGGATATCATCATCGGCATAAGTATCATCACCAAACAGCGGCCAAACCCGCTCAATTTTGGACTTGTTTATGTATAATAGGCCCAATCCTAATGGTGTGCATAACCACTTGTGCAAACTGGCTCCGTAGTAATCACATTCCAAATCCGGTATCATGAAATCCAAGTGGGCAAAGCTATGGGCACCATCCACGATCACTTCCACTCCCCGTTGGTGGGCCATCTGACAAATTTTCCGGACCGGCAGGATCTGACCGCTGATATTGATCAAATGGGTTACTAACAATACTTTGGTTTTGGCAGTAATGGCCTGCCGGTAAATATCTACAATCTGTTCATCGCTGTCAGGATGAAGGGGTAAAGCAATAGTTTTGCATACAATGCCTTCGCGGCGGGCCTTTTGCCTGAATGCTTCCTGCATACTCAGATAGTCCTGATCGCAAAAAATGGCTTCTTCTCCCGCCTCCATTTTTAACCCCAGTATAATGGTGTCCAATGACTCGGTAGTATTACGGGTGATCACCAATTCCTCCGTACGGCATCCCGCTAAGGCTGCCAGTCGTTCTTTTTGCTTGGTCCTGTCCTCCTCCAATTCCCGCCGCATGTAAAAGCTGGGACGGGAATTTAAGTATTTCCAGTTTTCATCTAAACCCGGTAAAGTGGTTTGAGGCATGGGGCTGTAGTAGCCGTTTTCAAGATTGATAAAATCCGGGCTTTGATGGAACGCTTTCTGGATCTTTTCCCAAAAGGTCTCATTTTCAGCTAATGTCTGGGGCGATTCACTGGTATGGAGGGCCGACAGATCCTTCACCTGGGCTATCAAGGCTTCTGAAAACGGTATCGGAGCCAACGCCCAAATACCCGATCGAGAAATGAACTGTCTACGCGAAAGCATAAGGATCAATGATAAGGTCGGTCCAGAATTTCCTTTAAGATTATCGCTTGCTTAAGTCCCTGTGGGCGCTTTAGAAGTTTGAATACCTCCCTGGCTACTTTGGGACCTTTTTCTTCTCTTACAACAAACTCCTTGAAGGCTCCTTGACGCACTACGATATCAGGATGAGATGGGAGCGGTGCGGGCTCCTTCTCCCGATATTGGGGCTCTTCCTCCGGAACCAAATGTGGGACTTCCGGAAAGTCTGGAACACGCTTTGGTTCTGCGGAAGGAGCAGCCGGTGTTCCCGTCAATTCACGCAAGATGTCCTCAAAAGTAACCGAGGGTTCCGGGGTTTTTGGGGTTTTAGGCGGAGTGCTGGTTCGGCTCCTGGGCGCAGTCTGATTAGGTGCCTGCGGCTTCTTCTGCTTCTTTTTTGAAAACACCCTGGAAAGGAACCAGATGATGAGCAGACCGAAATATATTAAAGTTTGAATGTCATCCATGCTGACTAAAAATACCAAAAATAATTATAAATTAGCGGGAGCATTTTTTAAAATTCGGGAGATCATTTCTTTTTATGCTTCTTACCAAACTTGAAATCAAGGGGTTTAAAAGCTTCGCGGACAAGGTAATAATTAATTTTGATGAAGGTATTACTGGAGTAGTTGGCCCCAATGGGTGCGGTAAGTCCAATGTAGTTGACGCTATCCGCTGGGTATTGGGAGAACAAAAAATCAAGACCCTGCGATCCGAAAAGATGGAAAATATCATCTTTAACGGAACAAAAAACAGAAAACCTACCCAGATGGCGGAAGTCAGCCTGACTTTCGATAATACACGCAACGTACTTCCTACAGAATATTCCCAGGTCACCATCACCCGTCGTTATTTTCGATCAGGTGATAGTGAGTATCAGTTAAATGGCGTGACTTGCCGTCTTAAGGACATCAATAGCCTGTTCATGGATACCGGGATTGGCCCCGACAGCTACGCCATTATCGAACTGAAGATGGTAGATGATATCCTGAATGATAAGGACAACAGCCGGCGTAACCTGTTTGAAGAAGCTGCGGGGGTCTCCAAGTTCAAGATCCGCAAAAAACAGACTTTAAAGAAACTCAGCGACGCAGATGCCGACTTGGAGCGGGTTGAGGATCTCTTGTTCGAGATCGAAAAGAACCTCAAGTCTCTTGAAAAGCAGGCCAAACAGGCCGAAAGGTACTTCAAACTAAAAGAAGACTATAAAACCTATAGCATCGTATTAGCTAAAAAGTCTGCCAGTAAATATACCTCCGCCTTTCAGAATTTGAACCAGCAAATTGAGGGCGAAAACGATCGCAAGTTGGCTTTCAATACGCAGCTAGCCGAAAAAGAGGCCGAAGTAGAGCAAGCTAAGACTCGTTTAATTGAGCTGGAGAAAGCTCTGGCCCAAAAGCAAAAAACCCTGAATGATCAGGTGTCTAATATTCGAAAGTTTGAAGGCGACAAGCAGATCAAGAATGAAAGACTGCGCTATCTTCACGACAAAGACGATTCCCTGTCCAAACAAATTAATTTGGACAAAGAAAGCCGGGAAAGAGCCTCTATCAGCATTTCCGGGTTGTCCAAAGAAAAAGAGCGCATCACCGAGCTATTGATCCAAACCGAGCAGCATGTCAATGCCTTGAGGACAGAGTATCAACAGCAAAAAGACAAGACCAGTACCCTGCAAAGTGAATTGCAAATGTTGTCCGATCAGTATCGGGACAAGAAGGACCAGGTGTATCAGCTAAGCAAGGATCACGAAATTAAAGAGATCCAGATAACCACTTTACAACAGGAACTTGAGAAGGCTTCTACCGATACCAGTGAGAAAAGCGCCAGTATCCACACCTTCGATGAAAAGATCTCTGGCATAGCCCAAGAGATCAACGACAAGAATATCCAGCTGGAACAATGGAAGGTAGAGGAAGAAAAGCTGCAAGAGGGCATTGAATCAACCACCAAGACCATCGAGTTTATTCGAGATGAACTAGTGGAACAAAGTCGCAAATTAGACGCCAAACAAAACGAATACAACCTCACCAAATCGCTGGTAGAAAACCTGGAAGGATTCCCGGAAGCTATCAAATTTCTTAAGAAGAAAGCCGATTGGGGCAAACAAGCACCTTTGCTTTCCGATATACTCACCTGCGATGAAAATTACCGGGTAACTATCGAAAATTATCTGGAGCCTTACATGAATTATTACATCGTTGATAATGAGTCTCAGGCTTATCAGGCTATAAATTTGCTTAATGAAGCAGCTAAAGGCAAAGCCCATTTTTTTATTTTGGACAGCTTCAAAGGGTTCCATCCATCTCAAGGTAAGATATTCGATAATGCTATCAGCGCTACGGAAATCGTAGAATATGAGAACAAATACCGCAACCTGATAGGGCATATCCTGGATGGTGTCTACATCGTCGATGGGGACTATGTAAACATGCCTCAAGACGAATCCTGCGTATTCATCACTAAGAATGGAAAAGCCACCAAAAGAAAACACAGCATTTCCGGTGGTTCTGTGGGGTTATTTGAAGGAAAACGTATAGGGCGGGCCAAAAATCTGGACAAGCTGCAAAAGGAGATCCGTTCGCTAGACAAAAATATTCAAAAGATCAGGCACAGTTTGGAGTCCAAGCAAGAGGAATTGAATCAATTAAAGGAATCCACTCACAGACCGCGCATTGATTTCCTGCAGAATGAGATCTATCGGATAAACGAAGAATATGTCTCGTACCGAACTAAGAAGGAACAGTTCACCCAGTTGATCACCAGCAACAAAACCAAAAAGGAAGATATCGATTCCAAGATCGCGGAGTTGAAAAGTGAATTGGCACAGATACAACCTCAAGCCGAGGAGGAGTCCAAGAATCTGGAGGAGTTCGAGAAAATAATTCAAAAGACCAATGAGCTACTGGTCCAGGAAAATGATCAATTGAATCAAAAATCCGGTGCCTTTAACGAAAGAAATCTGTTGTACCACCAGCAGCAGAATCAGATCAGTTCCCTGGATTCTGAACTGACCTTCAAGCGCAATGCCCTGGATAATAGTGAGCAGAGAATAGCCGAAAATCAAACTGGCATCCAACAAAATCAAGAAGAAATAAAGCGCTTGTTGGAATCAGCCGAAGTCAATGAAGGGGAATTGCTGGACCTGATCAAGGAACGAGAGGTTTTTGAAAAAGAGGTCAATGAGGCCGAACGCAAATATTATGAGTGTAGGGGTGATATTGATCAGTTGGAAAAACAAGGCAGAGAAATTCAGCGGAGTCGGGAACAAAGCGATATGCTGTTGATGGAGTTGAACAACAATTTGAACGAAACCAAATTACAACTGAGCTCTGTGAAAGAACGTCTCTCGGTGGAATTCAACGTTGAGCTGGAAGCGCTGGTTGAGGACGCACCGGAAGTTCTCGACCAGGGAGTGGCCCAGATGGATGAAGAGGAATTGCAACCCAAAGTCTTTAAGATGAGGGAGAAGCTGGATCGTATGGGACCCATAAACCCTATGGCTATGGACGCCTACGATGAGATAAAACAGCGGTACGAATTCATCACTTCACAAAAAGAAGACTTGTTAAGCGCCAAGGAGTCCTTGCTGACCACCATTGAGGAAATTGATACCGTAGCCAAAGAGACATTTCTGGGAGCCTTCAACAACATTAAGGCCAACTTCATTCACGTGTTTCGCTCCCTATTTACTGAGGAAGATGATTGCGACTTAAAACTCACCAATCCTGATGCTCCCCTGGAATCCCCCATTGAGATCATGGCAAAGCCCAAGGGTAAAAGGCCCTTGACCATCAATCAGCTTTCAGGCGGTGAGAAAACGCTTACAGCAACTTCTCTGCTGTTTGCCATTTATCTGTTAAAGCCAGCCCCCTTCTGTATCTTTGATGAAGTGGATGCTCCTTTGGACGACGCTAACATCGACAAGTTCAATCAGATCGTTCGTAAATTCTCCGAAGAATCGCAATTTATTATAGTAACACATAACAAAAGGACCATGGCCAGTACCGATATCATTTATGGTATTACCATGATCGAACAAGGGGTTTCCCAGGTAGTGCCAGTAGATCTGCGCGAACTAGCCTAGGCATATTGGTTTACCAGGCGAATCTTCTTATCTTCAACAGTTTTAAATTTTAGACTTTAAATTCTAATGGGTGCATACAAAGAAGCGCATGGTGGCGTATTAAAAGAATTATACTTAGGTGAATCTGTCGCAGAACAGGAAAAGATCCTGGCTATGGAGTATCCTTCCTGGGATCTTGGTCCTCGCCAACTTTGCGATATCGAACTTTTGCTTAACGGTGCATTTTCTCCACTGGAAGGTTTTCTGGGCCAAAAAGACTACAAATCGGTTATGGAAGATATGCGTCTCAGTTCGGGAATACTGTGGCCTTTACCCATTATGTTGGATGTAACGGAAGCTTTTGCCGATTCCATAACCCAGGGAGAGTTGATCGCCTTACGCGATCCGGAAGGAGTACTGATAGCCACCATGGAAGTTGAGGACATTTGGAAACCGGATAAGCAACTAGAGGCGCAACTTGTTTACGGCACCGACCTGGAGGCGCATCCTGCAGTGAACTATCTTTTGAATCAAACCCACAAGGTCTACTTAGGGGGAAGGCTGAGGGGTGTAGAACCTCCCTCCCACTACGATTTCAAACTACTGCGTGACTCCCCTTCGGAGCTCAGAGGTCGATTCAGAAAACTAGGCTGGCGCAAAGTGGTGGCCTTTCAAACCCGGAACCCCATGCACAGGGCGCACCAGGAGATCACCTTCAGAGCTGCCAAGATCCATGAAGCCAATTTGCTGATTCAACCGGTTATTGGCATGACCAAACCAGGCGATGTGGATCACTACACCCGCGTCAGGTGCTATGAAAAGATACTGGAACAATATCCGGAGCAGACTACCACTTTGAGTCTGTTAAATCTGGCCATGCGCATGGCCGGTCCCCGGGAAGCGGTATGGCACGGTTTGATCCGGAAGAATTACGGCTGTACCCATTTTATAGTAGGACGTGACCATGCCGGACCTGGAAACAAACCCGACGGTACCCCATTTTATGACCCTTATGAGGCTCAGGACCTATTCAACAAATGTCACGATGAAATGGATATCACTATGGTTCCGTTCCAAATGATGGTATATGTGGAGGATCGGGCTCAGTACATACCGGTAAACGAGACCACCAAAGAAATGAAGGTCAACAATATCAGCGGTACTGAGTTTAGAAGAAGGCTCAGGGAAGGTTTGGATATTCCCGAATGGTTCTCCTACAAAGAAGTTATCGACGAGCTTCGTAAAATGTACCCCCCTAAGCATTTGCAGGGGCTTACTATTTTCTTTACTGGCTTGTCAGGATCTGGTAAGTCAACCATTGCCAATGCACTTTTGGTTAAAATGCTGGAAAACGGCAACCGCAGGGTAACCATCTTGGATGGCGATATTGTGCGCAAGAATCTTTCCAGTGAGCTGGGCTTCTCCAAGGAACATCGAGACATCAATATCAAGCGCATCGGTTATGTGGCCGCGGAGATCACCAATCACGGTGGAGTAGCAATTTGTGCACCCATTGCACCCTATCACTCCATCCGCAAGGAAGTTCGTGAAACCGTGGAAAAAGTGGGAGGATTTGTGGAGATCTATGTCAACACCCCCTTGGAAGAATGCGAAAAACGTGATCGCAAAGGACTGTATGCCAAAGCCCGGGCCGGTAAGATCAAAGGGTTTACGGGAATCGATGATCCCTATGAGACTCCGGAAAACCCTGAAATGGTCATCGATACGCTGACCCTCACTCCGGAACTGGCCGCACATCGAATCCTGGTAAAACTGGAAAGCCTGGGATATATCAAATAACCAGTTCGGTAACCAGGTGAGATACAGTTGGACATCTCACCTCTAGTCCCTGGATCCCAGAACTGACTTATTTAAGTCAAACCTTCACTATTTCTTTGAGCTCCAAATTGCATAGAATTAGTTGTTATTTAGGGCATCATACTTTAAATTTAAAGAAGGCGCTGCTCTCACCGGGCAGCTTCTTTT
>CAJIBY010000369.1_pt1 | contig 12926 bp, 14 predicted proteins | sample 9199461 | NCBI WGS metagenome assembly CAJIBY01 (sample SAMEA7708316, study PRJEB35096) | sediment metagenome | biome: marine neritic benthic zone biome [ENVO:01000025]; feature: sediment [ENVO:00002007]; material: shallow marine sediment [ENVO:03000034] sea grass bed [ENVO_01000059] ... | reverse complement strand
TTCAACCTTGGGCCGCCCGACGTCTTCCACTGAAAATAATACCTGTCGTTGCAAATTGGTCTCATCGACCACATCGAAGTCCACAATGCCAATAGTGCCTACCCCGGCTGCCGTCAAATACAACAACAAAGGGCTGCCTAAGCCTCCGGATCCCACCACCAGAACCTTGGATTCTTTGAGCTTTCGCTGTCCTTCGATGTTAAATTCCGGTATGATCAGATGCCGACTATACCGCTCCAGTTCCTCCTTGGAAAATGCTGTATTGCTCATAAAATTTTTAGTATTTGACGCCTGACCCACCGGCAATAGCCGGGATTATGCTGATCACCGCATTGTCAGTGACCGGAGTCTTTTCATTATTAAGTACCTTGATATCCTCATCACCCACGAATATGCGCACGAATTGTCTAATATCACCGGTCTCTGTCAGCAATTGCCTCTTAAGATCTGGATAAAGTTCGGATAAAGCTTTGATGGATTCACGAATATCGATGGCCTCAACCTCAATGGTGGCCTTATTATCTGTAAACTTCCTCAAAGGAGTTGGTATGATTATTTTTGCCATTGTCTCTATTAATTTAAAGTTTCAATCTGATTTTCAATAATTATTTCTTCTTCAATAAATTGATCTCCGATGAGCTGCCAGCTGGTAGTTTGCTCCACTTGACGCCGATTTACTGACATTATAATGTAGGAGAAGTAGGGCACAGCTTGTTTCAGGTCATGCTTTGAGGGTGCAGCGGGGTGATTTGGGTGACTGTGATATACTCCCAACAGTATTAGTTGCCGCTCCTGAGCATAGCGCTCTGCCATCATATATTCTTTGGCACTGATTTCGAATCGACGTTTTTTGTCTCCTTTTTTACTGTTTTTTACTGTTTTTTTGCCCAATATCTGACGGCTTCCGGTGTGTTCATCACCAAAAAAGAAACCACAACACTCGTTGGGATAATCAGCTAGTGCATGTTTTTCCATCTGATCCAGCAGCCTGCCTGAAATTATAATAGGTTTCATCAGAATATGGTTCTCATTACTTCAGAGTATTTTTCAGCGCTGTCCGGGAATACCGTCACTACTACACCCTCCGACAACTGATCAGCGATCTTAATGGCGCCCAACAGATTACCGGCGGCAGAAGGACTTAGCAGCAAACCTTCCTGTTCGGCCACCTGCTTGATCAATACCAGGGCTTCCTCCCCATCAATATCCAGATTATCATCAGCTAGATCAGGATCATAGATACCCGGTTGTATGGCGGTCTCCATATGTTTCCAACCTTCCAGGTTATGTAGCGCGAATTGTGGTTGTAAAGTAATGACCTTGATGGAGGGTTTAAGTTCTCTTAATCTCCTGGTGGTACCCATGGCAGTTCCCGAGGTTCCTAAACCAACTACCAAGTGAGTCAGTTTGCCGGCGGTCTGCCGGTAGATCTCCTCTGCGGTGGTATTATAGTGGGCCCGCCAATTATGGGGATTATTATATTGGTCCGCATAGTAGAAACTGGCAGGATCCTGTTTATATATTTCTTTGGCTTTCAGTTGAGCCTCATCGGTTCCTCCAAACTTTGTGGTATAGATTAATTGAGCTCCAAAAGCCCGCAGCATTGCTTGACGTGTCGCGCTGGCGTTCTCTGGAAGGCATATGGTGACCGGTATTTTTAACGCTGCTCCAATAGCGGCATAGGCAATAGCGGTATTACCACTGCTGGCATCTAATAGCACTTTTCCACTACCCAACAATCCTTCCTGCAGAGCCTGATGGATGATGTTGAAAGCGGGTCTCGCCTTAATGCTTCCCCCAATTTGCATCCATTCCAGCTTAGCATAGATGCCCACCGTTTTGGAAGGATAGATATTTCTTAACCTGAACAAAGGTGTATTACCTATGCTCGATTTCAGAAATTCCGTGCCTGTGAATTTTTGTTTAACTAACTCCATAAACGAAAAAAGCCTATCCGCAAGGAAAGGCTTTTTAAATTGATCTTATATTGGCAGACTCAATACCCCTTTCCCCTGGTTGTGTCGAAACAACAGCAGCAAGCAAAAGCAGTATGGTCAGAGTATATTTTCATAAAGATTAAATCAATACCCTTATAACGCATTTACAGATTTTTTGTTCCTACTATCAGAGATTTTTTAATTCGAGCTAGCAGCGTTTTAAAAGAAGTTCCGATACCGTTTCTCCTATTGCCAATGAACTGGTGGCAGCAGGGGAGGGGGCATTGCAAACATGAACACCGGTTTGGTTTTCAATGATCTTAAAATCGTCCAATAAACCTCCATCCCGGCTACTGGCTTGCGCTCTAACCCCGGCATGTCCCGGCACCAGATCGTTTTCATTGATCTCAGGAATGAGTTTTTGCAGCGCTTTTGTGAAAGCAGATTTGGAAAAAGAGCGATAGAGTTCTCCTAAACCTGTCTGCCAGTATTTTAACGCTACTTTTTGGAATCCCGGCCATCGGAGGGTATTCCATAATTCCCCTGGGTTGACCTGCAGTTTGGAATAGCCTTCACGGCGAAAGGCCAAAACGGCATTGGGCCCGGCTTCCACTCCTCCTTTGATCATGCGAGTAAAATGAACTCCTAAAAAGGGGAAATTGGGATCCGGAACAGGATAAATTAAATTCCTGACTAAGTAATCCTTTTCAGGTTTGAGTACAAAATACTCTCCCCGGAACGGAATAATACGCACATCAAGGTCGGGCTGGGTCATACGGGTAACCCGATCGGAATACAGCCCGGCACAACTGATCACCCACTGTGTTTGGTACTCATTGTTTTCAGTGAGCACTTCAGTTTGTCCCTGGCTCTGGATATCGATTACCTTCTGATTACATTCAATGGTTGCGCCCTGATCCTTTAGTAAATCAGCTAGTTTTTGAGCTACTTGCAGATAGTCAATAATGCCGGTTTGGGGTACCCATAGACCTTCCAAACCATTTACATGAGGCTCATAGTCTGCCAGCATTTCTTGTGGGATCTTGTGCAACCCATCAAGTCCGTTTTTTAACCCACGTTGATAGAGGTTTTCTAACAAAGCTAGCTCATGTGCTTCTGTGGCTACGACAATCTTTCCGCACAATTCGAATTCAATTTCATGTTGCCTGCAGAAATCGATTAGTTGGTGATAGCCTTTGATACAGTTAAGCGCCTTCAAACTACCGGGTTGATAGTAAAGTCCGCTGTGTATCACACCGCTGTTGTGGCCCGTTTGGTGAAGCCCAATATCCCGCTCCTTTTCCAGGATTAAGATCTTAAGGTGAGGTTGTTTAGAAATTAAATTATAGGCGGTAGCTAATCCTACTATTCCCCCGCCAATAACCACGATATCGTAATTCAAAAGCCCGGTTTGTTAAGGTGCGCCAATTTAATAAATAAACGGTAATGACATACGAGTTGCAGAGTAGAAATGATTTGGATAATTTTAGTAATAATGCATAACTATGGCCCGCAAATCACAATGGGTAGAATTAGGAAGGCGTAAACTTGAGCTTTCTAACCTCGATAAGGTTTTATATCCTGATCATCAGATTACCAAAGCTGAGATTATCGAGTATTATCTTAAGATTGCTCCCACTATTCTAAGCCATATCAAAGGAAGGCCACTATCGCTGGTGAGGTTTCCGGATGGCGTAAATGGTGAGATGTTCTTTCAAAAGAACCGGCCTCAGTGGGCCCCGGATTGGATTGACTATGTGCGATTAGGTAAAGAAAAGAAAGACTATATGATGGCCACGGAAGAGGCTTCGCTGGTATGGCTGGCCAACCTGGCTTGCCTGGAAATGCATCAAATACACGCGCGGCGACCTCACTTCGACCATCCCGATTACATAGTTTATGACATTGATCCTCCGGAGGGCTATGATTTTGGCGGGGTAATAGATATTGCTTTTAACCTCCGGGAACATTTGGAGCAGTTTGGCTACCACACTTTTGTAAAGACCACCGGTGGCAAGGGCGTGCATATATTGACCCCTATTGAACCCAAATGGGACTTTCATACTGCTTTTGAAGCTGCCAGTGCACTGGCAAAACCCTTTGTGCAGCGCTATTCCAAAAACACTACCCTACATATCAAAAAGGAGTCCAGGAAAGGAAAAGTGCTTATTGACATCTATCGCAATCGCACCTCTCAAAGCATCATCAGTCCATACAGCCTGCGGGGACACTCCAATGCTCCTGTTTCTATGCCTCTAACCTGGGACCAGTTATCCGGTGTTAAAACCCCGGGAGAGCACAATATAAATACCGCCCTTGAAATGGTGCTGAGGGAAGGCGATGCCTGGGAATCTATGGGAGCCTATGCAGTGAGCCTGCATACGCATCGCAAAACCTCCGAACCCAAGAAAAAAGTGGCCCCCGGGCCCACCTATAAATCGCCGGAACAACTACAAGATTACCAGGCAAAACGGGATTTTGATAAAACGCCGGAGCCTCAGGCTGCAGTACCCATTGGCTCCGATCAAGCGTTTGTGGTACACCGCCATCATGCTTCCAGACTACACTATGACTTACGATTGGAGGAAAATGGCACCCTGAGATCATGGGCTGTTCCCAGAGGATTACCACCTAGGCCGGGGATCAAAAGATTGGCTGTACAAGTAGAGGACCATCCAATCGAGTATTTGACCTTTGAAGGGACTATTCCCAAAGGACAATATGGTGGGGGTAATATGTGGCGATACGCTCTGGGCAAGTACGAAAAAACCAAAAACAAAAAGAATGGATTCTATTTTCGACTGGATAGCCCGGAATTAAGCGGTGAGTACCGCATGCATAAAATGAAAGGCAATGAATGGCTGCTGGAGCGTGTAACTCCAGTCCAAGTCAATTGGGTTCATGATCTGATAGAACCTATGCTGTCCAAACCCAGCAAGCAGGTACCCCTGGGCATTGATTATAGCTACGAATTGAAATGGGATGGCATCCGGGCATTGATATCCTTGGATGAGGGAGAGATCACTATCCGCAGCCGCAATCAAAAAGACCTTACCAAGCAGTTTCCAGAATTGAACATACCCGATCAGGCATTCCGGGCCACATCTGCATTATTCGATGGGGAAATCGTTTGTCTGGATGCGCACGGAAAGCCTGTTTTTGAGGATGTGATCAGTCGTATGCATTTGAGCAATTCGGGATCAATTGATAGAGCCAGCCGCACCAATCCGGTTTTCTGTTATTTATTTGACTGCCTTTATTTAGACGGCCGACCTGTAATCAACGAGCCCTTATCCCGTCGAAGGGAGTGGTTGGCTGACGCCGTTCGCAAAGACACTCCCTATCGTATTAGTGAGGTGATTGAAGATGGTGAAGCCTTGTACCAAGCCGCAGAATCCATGGGTCTGGAAGGTATAATGGCCAAAAAGGACCAGGGACGATATTTGCCGGGCAAGCGTTCCGACAGTTGGATCAAGGTCAATATTAGACCTACCGTAGAAGCGGTGATCATTGGATATACGGAAGGTAATGGAGACCGCAAAGATCTATTCGGTGCCCTGCAAGTGGCCGAACGTGACCAAGGAGGATTGATCTATCGGGGAAAAGTGGGGACCGGATTTGACTACCGTGCCATGAAAGATCTAAAGGAACAGCTTCAAAAAATACAAACAGAAGAGCGGGTAGTGGACGAAAAGCTAATAGATGAGAATAAAACGACCTGGGTGGAACCTAAAATAATTTGTGATATTGAGTATGCTTCTTTAACTCCTCACGGAAGATACCGCAAACCTATATACGTAAGGTTGAGACCTGATATTGAGCCTTAAAAATTGAAAAAATGCAATTTTTTGGCTATTTTTCAATAAATCTTTAGATCCCATGAGAGCTATTTGGAAAGGTCACATACGATTTTCGCTGGTCACTATCCCGGTGCGGATTTATAATGCCATAGATACTGCCAAGAGCATCAGTTTTAATCAGCTCAACAAACACACCAACAGTCCCATTAAGTACGAAAAACGGGATAAGAGTACCGGTGAGGTGGTGCCCAGTGAAGATATTGTGAAAGGATACCAGTATGAGCCGGGGCAATATGTGATTATCGATCCTGCGGATATTGAGAAAATAAAATTAAAAAGTACCAAGATCATTGAGATCGAGGCTTTTGTAGATGTAGAGGAAGTTCATCCCACCCTTTATGACACACCTTACTTTGCGGGACCTGATGGTGATATAGCAGTAAAGGCCTATGCCTTACTGTGCGAAACATTAAAAGAAACCGGAAAATTGGGAGTAGGAAAAGTGGTGATCAGAGACCGTGAAAGTCCGGTACTGCTGTCGCCCCAGGGAAATGGACTGGTTATGTACCGCTTGCGCTATCCCGACGAAGTTAGGGATATCAATACCGTACCAAATCTCGACTCCGACGAGGTGGATGAGACTCAGCTTAACCTATCGCGTACCCTGGTATCTTCCATGGCCAAGTCTTTCACCGACATGGAATTTAAGGACAAATACAAGGACGCCTTAAGGGATATGATTAATGCCAAAATTGACGGTAAAGAAATTGTTACTATGGCAGAAGAGGAGCGCGAGGTTGTGGATATTATGACCGCGCTGAAAGCCAGCATCGAGCAGGCAAAGGATAATAAGAAACCCATGAAAAAGGCGGAAGAAGCTAGTTCTTCCAAGCAGAAGAAGCGAAAACAGGCCTAATTTATGGCTAAGATCATTAAGTTAAGCAGCCCGGGAACTACCAGGCTGGGCCTTAAACGGGTAAGGAAAACCAAACAAAAGGTTGCCGAAGATCACGGCCAGCTGAACCTGTTTGCACCGCGCCCCGATGGCAGGGTGGTGAAATTCTCTGCTAACAGCGCTTTTGAGGAAGCTTTAAAGTTTGACGAAGCCGGGGAATTGGAAAGCGCTCGCAATACCTATATTAGGGCTATAAAAGGAGGGAAACGGGTGGCCGATGCCTATTGTAACCTGGGAATCATCGAGTTTCAACTGGATCAGTTCATCAAAGCAATTAACTGTTTTACCAAAGCTATTCAGCAAGCCCCCAGACATTTTCAGGCCCACTATAACCTGGCTAACCTTTACTCTGAACAAAAAAACTATGACTTGGCGCGGTTCCATTATCAAGTGGCTATCGAGATAGCTCCGGAATTTCCGAATGCCTATTATAATTTAGGGCTGGTACTGGCCCTGGACAAAGAATATCAGCAAGCTATCGATGCACTAACCAAGTATAAGCAGCTGGCATCTGCTGAAGATATCGGAAACACCGACGAATTAATTGATGGGCTGAACCATTCTTTAAAGAACTAAGCATTAATGGAATCACTATTCATTGATCATATCGAGGTGTCCTATTCCCATATTGAAATACAGTATTGGGTCGCTACCAATGCGGAAAAGGAAAGCATTATTTTTAACATTCGGGAATTTGAAAATTGGCTGTTAAAAACAAAGAGTACTGCTATCTCCGGATACTGGGATGGCTGGAGCCCACTCACCAATCAAGAACCCGGCCATCAAGCTATTGAAAGGGATATCATCCAATTTTTCGTCAAGAAAATTGAAGCACTCTCTGTAGAAGCGGGACTTTCTAACTATTTGCTTTCCAAAAAGAAGCCACTTACCAAAGTCACACCAGCGAAAAAGTCCGGATCAGATTCCCGCACGGCCTAGAGCTGATCGTACCATGACCGGGTAGATCGCGCCAAACTATGCCTGGCCTGTTCGGTAGTAATTGCACTGCTTTTCAACATATTAAACCCATGATCAGCCCCTTCAATTACCAAGAGGGTAGCACCTTGCCCCAGTGCCTTGCACAAAGGCTTTATGAGCGATAGATCTGCTAATTTATCACGGCTTCCTTGTAGAAAAAGCATGGGGATCTCAATGTTTTTAAGATGTTCTCCTCTCTGATCGCCGGGTCGTCCGGGAGCGTGCAGAGGAAAACCGAAAAATACCAGTCCTACTACTCCTTCCATAGCCATTTCCGACTGTGCCTGTGAGCTCATGCGCCCCCCGTAGGATTTGCCACCTAACAGCAGGGGTATTTCAGGAAATCGAGACCGGGTTTCTTGAACGGCAGCCCGTACGGTGTCTTGAGAGACCCTAGGAGTGTTAGGACTGCGCCGGCCAGCTTCCATGTAGGGAAAGTTGTAGCGTAAACTGCCTATTCCGAACTCTTCCAAATCACCCGCTAACCGCTCCATAAAAATATGGTTCATGCCGGCCCCCGCTCCATGGCCTAAAACCAATATTGTTTGGCATTCTTTGGGGAGTTGCAATAATCCGCTCACTTGTCCATCACCAATCGAAATAGTGATTTTTTCAATACTCATAGTTACTATCTTCTTTTTGGAATTGCTTTGCTATTATACCAATTTAAGGAATTAACCATCTCAATAATGGGTGATCAAAAGATTATTATTATTTCCGCTATGAGCCAAGATGGTGTCATTGGCAGTGGGGAGGGCATGCCCTGGGCTGTAGCAGAAGAATATCAACAATACCTGGATTTTATAAGAGCCCAAACCGTGATCATGGGACGACGGTCTTATAAGATCTTTGGGTCGGATCTGACCAGTAAAACCAACATTATGGTGTCCAGGACATTTCCTTTAGACCAGGGGCCAGTGGTCATGAGAGATTTTGAATCAGCTTTAGGGTATGCCAAAACCCTACCCGAGGATATTTTCATTGCCGGCGGCGCGACCGTCTATAAAACAGCTCTACAAGTTGCGGACGCCTTATATCTATCGTATATAAAGGGGGACTTCCACGGCGATGTCTATTTTCCGACGATAAATTGGAAAAACTGGGAAGCCGTACGACAAACCGGACATCCACAATTCGAATTTGTGGAATACCGGAGGATCTGGCAAAAGTAACTTATTCTTCAGAGTCGTCTAGATCCAGCTCTTCAACATCAGCCAGTCTGTTATGAACTTCATCATGATCGTCTTCATCATAAAGCTGATAAGCAGCGTCGTTCTCGATCTTTACCAGATAATATATGTCCTCGGTTTCAAAGGGTAAAGCGGAAACCGTCTCACCTTGAGCATTGGTAAAGCTTAATAAGTGTTCCTGATAACCCAATGGATATTTGCTTTTCATTTGCATCAAAAGCTCATTAGGCATTTGATTGTAGTCCTTTAGGATTCTTTTCTTAACCATTTTTTTTAAGTTTTGATAGACGCAATATATCAGGAGGTAGTATCAAAAAACACCAGACGATTTAATAAAACATAGCCATGCAAGTTTTCGGTGATTTATCAGTAAATTTTAAAACCAACAGGACGACTCACCTAATTTGATCGACTTACAAACACTAGTGATGCTAAACCCTCTGACTTTACTTTATTTAATACAAACCCGTAATAACCACCTTTAATTATTGAACTTATCAAAGGGTGTCTAGGTAAAATTTATTTGAATTTTCTTTTTGTATATTTGGCTTGGCTGCAGCCAATTGCATCTATAACACACCTGTCCTTTTGGAAAAGCCCTCACAAAAAATTACTAAAATTGGACTGACCACGGCTATCTCCTTAGTGGTGGCTAACATGATCGGCACCGGGGTATTTACCAGTTTGGGATTTCAAGTACCCGATCTTCCCAATGTCTTTGCCTTATTACTACTTTGGGTGGTAGGTGGTGTGATTGCCTTGTGCGGAGCGCTTTCTTATGGCGAGTTAGGCGCTGCGTTACCAAGATCGGGAGGGGAATATCATTTGCTCTCCAAGATCTATCACCCCATGTTAGGTTATCTTTCGGGATGGGTATCGGCCACCTTGGGATTTGCCGCCCCTACAGCCTTGGCCGCTATTGCTTTAGGCAAATATACCAGCGCGGTATTTCCACAGGTTCCCGACAACCATCTGGCTGCATTAGTGGTGGTACTAATCACCGCTATTCATGCCTCCAGCGTTAAGCTGGGCAGCCGGTTTCAAGATATAAGCACCTCCATAAAAGTACTGCTTATCCTATTCTTTATCGGAGCTGCCTTTTTTGCCCGTCAACATGAAGTGATATCCATACTTCCCTCATTTTCGGACTTGGGTTTAGTAACCAGCTCCGGTTTTGCGGTGTCACTGATCTATGTATCCTATGCCTATACCGGCTGGAATGCTACCATCTACATCGTGGGCGAAATAAAAGACCCGTCCCGTAACCTGCCCAGGTCGTTGTTTGCAGGAACATTACTGGTCCTGTTGCTCTACGTACTGCTGAATTTTGTATTCTTGTATACGGTGCCCATGACGGAATTAGCGGGAAAGGTTGAAGTAGGGTTTGTATCCGCAACGGCCATATTCGGCACCCAAGGTGGTGAGATAATGGCATTGATCATTGCCATACTGCTAATATCCACAGTAAGCGCCATGGTTTTTGTGGGACCCCGTATCTCTATGACCATGGGAGAAGATATGCCGGTATTGTCCTTTTTAGGAAAAAAGTCTTCTCAAGGGATCCCAGTAAATGCCATATTGTTCCAAATGGGTATTACGCTGGCCTTTATTTATACTTCGTCGTTCGAACAGGTGTTGATTTACGCCTCCTTTATGCTGACCTTTTTTACCACACTTACGGTCATCGGGGTTATGGTGCTGCGGTTCAAACAACCTTCGCTTTCCCGCCCTTATCTTACCTGGGGATATCCTATTACACCTCTGGTCTATATGCTCCTTAATATATGGGTACTCGTTTATGTGTTCATCGACAAGACCACAGAATCTCTTATCGGGATTGGTATTGCTTTGGTGGGATTGATCGTGTACGCCATAAATTATTTTCGGAATGTAAATTAGGGTCAGCGAAGTTCTGGTTCAATTTTAATCCTTATATTACTCTGGTTAGTACATTCCCCATTTCTATTATGCGTGTCTTGCTGCTCACTCTTTCCATCTATTTTTCGCTTGGCGCTATTGCTCAGAATTACCAAAATGATCTGAACAATACCAAAGCTTTAATAGGAGGGACGTTAATAGACGGCTTTGGCAGCCACCCTGTGGCTAACAGCGTGGTGCTTATTGAAGGTGAACGCATTAAGGCGGTGGGTGTTAAAGGTCAATTGGAAATACCTGCAAATGCGGAGATAATATCTACCGAGGGTATGACTGTGATGCCGGGATTGTGGGACATGCATGTACATTTAATGATCAACGGCCACAGCGACTATAGTTATTGGGACCGTACTTATCCTCCCTTGATTAAAGATGTTATCATGCCGGCTTCCGCTCATCAATTGCTAATGGCTGGTATTACCAGCGCCCGCGACCTGGGGGCACCACTGGAGGAATCCATAGCCGTGCGCGATGCCATAAACCGGGGAGATATACCTGGACCAACCATGTATATGTCAGGCCCCTTTATTCAAAAAAAGCCTTATCCGGGTACGGAGGCTTTTCGCTGGGGAGTGGATGGCGTTAAAGACGCCCAAGAAAAGGTACGACGGCTGGCTCTAGCAGGAGTAGATTGTATTAAGCTTATAGATCAGGATCAAATGACAATGGACGAATTGAGAGCGGTAGTACAGGAGGCACACCGCCACAATTTGACAGTGGTGGCCCATGGACACCGACCAGAGGAGATCCGTAGAGGGCTACAAGTAGGCGTTGATTGCTTTGAGCATACGGGACTGGCTTCTGCTCCTGAGTACCCGCTGGATGTGATGTTGGCTTTGAAGGAACGCACTGCCCAAATGAATTTAGGACCCCTGTTCTGGACTCCTACCATTGAAGGTTTGTACAATTACGAGTATGTGCGGGACAATCCTGAAAAACTGGACAACGACAGCTGGCACCTGGGCTTACCTGACTCGGTGATCCTGGACATAAAGAATTCCATTGCACATCCCGACCAGCTGCCTTATTTTCAAATTACACCTATACGCAAACCAACCTTAGAGCGCAAATTCAATCAATTGCGTGAAGCCGGTATTGTACTGCTGATCGGTACTGATAGCGGCATACCTATGAAGTTTCACAGCCAATCTACTTGGAATGAACTGGATGTATGGGTGAATGAATTCGGAGTCGATCCTATGTATGCCATAAAAGCGGCTACCTATTGGCCTTCGGTACTCATGGGCGTAGAAAATGAAGTAGGCACAGTAAGTCCCGGAAAATATGCTGATATCATTGCGGTCAAAGGGGATGTGCTACGGTATATAAGTCTATTGCAGAACGTTGATTTGGTTATTAAGCATGGAAAGCGCTACAAATAGTATCTCCACCATTGTTTTCGATTTGGGAGGTGTATTGATCGACTGGAACCCCAGACATCTGTACAGGAGGATCTTTGCCGATGAAGGCAGCATGGAGTATTTCTTGGAGGAGATCTGCACACAGGAGTGGAATGCTCAACAAGATGCCGGACGGACATTAGAGGAGGCCACCAACTTGTTGTTGGACCATCATCCGCAGTATGTGGAAGAAATCAAAATGTATTACGGCCGTTGGGAAGAAATGCTGAACGGATCCATCGGGGAGACCGTGGATATCTTACGCCATCTGAAAGATCATACCCCTTATCGCTTGCTGGCCTTGACTAATTGGTCGCACCAGACTTTTCCCAGAGCCCTGGAGCTTTTCGATTTTCTTCATTGGTTCGAAGGCGTGGTAGTTTCAGGTAAAGAGAAGTTGATAAAACCTGATCCTGCATTGTACAAAGTACTGTTCGAAAGGTATCGGTTAGATCCGGTCCAAAGCTTGTTTGTTGACGACTCCCTTCCCAATGTTGAGGCAGCACAAACCCTGGGTATGCAAGCTCTCCATTTTCAGGATCCCAAAAAGCTCAGGGAGGATTTAATAGCCCTCGACATTACCTTATGATCAACTTCCTCTGTAGGTACTGTAGCCGAATGGACTGAGAAGCAGAGGTATATGGTAGTGTTGGTAATCAGCAATATTAAAAATGATATTAGCTTCCGGGTAAAAGCAGGGATCGCCGGTGTGCTCAAAATAGCTTTTTAGC
>CAJIBY010000208.1_pt1 | contig 12959 bp, 5 predicted proteins | sample 9199461 | NCBI WGS metagenome assembly CAJIBY01 (sample SAMEA7708316, study PRJEB35096) | sediment metagenome | biome: marine neritic benthic zone biome [ENVO:01000025]; feature: sediment [ENVO:00002007]; material: shallow marine sediment [ENVO:03000034] sea grass bed [ENVO_01000059] ... | reverse complement strand
CTGGAACCACAGGGTTTTAGCTCTTGTTTAATTATTTTTTATACAGAAGCCTCTACTTGAGCATCTAGTTTTTGAGATAATATGCTCTTAGGGACAGCTCCGATCTGCTTATCTACAACTTCGCCACTGGAGTATAGTCCATGGGCCCCGCCAGCTGTCTGGTAAAGGGAATGATAAGATCGTTTTCAGGATTGGCAAACTGACCCTCCCACTTGTTTTGCTCCAGACCTCTTACGCCTTCGCTGGTGAGTACATTTGGATAAGCGTGACGCAATCCGGAGGGTTTGAATGAGCCGTGAAAATCCACCAGTAATTTGCGTTCCGCAGCCTTAGCGGCGATCTTCTCGTAGTATTGTACCATCCATTGATCGTCCCTCTGCATAAAATCGACTTTAATACCCTTGATTCCCCAGGCTGCAAACTGGTCCAATGCGTCCTCAAGATCATCTTCCAGGGCCTTCCAGGTAACCCACAGGATCAGTGAAACATTCTTTTGCTGACCATAAGCCACCAGGGCTTCCATGTCAATATCCTTTACCGGATTTATCAGATCGTTGGTCTTGATATCGTACCAGCCCTCATCCAGGATAATGTAGTCCAGATTGTATTTGGAGGCGAAATCAATATAGTATTTGTAAGTGTCGGTGTTAACACCGGATTCAAAGTCGACACCGTAAATATTATTGGCATTGTACCAGTCCCAAGCCACTTTTCCGGGTTTAATCCAGCTGGTTTCCGAAAGTTTTAATGGTCGGGACAACTTATAGACCAGTTCATTGTCCAATAACTCAGCATCCTGGTCGGAAACTACCATTACGCGCCAGGGGAATACGCGCCGGCCGCTGCAAGTTGCCAGGTAATCTTCCCGTTGATCCGGAATGACATCCCGATCGGTGGGTATCTTGTAGGTTTTAGGGTATTTGGGAAATACCGCTTGTAAACTATTTGAAGCGACTCCTTTTTGCAGGTAAAATCCCGGGTAGTCATATAAATCGGCCTCCGTAATAACCATTTTTCGCTGCTGGTCGACGTTTATCACCACTGGTAAACAACTAAACTCGTCTGACGATAAAGCGCTCAGCTGCTGAGTGGTGCTGGGGCGTTCGGAATGGGTAAAAAATCCATCGGCAATAGGAAAAGTACCCATATGGTTGTCGGAAAAATGGTAGGTGATTTCCTCGTGGTCAACTCTTACAGTTCCTCTGAGGTTGGTTTTAAATCGATAAGCAATCCCTTCCTCGTAGGCCCGAAATATTACGGAATACCCACCTCGGAAGGGTATTTCCATTTCATTATATCGATTATCAATACGAGCGCGTTTTACCTTAACAACAGGAGTGAGCGTTTGTGATCCACTGCTCCGGCGGGGTTTTCGAGCTCGTGGATTTTGCCCCAGCCGCTTGCCGTTAACCGTCAAAGAAAGAGGAGATCTATTGAGTACCTTATTTCCACTGTGCAGCACTTCATAAGAGATGTTCTCATCCAAATACACATTGATCTGATTCGCTCCTTGAGGTGATTCCAGGGTATACTCCTGACCCTTGGATTGATAGCCAATGATCAAGGCTCCTATGAGGAAAATATAAAAAATGGTACTTGTGGTTCTTTTAAGCATGATAGGTTCTTTGTATTTCAAAATTTTTTAAGGGATCGAAATAGTGGCTTTTTCACCGGGGTTTAATATATATTCCACCTGGGTAATCTCCTTTCCCGAAGGCATTACTCCTACCCTGCTGGTACGGCTCATGCCATCGACTGCCAAACTTTCCACTCCTGCTGGCAGTCGGGCTACCCAAGTAATAGGCGAATCCGTTAAATTTTCCATGGTGGATTGGTTGTTGTCCCGGTGGCTCAGATTTATGGAGCCTTCGAACATAGGGACATTCTGCACACTTACCCATGCCGTCTGCTCGGTCAACCTAGGCAGGGTAAATATGGTCCTGGTTACAGCATCACTACTGATGCCCAACATTCCCTCCATCACGGCCTCCACCAGGGCAAAGGACACCTCGGGATATTCTTTGCGCTCTTTTAACGGGTCGCTGAGGTCCATGATCTCCTGATAGGCCCGCTGATCCTCATCTTCACGATAAAAAATATAGGGTAGGTAAGATTGGCTTTCAATATTCAAATTTTTTTGATCCAACAGCTGGGCCAATGCACTTCTTTGCTGCGCCAGGGTTTGACATATTCCGGATAACAGCAGGTAACGGTTGGGTTTACTCACGAATTCACCGTTGGTTAATAGAGCAGAATGGTATTGATTTGCAGTTGAATCCCACCAGACCTCATTGAAGAACTCACCGATTTTCCGAGCCTGTTCAAAAATAGTGGCTGTTTCACTGTCTCGACCCTGGACCTTAAGAATATTTCCAAACGAGGTAAACGCCTGAAATTCCATGCAGATCAGGTCTCCCCCTAAATACAACTGCAGTGGGTCCCCCTCCCCATAACTGGGCAACCCCCTGCTGTAATGAAAACTATTAGTGCTGTCAAGTGGTGACCGTAAATTCATGAAACGGTCGCGTTGCATGAGTTCATTTACGCCCAGATCCCAGGTCTTGACATAGTCGGTCATAGATCGCTGGTAAAAATTAACAAAGGAGGCATCCTCCAGGTAATCCCGGTCAGCCGTTAAATTGTACTGCTTCCAGCAAGCATTCAGCACATCAAAATTAGCGGGCAGGTTGTACCAAAACTCATCATCATTGGCATAGTCCACGGGCGCCGGCTTGTCATAACGATTGATTTCCCAATAGCTGCACCAGTCACGGGAGATCTCAATGTTATCTGCAAATTTAATGAGCATATTCTTGGTGTGTTCCGATAGTCCCAGGTAATGTGCCCCAACACTTTGATGTGACACGTCCCTCATACAGAAGGCTTCCCTGTCGGGCAATGCCGCTTCGTACCACTTGCCCACGGGGTCGTCTCCATCATGGACATATGTCAAGGCCTGATGCACAGCCCATTCGAATCGGGCGGCGAGCAAACTATCGCTGGTGCTTAGAATTAATCCTTGAGGTGATGTTTCAACGCTGTATTCTGTTAATGGGGCATCGGGTTGGGGTACCGAGCAAGCACTCAGCAACCAGAAAATCCCCAGATACAGGACCCCACATACAAATCTGTCAGAACTATTGCCTCTCATTTCATTTCAACTAATTGAGGCTCCCCAAATCTTTTATCGTAGAGAGAGCCCGAGAGACTCGGATAGCTTTCCCTTATTTGATCATACTCCGGATTAACCGCCTGCTCTCCCCATATGCCCAGCATATATTTCAAACCCTCCTCATTTTCAGCATATTGACCCTGATCATTGGTTTGATCTATCCAGGTTTCAAGTACCTGTCGGTAGGTTGCCAAAACCGCTTTGACCTGCGGTGAGTCGATAAGATTGATGGTTTCATGAGGATCTTTTACTAAATCATAAAGCTCCTCAGGCAAACGGTCACTAAAAATATATGCTTGCAAATCACTGAGCTGACCCTCCTTGTGCAGTTTTCTGTAGTGCTTTGTGGACTCCCATTCATCCCGGTAGTTGGGCTGCATAAGGGGCCTGTCCGTCAGAAAATTGCGTATATATTTATATTGCGTACTGCGCACCGACCGAATCCTGTCAATAGTGAAGTCACAGCGGTCCCGCGCTGAAATGATGTGTTCATGAGGCTGATAGTCTTCTGCCAACAGGTCCTTGCCCGTTAAATAATTCGGAAGAGGTATCCTGGCCAGTGCCAAAGTTGTGGCACTGATGTCCAGCAAGTTTACCAGGTTGTCATTCTTCAGGCCGGTAGCGCTCCCGGCCTTCCTGAAATCCGCCATAATAAGGGGAACCCTGAGCCCGCCGTCGTACAAGAATTGCTTATGCCGCAGTCCCCTCATACCGTGATCTGCAAAGAAAAATACCACAGTATTTTCCAACACTCCGTCCTCCCGCAGGCCATCTAGGATTTCGCCCACCTCCTGATCCGTTACTTGATGGGTCTCCAAGTACCGAGCCCATTCCTCCACAAAAATGGAATCACCAGGATAGTATGGAGGCATCTCGATGCTACCCCTGGGTACGGAGTTGGTGATTTTATCGGAAAATTCCCTAAAAACGTGTTTGCCGCCTCGTAATTGGATCTGCCCAAAAAACGGTTGATCAGGATCGGTCCTGGCCTTCCAGTCAATAGGTCGGCCGGATTTACCGTATAACGCGTGTTCCGTGTAATCACCACTGTAAAGGTCTTCTCGCTGGTACCAGAAATTATAATCGTCTTTACCACTGTTGAAGGTAAAATAACCGGCCTCTTTAAACAATTCAGGCAAGGTGCTTATGGTATCAGGCAAATGGATGGCAGAAGCCTGGGTCCTGGAACTGTGATGATTGTGAACCCCGATAGTGGTATGCATTAAACCGGTAATCAGCGCCGAGCGTAGCGGGGAGCACACAGGAGCGGGACTGATGGCATTGGTAAACAGGACACCTTTCGAAGCCAACTGGTCCAATCGCGGGGTCACCGCCAACTCATTGCCGTAACATCCCAGGTCTGGGGAAATATCTTCCACATATATCCATAATATATTGGGTGGGACGGATTCTTCGGCCTTTTTATTACAACTCCAAAGCCCTAAAGCTGCCCAAAACAATATCAGATATCTCATGCTATTTTACTGGTTTTTCAAATCGAGCTACCGCAAATCGCCCTACTGCCTGCCCCTGCTCTACTCCCTTGGTAATGGCCGGCATATAATGGATGCCTCCGTATAAACGGCTTATGGCCGCTTCCTCAGAAGCTTTCAAAAAGGAATCAAAATGTCGGGTAGGTAATCCAAATGGAACTTCTGTAGAATCAGAAAAAGCGTAATTATCTCCAAATAAATGTGTCAACATAGTAGCGGCGCTGGCTGAGGCCACACTATGTCCGCTAGTGTGTTCCGGAAAAGCTGGTGTCTGCAATATTGGTTTCCACTCAGTATCAATGTAGCGGTTGATATAGGTTTCGGGCCGCACCAGGTTACTGCGATATTTTTCATTCCAGCAGCTGATGAAAGCGTCTGCAATGGTAGTGCTTACCTTGGCCATAACTTCAGCACTTTGCACCAGGTCCAGGTTTTCCGCTTGTAAAACCTGAGTGGTAATATGTATCCAATGACCACCGGGGGAAATCTGTTGCTGATAGTACATCACATGACCTTGGGTGTAGCTAATATTTGGATTGCAGTCCCAGAACTTGGCGATCTCTAAACGCTCTTCATCCAGATCATTTACTGTTTGGTATACCTCCAAAGTGCCCTCATAGAAAGGGCTTCCCGGTATGGTATCGAAATCCACTGGTGGTCCGGGATCGAACTGACCGGCAGAATCCAACAAAAAAGGTCGTAAGGTATTCCAGTGGGGCTCAATAGCGTCCATGTAGTCGGGAGGTGTGGGTTCCCAGCGGCTGGGATTTTTGGTTACGGTAAACCTGGCTTTGGATGTGCGTTGGTTATACCCATCCTGTTGCGCCCACTCCCAAATTTGACCGGCTACTTGTTGGCCGTATTCTACACTGGCTTTAAAAACCTTATGGCTTATGCCTTGATCTTTGGTTTGTTTGAGGAACTCCCCCTCCAATTCTCGGATCCTGGGCCCATTGTAGACCAACTGGGCAGCTAATGTGCTGAAAGCTACCATCGCCGAAAGGGGTAGATACACCGGGTTATCCGTAGGTGCTTCGGTATCTTTCATATCTTTGAAGTAATGAGAAAGCGAAGGATATTCCTGGGGATCCTGGTAGCGTAACACCTGATATGCTGCAATATTGGGATAAGCGTAAATACGACTGGCTTGTGGCGGTGTGAAAATATCCGAAATGATCACATCGGTTAACTGATGATTCCATTGCACCAGTTTGTCTTGCATAAACGCGTCTAGGGACTGCTGGTCGTGCCGGTTGCACGCTCCCATCACTGTTATCAATAATATGAACTTCAAATATCGCATCACAATATCTTGAATATCAATAATTTATTTCATTGAATTTAATTGTCCTAGTATTACCGAAAATATCTGTAATGTTAACCTGTTCCACATCCGATCCCACCTTCAATTTAGGGGACGATTGACTCAGATAGGTGGAACCCCAATACAGCTCCTGCTTTCGAACCAGTCCATTTTGCATGGTGATTTCAGCAAAGGTGTCCTGGGGGCCAACTTCGACCAAGGGCCCCGGATCAGTATGGTAAAACACCGAGCAGGTATCCGCGTTGTTTGAGATTACCAGCAACTGCCCCCCTCCCTGATTAAGGGACACAATGCCTTTGCCATCTTTGCGGTTTAGCAAACCACTTTGATTCAAGGTCTGAGAAGTAAACTTGCCTGAGCCACCCTTCAACAGCAAACCCAGCGAAGCGTCGTACCTACCGGTTGATACCTCGGTGGCAAACGAATTGCCCACTAACATTATGTCCAGTAGTGCGTCTTCATCAAAATCTTTAACCAACATTCCGTAGACTGGAGACATCTGAGCTTCCCAGGGCAGCGTGATGAGCTCAAAGCTTCCATCGCCCTGATTTTTAAAATACGTGCTCTCGAAGCGATAAGCTTTTACCACGTAAGCTTCACTAAGTTCTTCTTCTAAAAATGACTCGCTGAATTTGGCCTGGGCGTAGTCCTCATAAGTCTTAAACCTCACGCGCATAGCGTTAATTTGTTTTATGAGGTCATCACGAGTATGCACTATATGGTTTTCTCCATCTATGTACTGGCACATCACCGGGTCCAGGCGGCCGTTTTTATCAAAATCACTGGCATATATGCATAAAGGCTCCTTCCTGCTGGCTTGGTATCTCGAGTTAAGCCCCAGGTTGCCCCCTACATAATCAGTATCACCATCATTATCAAAGTCTCCCGCTGCTAAACTATTCCACCAGCCTTCAGTATTCTCAAGACTTTGTATCGATTCCCGTTGTAACTTACCCTGACTATTCTTGAATACCGTAAAAGGCATGAATTCTCCCACCAGTATCAGATCAGGCCAGTCATCGTTGTTATAATCACTCCACAAAGCAGAAGTCACCATTCCAATGTTACTCAATTCCGCTACCTCGGGGGTAATGTCTGTAAATGCCGGCATACCCTGCTTGCTATCATTTCGTAAAAGAAAACTTGAGGGTGCCATAGGATATGCTCCCGGTACTACCCTCCCGGCTATGAAAAGATCAAGATCTCCGTCTTGGTCAAAATCCGAGGCCACCACCGACGATCCGCTGGCATTGGTTTTAGGTAGGTTATTAAACTTCACAAAATTTCCCTTACCATCGTTGAGATAAAGTCTATCCTGATAATGTTCTGAGTCTTTAGCAAAAGAAGTACCCCCGCTTACCACATAGAGGTCCATATCCCCATCTCCTTCAACATCCACGAACAGAGCTCCCATATCTTCGTATGTGCTGTCCATTGACCAGTAATTGACTTTGAAAGAGGCTGAATCTTGTTGTTGTGTATATATTGCACCCGGGCTGCCCGCGGCACCTCCGATAAAGAGGTCTTCCATGCCGTCCCCGTTAACGTCCGCCACTGCCATACCTGGACCTTCCTGAGCGTGCATCCTGGGTAAAATGGGTTGAAGATTGAAATCTATTTGTTCGTTCTCCTGGTGAAAATAGTGTATTTGGCTGGCTTCGCCCCTGTCCACTAACAGTGCATGCTCTTTAATGTGTGTTCCCTCTGCAGATAGGGTAGTTGAATTGGCGTACCGGACATTCAGAGTCTGATTAGCCGTCACCTTGCGTAATATCTGATAGCGTCCGTCAGGCCACCACACTTCGATGCTGTCCACCACTGTAGCTGACCCCAATCCAAAATGCGGTCTGGGGTCCACGGAAGACTCGTAGCCTCTTGAAAGGTAATTCTCATAATACTGTTTGTGGCCAGCAGCATACACCAAGATCTTAGTGCCAATGCCATCTAGATTATGAGTGGGCCCTTCAAGCTTGAACTGCAAGTAATTAGCTCCCATTTCAACCGTCCGGTTGTGGTATATATGTGCTTGGTCATTAATATTATTAACCACCAATTCCAAGTCTCCATCATTGTCCAAATCAACATAGACCGCACCATGTGAGAACCCCTTTTGACTGATGCCCCAGGACTTTGAGCGTTTCTCAAAACTCACCCCCCCCATATTCTCAAAGAGGTAATCGTTGAGCTCAGCTCCCGGGAGTTCCTGGATATCCTGCAACTTATTCTGGATTTTGGTTTCAGCCTCGCCAATGGGATTATCATAGATGTTCTGATAGTTAATATAGTCCAGTTTACCCAAGTCCCTCATAAAACCATTGGTCACAAACAAGTCCTTGTCCCCATCATTGTCGTAGTCGGCAAAAAGTGCGCTCCAACTCCAATCCGTACTGCTGACCCCAGCCATAAAACCTACTTCGCTAAACTGATTACCGCCGCGGTTTAGCTGCAGGGTATTTCTAGAGTACTGGGGCTGGTATCCGGCTTCCAGCATTAAACGAAAGCGATCGAAACTAGTGGAAGAAATAATCAATTTTTGACGCATGTTATCTTCGGGACGCATATCCAAAACCATTATATCTACCAGTCCGTCGTTGTTAAAATCGGCCAGGTCATTACCCATCCCGGCATAGCTGGTATGACCTAGGAAATTACTGATTTGGTCCTGGAAAGTACCATCACCCTGATTCATATAGAGCACGTCATTGCCCACGAAATCATTGGATATATATATGTCTGGCCAGCCATCGAGGTTTATATCACTGATCCCTATGCCTAAACTGTAACCTTCTATCAGGATCCCGGCCTCCTTAGATACATCCGTAAACGTAAAATCACCGTTATTTCGATAAAGTACATCAGTGCTCACAGCGCTCCCATCGGTTTCTCTGGGCTTGACAACATTAACTTTTTGTTCGTAAGCTGCCGGATTTATGATCAAAAACAAGTCAAGGTCACCATCGAGGTCGTAATCAAAAAACGCCGCATGCTGTGTCTGGCGTTGGTCTGCAATACCATACTGTTCCGCCCTTTCATCGAAGGTATTATCGCCGTTATTGACAAAAAGCATATTGGACCGCTGTGGCAGTTCACCTCCTCCCGACACACAAACATAAATGTCCAGCCAACCGTCTTGATTAATATCAATCATAGTGGCTCCCGTGCCCCAACGGTTGTTTTCCAAGCCAGCTTCCCTGGTAATCTCCTGAAACCTTAAGTCACCCTTGTTGAGATATAACTTACCGGTCTCCATATTACCACTGAAATAGAGATCGATAAGACCGTCATTATTAATATCACCAACGGCCACCCCAGCTCCGGTATAAAAATTCATGAACTGATATACATTGTGATGGCTATCTTCTTGTATTCGGTTGTTGAAATCAATACCAGTTTTATGAGCGGGCAATGGTTGAAAAACCGATTTGGAACGATCACAGCTCAGGCATATGACAGTCATAAGCACCACCACTAAATGTGTTATTCCCATCCTAGTCAATTGCACGGGCCTGGCCATTTTGATCAAAGATTGTAACGGAAGCTATCTGGGGATGCTTGATGATGAACCTGCCACTGCCTGACAAATAAGTGGAGCCGTGATAGAATTCCTGCCGGTAGGTTTGGCCTTCTTTGGTGGTAATTTGGGCATAACTATCCGTGGGCAATGCATAGATCACCTCCTGGGCCTTCTTGGTGCTAAAGACCTTTAAGGGTCCTGAGTTATTGGCAACTACCACCATTAAATTATTCGAGGAAGATACCAATTGAGCCGTGCCTTTACTATCATCGTCCGCCATAATACCGGCCTCCTTGGCTGAAACCACCTCAAACTCCCCTTGCCCGTCGCCCAACATCAGTAACCCTATGGAGGCGTCGTATTTCCCTGTAGACACCACAGAGGCATAAAAATTTCCCGTCAATAGGGCATCTAAATGTCCATCCTGGTTATAGTCGGCTACCTGAACCCCGTAAACTGGAGCGAACTGCGCCCGTAAGGGTAGTGATCTTAGGGTAAAACGACCTCCTCCTAAATTTTCCAGGTAACTGCTGTTAAAGGTTTCGCTGTGCACTACATAAGCGCCCTTTAGTTCGGACTCCAAAAATGATTCTTCAAAAGAAGTCCGAGCATAGGAATCATATGTTTTGAACCTGGCACGCATGGCATTGATCTGGGCGATAATATCATCCCTGGAATGTGCCACATGGTTACTGCCCTGAATGTAGTAGCACATTACCGGATCAATACGGCCGTTATTGTCATAATCTTTAGCATAAATGCAAAGTGGTTCTTCCGGTGATGATTTCAAGCGACTATTAAGTCCCAGATTACCTGCCAGGTAATCCATATCCCCATCTGCATCGAAATCACCGGCCGTCAAGCTATTCCACCAACCAGAAGTGTGCTGTAAACCTGTTTCTTCAGTAATATCTACTAAATTTCCTTGTTGATTGTGATATACCCTAATAGGCATAAACTCGCCTACCACCATTAAATCCAACCAACCATCATTATCAAAGTCTGTCCAAAGTGCATCTGTTACCATCCCCATTTTGGTGAAAGCTTCCCCTAATGATGTAGTGACAGTGGAAAAACGCACTTCTTTACTACCAGCAGGAGTCTCATTTCGGAGCAAAAAACTTTGGGGTGGCAGTGGGTAGGACCCTGGCCTGGTTCTGCCTCCCACAAAAAGATCCAGGTCTCCGTCGTGGTCATAATCACCTGCTACCACACAGGAACTGCTTTCGGTGTTTAAGGGAATTGCCCCAGGTAAGCGTGTGAAGTTTCCCTGACCGTCGTTTAAGTAAAACCGGTCTTGATACAAATTTGAGCCTTCCGGGTGGGCAGATCCTCCACTGGCAATGTACAGGTCTAACACACCGTCTGCATTGGCATCGAATAACAAAACACCCATATCCTCCCAGGCACTGTCTATATCCATCTTTTCCATACTCAAGGTGCCGTCACTATTTTGCGTAAAGTAAGCTCCAGGGTAGCCGGCAGCTCCTCCCACATAAAAGTCCTCTAGCCCGTCATGGTTTATGTCCCCCGTTGCCATGCCTGGGCCGTTACGCGAATGCATATGTGGCAAAATGGGTTGCAGTTTAAAGTCTACAAAGAGGTTTTCCTGATGTTGATAGTTAACGTTAATTTGTTCACTTACTTCCTCAAAATACGGGTTGAGATCATACTGAGGTTCGATCAAATCAAGAGTGTCTGATTCATGGTATTGGACACTAATTACCTGATTTACCTCAATATCAAACAATACTTTCCGCCCACCATCAGGCCAGGTTACCAATAAGCTGTCTATTCGGGTAGAAGGACCAACGCCAAAATGTAATTTAGGATCTACGGAACTTAGGTATCCGCGATAAGGTGTAAAATACTGGTACTGCATGAGCGTGTCATGATACAGTCGAATTTTTGTTCCGAGTCCCTGAAGATTCCCTGGAGGTCCTTGGAGCATTACTTGAATATAATTGCCGGAACTATCCAACAGTTCACGGGCCTGATTTCTATAAACATCGGCCTGTTCATCGAGATTATTGACCACTAAGTCCAGGTCACCGTCGTTGTCCAGGTCGGCATAGACCGCCCCATTGGAATAGGATGGCCGGTCCATACCCCACTCCTCGGTGGTATTGGTAAAAGTAAGATCGCCCATGTTCCTGAAAACATAGTTGGGAATCTTAGCGCCAGGTATTTCATTTAGCGCCTTTAACCGTTCTTGCCTATTGGCTTCGGCTTCCCCCATGGTCAGTACTTGTTGACCATAAACTATAAAGTCCAAATTTGTGACGTCTTTCCGGTAGCCATTGGTTACGAACAAGTCCTTGTACCCATCATTATCATAGTCTGCAAATAAGGCGCTCCAGCTCCAATCCGTAGCATCGATTCCCGATAACTGTCCAATTTCACTGAAAGTGCTGTTGCCATTGTTTAACTGCAGGGTATTACGCACATATTGAGGTTGATATCCAAAATCGATATTCTTCTGATACAGGTCGTAGGCATTACCCATCATGGTCAGTTTCCGTCGAAGATTATCTTCCGGCAGCATATCCAAAACCACAATATCCATCAGCCCATCATTATTAAAATCTGCCACATCATTGCCCATGCCATTGTAGGTCTGATGTTTCAAATAATTAGCAATCTCGTTTTTGAAGCTACCATTTTGCTGATTGATATAGAGCAAGTCATTTGTTAGGAAATCATTGGATACATAGATGTCCGGCCACTGGTCCTCGTTGATATCACAGATCTCCACCCCCAAACCAAAGCCTTCAATGAGGATGCCAGCTTCTTGCGATACTTCTGTGAAAGTCTCATCGCCGTTGTTCCTAAGTAATTTGTCAACGGACGGTGCCTTCCCGGATCTGTCTACCAACCTGGAAGTATTTCGATTGAAATTAACCAAGGCATTGCTCAACAGGTAAACGTCCAGATCACCATCCAGGTCGTAATCGAAAAAGGCAGATTGTACGGTATACTCTGAGTTGTCCAAGCCATAGGCCGCCGCGGATTCGGTGAAGCTCAAATCGCCATTGTTGATATATAAGAGGTTGGTGCGATCCTGGCGATCGGTACTTCTAGGGCCTCCCCGGCTGATATAAATATCCAGAAATCCATCCTGGTTAATATCAACCAGTGAAACGCCATTGGACCACCCGGTGGTTAAGAGCCCGGCACTTTCTGTAATATCTTCATACTGCCAATCACCTTTGTTTAAAAACAAACGATTGGAAGTCATATTACCCGTGAAGTAAATGTCCAGCAGGTCATCATTATTAAAATCACCTACGGCCACCCCCGCCCCGTTGAACATGAACTCGAAGTCCAGTACTGAAAGCGAATCAGTGTATTGGATTTTATTATTGAAATCAATACCGGTACTGGCTGAATCCAGAGGTTTGAACAACGTATTCCCCGAATCCCGACATCCCCCACCGCACACTATGATGATGAGCG